>OGWY01002723.1_pt1 | contig 12474 bp, 10 predicted proteins | sample 1576121 | NCBI WGS metagenome assembly OGWY01 (sample SAMEA3541543, study PRJEB24748) | human gut metagenome | biome: human gut; feature: human-associated habitat; material: faeces | place: China | collected 2012 | reverse complement strand
TACTCCCCCTGATGAAGATGGAAGTGCTGATTTGAGTTATGTACTCGCTGTGGCACGTACCATTGGACAAAACATGAAGAAATACAAACTTGTAGTCACCAAAAGTACCGTACCTGTAGGTACAGCATGCAAAGTTCGTAATGCTATTCAGGAAGAATTAGACAAACGGGGTGCCAAAATAGAATTTGATGTAGCTTCCAATCCTGAGTTTCTGAAAGAGGGTAATGCAGTCAATGACTTTATGAGTCCTGACCGTGTTGTAATCGGTGTGGAATCGGAACGTGCAGAAAAATTAATGACTAAGCTATATAAGCCATTCATGCTAAATAATTTCCGCGTGATATTCATGGATATTCCCTCTGCCGAAATGACCAAATATGCCGCAAACTCAATGTTGGCTACTCGTATCAGTTTCATGAACGACATCGCTAATCTGTGTGAGTTAGTAGGAGCTGATGTAAATATGGTGCGTAGCGGTATCGGTTCGGATACCCGTATCGGACGTACTTGCGGCCCAGAAACAGGCCGAACACCGGCACCAGCACCACGTACATGGCGGTCAGGAAGCCGGCCTTTGCCGTGGACGGATTGATGGTAATGCCGATCTGCTGTGCAGCGGAAGCAGTAAACAGAAGGGTGCCGCACACAAGGCCTGCCGCCAGCAGCTTTTTCTTCTCGGCAGCGGTCTTGGGCTTTGCATCGGTGCCGCTTTTGCGGCGGATGGCATCAAACACCATCACCGTGGGGATCAGCACCAGTACAGCCAGCCAGCTGCGCCCGGCCAGAAAGCTGTAGGCTCCCATGCCGGAACCGGCGCTCTGGGCCACAAAGGCTGTGCCCCAAATAAAGGAGCACAGCAGCAAAAGCAGAGAGTTCTTGGTTTGTGTGTTCATCAGCCAATGCCCTCCACCTTCAGCAGGCCGTACAGGTAGTACTTGCTGGAGTCATAGGAGATGGTCACACGGTACTGCGCCGCCGGATCCAGCCCGGAGATGGTGCAGCGGTAGTTGGTGCCGTCGGTGCAGATATAATAGGTGCTGTCGGCCACATACTCTGCGCCGCCGTCCACCTTTTTCCACACGGCCACCTTGAACCGCTGGGTACCCTCAGCCGTGCCGCAGCCCATAATGCTCAGCGTGCCGGAAGGCACAGTAAAGTAGCTGGTCTGGCGGCTCCAGATGCCGTTGAACACCGCATACAGGCAGCCATCCGCCGTGGCCGTGGCAAACTTGGCCGAGGGGTCTGCAATGCCCTGAATGATCAGCGGATCACTGGTCTGGTCGGCCCAGCGGGTAGTGTCCTCTTCCTGCACTTCGTCCGAAGTGCCCGATGCCTTGTGCACGATGCTCTGCAGGGTGTCCTTGCAGCCGATCAGGCCCACTGCAAGCACCAGCGCCATCAGCAGCACAACGATCCTTTTTTTCATCTTCATACGTTTCCTCACGAAGCAATGCGCTTCTCTTTGTTTTTCATCCCTCCGCCCTGTTCTTGTACAGAGCAGATACAGATATAGTATACCGCATTTTCCGGCGCTGTACAAGACATTTGTCCTGTGCCGTACTGCAAGAAAAGCCCCGGCGGGGCTTTTCTTTTTGTGCGGTTTGCCGCCTGATTTTACGTTTCTTTGCCAGTGACCGCCCGCAGGGCAGCACACTCGGCAGCGGCCTGCTCCGGCGCACCTGCACCAAACAGACTGCCGTATCGGTACAGCGCCCAGCCGCCCGCGTTCTGACTGCGCAGGTCCTGCACCTGCCGGGCCAGCACATCGCCGGTGCTCCAGCCGCTCACGCTGTCCGGGTTTGCGCCGCCGTCACCTGCGCCCACGCGGTACGCGCCCAAGCCAAAATAGAGCGCCACGCCCTCTGCGCGCGGGTACGCCAGCCACGCGGGCACGATGTTCTCAAAGGCAAAGCGGATGCTGCCGCTCTGCAGCGTGTAGCCATAGCCCCAGTAGATCTGCGGGCAGAGATAATCCACCACCTGTTCTTCCCCGCCTGCGGCCAGCCACGCCGTCACATCGCTGTACTGGCTGTTGAGGTCGTTGTCGGGATTCCCCTGCGGACTGATGCCAAAGCGCAGCGTCGGGTCTGCAGTCTTCACCGTGTCGTGCACCTTCTTGACCAGAGCGGTCACGTTCTGCCGCCGCCATGCTGCAAGGTCTGCCGCACCGCTGGCCGCAAACTGCGCCGCATCGATGCTTTCTTCGGTCGCAGGGTAAAAATAATCGTCAAAGTGGATGCCGTCCACCGCGTAGTTCTGCAAAAGCTCGGCCACACCCTGCACCACATAGTCCGCCGCTGCAGGCTCGGCCGGGTTCAGATACAGCCCGTCGCCCACTGCACACACCCATTCCGGGTGGGTGTTGGCAAGGTTGTTCTCTGCCAGATTCGGCGGCATGGCTGCAGAGGACCGCAGCCGGTAGGGATTCAGCCACGCTTCCACCGAAAGGCCGCGCCCGTGGGCCTCCTGCAAAAGGATGTCCAGCGGGTCAAAACCGGGGTCCTGCCCCTGCACGCCGGTGCACAGGTGGCTCCACGGGAACAGCTGGCTTTTGTAAAGTGCATCCCCGAAGGGCCGCACCTGCGCAAGCACCGTGTTCAGCCCAAGGCCCGCGCAGTTTTCCAGCATTTGCACGCACCCGGCACGGAAGGCATCCGCCGAGGAAAAATCCATTGCTGCCCATTCCAGATAGCTCACCCATACGGCCCGCCACTCGCCTGCAGGCAGGGCAGGGTTCTCAACAGACTGTTTTTCCGCTTTCGTTTTGTCCCGTTTGGAAAACATTTTTCTGCGCAGCCACAGCCCCGCACCCACACAGGCAGCAGCACCGGCCCCCGCCAGAAAGGTGCGCCGGTCCACACGGCGCGGTTCCGCTTCCGTTTTTTTGGACTTGCGCCGCTGAGTCACAGCGTTTCCTCCTGGGTCTTATACAGCATCAGCGCTGCCCAGCCCCGGGCACAGGCCAGCAGCACGAACATGATGTTCGTCCAGAAGGCAAGGGTGCTCATGCCCGCATACTTCGTCAGCAGCCAGAACAAAAGGCGCAGCGCTTCCGAGATGCACACCAGCTGCAGCGGGCGCTGGATGGGCCTGCCGTGGCCGTACTCGATGGCAAGCAGGCCCGGCCACACCAGTGCCGAGCACAGGTCGCCCGCCCAGCCGCCTGCAGCCAGCTTGCTGAGCATCAGCAGCACGAACACCAGCGTGTAGCTGCGCTTATCCTTGGCGGGAGCACCCTTCTGTGCGGCCAAAAACAGCACTGCAATGCCGGTGATGCAGAACACGATCAGTTCCAGCCCCGAAAAATCCATGCCGCCCAGCACGGCAAAGCCGCCCAGCATGGACATTGCCGCTGCCGCCAGCAGGAAAAAGTACCAGGTCTTGCGTGTAAATTTGAGCTTCATTGTGTTCCTCCCGCCTGCAGCAGTGCGCAGGCTCCTGACAAAATTTTCAAAGAATTAAAAATATTATAGCACAAAAGTATGCGGGTTGTGTTACAATAAGAAAAACTCTTCAGGAGGATCTTCATGAACGCCGCAGTTTCCATTGTCCTGCTTGCCGCCGTACTTGGCGTGATCGTTTTTCTTTTGTCCCGGCGCGAGAATACCCGCCGCAGCCAGTACGGCCCCGCCGGCCTTTCGGAGTTCCGCACCGACCTGCCGCTGGACGAGTGCTTCGACCGGCTGGACGAGCACAGGGACGCCGACGAGTTCGTGTACGAGTGCCGCCGGGAAAAGGACGGCGGCTTTCTGCTGCATCTCACCCTGCACCAGCCCACCCAGCAGCCGCTGGACACCCTGTATACCCTCCGGCTGGACCCCGGTCGTCAGACCGTAGTGACCCTGATCTTCATCCGCGAGGCCTTTGGCTACAAGGAACCGCTGTTCCCGCAGGAAATGCTTGATCGTTTTATGCAGCAGAAGCTGGATGCCCACCGCACCAAATAAAGTTTTGTGTAAATGCTTTTCATTTTGCGCTGTTTTTGGTATACTTGTAAGTGCCGCAGCGCAGAATATGCGGGCTAGTAGCTCAGTTGGTCAGAGCTGGCGGCTCATAACCGCTTGGTCCCGGGTTCAAGTCCTGGCTGGCCCATAGAGAAAAGGCACCCCTAGGGGTGCCTTTTCTCTATATTCAGGGCCGCTAGGACTTGAACAGCACGGCACCGCCATGGGCGGGACAAACAACAGCCCGGTGGGCTGTTGTTTAGTGCGCGGGTCCCAGCGCATAGGAATGTCAAAAAGTGTCGGATGCCGTTCTGAGGGCCAGCCAAGACTTGAACAGCAACGACGACGACCGCGGCCTGCGGCCGAAACAGGGAGGAGTTGTTGGGACAGCGTTCTGATTTTTCAAAGCCCTGCCAAGGGGCTGCGGAAAAATCAGCAAACGCAACCCGTAAGGCCCTAACCGTCAGTTCCCTTTGCGGGTCCCAGCGCATAGGAATGTCAAAAGGTGTCGGATGCCGTTCTGAGGGCCGCTAGAACTTGAACCCAAAACTTATTCAAGTAATGATAATAAAACAAAGAAGGAGCGTTTCCACGCGGGAACGCTCCTTCTTTGTTTACTATCATTTACACCATTTTGCAAACTCTTCGTCGGTGCACTTGACATAGTGGCTGCCGCTCACATGGTGATCGGTGCCCTTGTTGTAATCGATGCCGGAAGTGGCGTAGTCGTAGGTCTCAGCCACGCGGCGCTTCTCCACAACGGGGTTCGGCAGCGGGATGGCCGACAGCAGGCTGCGGGTGTAAGGGTGGATGGGATTCTCGAAGATCTCTTCGGTCGTACCCGTCTCCAGCAGGTGGCCCAGATGCAGCACGCCGATGCGGTCCGAGATGTACTTGACCATGGAAAGGTCATGTGCAATGAACAGGTAGGCCGTGCCGGTCTCCTGCTGGATATCCTTCATCAGGTTGACCACCTGCGCCTGAATGGACACGTCCAGCGCCGAGATGCACTCATCTGCGATGATGAGCTTGGGGTTCATGATGAGGGCGCGGGCAATGCCCACGCGCTGGCGCTGGCCGCCGGAGAACTGGTGGGGATAGCGCTCGGCATGTTCGGGCGCAAGGCCCACCTTGGCCAGAATTTTCTCCACCTTTTCGCGGCGCTCTTCGCGGGTCTTGTACATGTGGTGGATGTCCAGACCCTCGCCGATGATATCCTCCACCTTCTTGCGGGGGTTCAGGGATGCCATGGGGTCCTGAAAGATCATCTGCATCTGGGTGCGCAGCGTATCGTTCTGCACGCGGCTCAGCCTGCCGCTGATATCATGCCCATCAAAGGTGATCTTGCCGGCAGTGGGGTCATACAGGCGGATGACGCTGCGGCCGATGGTGGACTTGCCGGAACCGGACTCGCCCACCAGACCATAGGTCTCGCCGGGATAGATCTCAAAGCTGACATTGTCCACAGCCTTGACGGTATAGCTCTTGCTCACGCGGAAATACTGCTTCAGGCCCTCGACCTTCAGCAGCGGAGCAGCATTCTGTCCTGCCATTTATTCCGCCTCCTTGATCTTTTCTGCCTCGGCACGCATGCGGGCAATGCGCTGAGCAAGCTCAGGCGGCATGTCCACCTTGGGTGCGCGGGGGTCCAGCAGCCATGTAGCTGCATAGTGGGTGTCGCTAATCTTGAACATGGGCGGGTCCACTTCGTCGTCGATGTTCAGGGCAAAGTGGTTGCGCGGCGCAAAGGCATCGCCCTGCTTCTCATGCAGCAGGTTCGGCGGCGAACCCGGAATGGTGTACAGACGGTCGTCTGCGGTGTCCAGATCGGGCATGGCGGAAAGCAGGCCCCATGTGTAGGGGTGGCGCGGCTCGTAGAAGATCTCATCGATGGTGCCGGTCTCCACGATCTTGCCTGCGTACATCACGTCCACATAATCGGCCACCTTTGCCACAACGCCCAGATCATGGGTGATGTAAATGACAGAGATGCCGCGCTCACGCTGGATGCTGCGGATCAGCTCCAGGATCTTGGCCTGAATGGTCACATCCAGTGCGGTGGTGGGCTCGTCACAGATCAGCAGGTCGGGGTCGCAGGCCAGTGCAATGGCAATGACCACGCGCTGGCGCATACCGCCGGACAGCTGGTGCGGGTAGCTCTTCATGCGCTTTTCGGCATCGGTGATGCCCACCTCTTCCAGCAGCTGCACAGCCTTTTTGTAGGCGGCATCCTTGGGCATCTTGTAGTGCCACAGCATGCCCTCCATGATCTGCTTGCCGATGGGCATGGTGGGGTCAAGGCTGGTCATGGGGTCCTGAAACACCATGGCGATGCGCTTGCCGTTGATGTGGCGGCGGATCCACTTTTTGTCCTTCTGCAGCAGGTCCACCGTCTCGGGGCTGCCGTCGGCGTGATGGTAGCTGAACTGGATGGAGCCGCTGTTCACGATGGCGTTCTGTGCCAGAATGCCCATGGCGGCCTTCATGGTAACGGACTTGCCGGAGCCGGATTCGCCCACCAGCGCCACCGTTTCGCCCTTGTACAGGTCGATGTTCACGCCGCGGATGGCGTGCACCGGGCCTGCGGTGGTCTTAAAGGTGATATCAAGGTCTCGCACCGACAAGACCTGTTCTTTTTTGTTTTCAGGCATGGGGTGTTCCTCCTTACATACTCTTCATCTTGGGGTCCAGCGCCTCGCGCAGGCCGTCGGCCACGAGGTTGAAGCTCATCATCAGCAGGCTCATGACCACCATCGGCGGGATGATCTGATAAGGATGGGTGGTAAAGCTGTTGTACAGCTCGCTGATCAGAGAACCCAGCGAGCACTGCGGCACCGGGATGCCCAGACCCACAAAGGACAGGAATGCCTCGGTGAAAATTGCGGTGGGGATGCTGAACATGACCTGCGTGATGATGGGTCCGATGATGTTGGGCAGCACTTCCTTGAAGATGATGAAGAAGCTGCCTGCGCCCAGCGTGCGGGAAGCCAGCACGAACTCCTGATCCTTCAGCTTGAGCATCTCAGCGCGGGCAATGCGGCTCATGCCCACCCACTCGGTGAGCATCAGAGCAAAGATAATGGTGATCATGCCGGGCTTGAGCACCAGCAGAAGCAGCGTGACGATCACCAGACGGGGGATGCCGTTGGCAACTTCCAGAAAACGTTGCATCATCATATCCACCTTACCGCCAAAGTAGCCGGAGATCAGGCCGTAGCTCATGCCGATGACCATATCGATGATGGCGGCGGCAACCGCGATGATCAGGGACACGCGGGCACCCTCCCAGGTACGGGTCCAGATATCGCGGCCATAGGTGTCGCTGCCGAACCAGTAGTAGACATCCTCCTTGCCCTTTTCCACATAGGCATTCACTGTCTTGGAACCGGTGGTGGTGCTCATTTTCTCGTCACCGTTGAAGATGCCGAAGTTCTCCAGCACCTGCACGCGGGGCGCAAAGTTTTTCTGGCTCAGCTCCTGACCGGAGTAGGTATACTCGTTCATGCCGGGGCCAAATGCCGCCAGCAGCACGATAAAGACAACGAGGATCAGGCCGAGCACCGCGCTCTTTTTGCGGAAGAAGCGCACCCGCACATCCTTCCAGAAGCTCTGTGCGGCAAAGTTCGAGTCCATTGCGATCTCTGCGTCGTTATGCTTGAGCACAAAGTCCTTCTCGTTGAAGGTGTGCTCGGAATACATGGTATCCACTGCGCTGACGATGGCATCAGCCGTGGCTTCGCCGCCCAGGCGAATCGCTTTTTCTGCCATATCAGTCGTCCCCCTTTGCCAAGCGGATGCGCGGGTCGATGATGCCGTACAGCAGGTCAACGACCAGCATGATGCCAATGTACATGGCACTGTAGATGAAGCTCAGGCTGATGACCACATTGTAGTCGTTGGACTGGATGGCCGTCACCAGCAGGCTGCCCACGCCGGGAATGGCGAAGATCTTCTCCACCACCAGCGAGCCGGTCATCAGGTCCACGATCAGCGGGGCCAGCACGGTGATAATGGGGATCAGCGCGTTGCGCAGCGCGTGGCGGAAGATCAGCGCCGGGCCGGAAATGCCCTTGCTCTCGGCCAGCAGCATATAATCGGAGTCCAGAACCTCGATCATTTCACTGCGGGTAAAGCGGGCAATGGAAGCCATGGTGAACATGGACAGCGAGATGCTGGGCAGCACACTGGAGCCGAACACGTCCTTTGCGGAGAACAGCATGGGGAACCACTTGAGCTTGAAGCCAAAGGTATAGCTCAGGGCCAGTGCGATCACGTAAGACGGCACCGACACGCCGATGACCGAGATGATGGTGGCCAGAGTGTCGAAGATGGTGTCCCGCTTGAGGGCTGCAATGATGCCGAGCACAAGGCCCACGATGGCACCCAGTGTGACAGCCATGCCGCCCACACGGATGGAAATGGGCAGACGGGACTGGATCAGCTGGGAGATGGGCGTGTTCTTGGAGATATTGTAGCTGACGCCGAAGTCACCGCGCAGCATGTTGGTCACATAGCGGAAGAACTGCACATAGATGGGCTGATCCAGACCGTACTTTGCGTACAGGGATGCGCGCATTTCCGGTGTCAGCTTTTCATCGTTGAAGGGCGAACCGGGCATCAGCTGCATGAGGATGAACAACACCAGCAGGATGGCCAGCAGCGTAAACAACGAAGTGATGATACGCTTGAGCGTGTATTTTTTCACGTTGGGTAGACCCCCTTAAAGTTTCTTCTTCTCCCTGCTCAAGACAGGGCGGCTTTTTCTGCCGCGGTCATCCGTGCGCCGGACGCGGACAGTGCAAAAGCCAAAAAGTCGCACAGCGGCATTTTCGCTGCCACTGTGCGGCATTTCAGTTCTCGATCAGGATCAGACGCTCTTCTTTGCGTCCTTGTAGACGCGGTTCAGAGCAACCGGGTGGAAGTCCACGCCGGTCACGGCAGAGGAGATCATCTCGGCGTTGCACTGACCATACAGCGGGAAGATGGCGGCCTGCTCCAGCACGATGGACTCAGCGTCATACATGGCTTCCCAGCGACCCTCGGGATCGGTGCACAGATCACCGGTGGTGCACTCTGCGATGATGGCATCGTAGTCAGCGTCGCTCCACAGACCGTAGTTGTTGGAGTTGCCGGTGACCCACATGCCCAGATAGGTCATGGGATCGGCGTAGTCGGGGCCCCAGCGGGTCAGGCCGATCTCAAAGTTGCCGTCCTGCATATCCTGCACGCGCTGCTTCTTGGGCTCTACCTTCAGCTCCAGAGTAAAGCCGGGCAGAGTGGTCTGCAGCTGCTCCTGAACGACCTGAGCGACCTTCTGAGGAGCATCGTCGGCATCGACGACCATGGTGAAGGAGAAGGAATCCTTGCCCAGCTCAGCCTTGGCCTGCTCGTAGTACTCTGCAGCCTTGTCGGGATCGTATGCGCAGAACTCTGCAAACTTGGTCTGGTCGGCGCTGAAATCGCTGCCGTCCGGGCCGGTGGCGAACTGTGCGGGCACTGCGGTGTAGGCGGGAGAAGAGCCGTCCTTCAGCACGTCATTGGTGATGGAATCACGATCCAGTGCAAAGGTGATGGCACGGCGCAGGTTCAGGTTTGCCAGCTCCGGCACAGCGTCCATGTTGGGGCTGATGTACCACAGGTAGCCGGCGCCCACGCTGGTGAACTCGGGGTCGTCCTTGACCTGCTCCACCTGCTCGCCGTTCAGCAGGGTGATATCCAGATCGCCGTTCTGATAGCTCATCAGAGCCTGCTGGCTGTCCTTGATGACCTGATAGTTCAGGCCGTCCAGCGCAATGCGGTCAGCATCGTAGTAGTCGGCGTTCTTCACCAGCTCAAAAGCGGTGGCGGCCGGCTCATAGCTGGTCAGCACGAATGCACCGTTGGACAGCACGGTGTCTGCGCTGGTGCCGTAGGTATCGCCGCAGCTCTCAAAGAACTTCTGGTTCATGGGGTAGAAGGTGGGGAAGTACATCAGGCTCAGGAAGTAGCTGACCGGAACGTTCAGCTCCACCTTCAGGGTCTTGTCGTCCACTGCGGTGATGCCCAGATCGGTGACGGGCTTGTTGCCTGCAATGATCTCGGCGGCGTTGACCACCTGACCGATATCGCTCAGCATGTAGGCATACTCGGATGCGTTTGCGGGGTCAACAGCACGCTGCCAGCCAAACACGAAGTCTGCTGCGGTAACGGCATCGCCGTTGGACCACTTTGCATCCTTCAGGTGGAAGGTGTAGGTCTTGCCGTCCTCGCTCAGCTCATAGCTCTCTGCCAGAGCCTCCACGGCTGCACCGTTCGCATCCATCTGCATCAGGCCGTCGGTGTAGCATGCGATGACCTCAAAGGAGGTGCCGTCGGTAGCCAGCTGGGGGTCCAGAGACTGGACTTCGGTCTCCAGCATGACGTTCAGCACACCGCCCTCAGCAGAGGCGGCTGCACCAGAAGCAGCGGTGGAGCCGGAAGCAGCGGTGCTGGAAGAGCCGCCGCAGGCAGTCAGAGCCAGTGCAGCAGCCGATACGCCTGCAGCAGCCAGGAAGCTGCGGCGAGAAATACGACGATCGAATTTCATATTTTTTCCCTCTCTCTTGCCTCAATGCTTTATTAAAGTAAAGCATTGAATGGTGAAAAATGCACAAAGGCTTTTTGCTCCTTCTCTGGAGCGCTGCACACCTTTGTGCGATATCCGCATTATACGCTGTTCCACCTAAAAAAGAAAGGCTTCCGGCTGTTTTTCTGTGCTTTGACCAATGGTCAGTGAAAAATATGTTTTTATTTTTGTGCAGATTTGAAGATGTACTGTATTTTCGCAAAATACAGTTTCACGAAAACATGAGTTTTTTGTGTTTTTCGGGAAAACAGATGAAGAGATTTCACCTGCGTATTTTCATTTTTTGTGCATAAGTCGTACTTTCAACCCGTTTTTTGTGCACATACCAGACTCAAAAAATCCCTGCTGAAAACGCACCGTTCTCAGCAGGGAAACACCGTTTTTCGGTTTTCAGGCAAACATCGCCACTACGTAAATCTCGCCGCCGTATTCAATGAACACCGCGCCCATCCGTGTGCAGCCTGCCGCATAGCTGCGCAGTGCGCTGCCCGCCTCGCTCAGCGGCGGAGCATATAAGTAGCCGGTAAAGCCCCATTCGTTGTTCATTGCAAGGCCGATCACCACGCCTCTGGGCAGGAACAGAAAGCTGGTGGAATGATCGATAAAATCGTACACATTCGTGTCCAGCATGGCACCGGAGCCGGTGGTCATGGGCACCTTGCGTGTCAGCAGGCCGGACTGGGTGGTCAGCTGGGTGGAGTCCTCCACCAGCCAGTCTGCCAGACGGCTGGCTGCATCTTCCAGATCGGTATTATAGGTCAGGCTGGAGTCTACCTCTTTCATCAGGGCCTTGGCCTGTTCTGTATCCTTCTGCACCGTGCCGCCCATCAGTGCACTGCATCCGGCCAGCACCGCCAGTGCCAGTGCACCCGCCAGCAGGCAAGCCAGCCATTTTCTTGCATGTTTCATATAGTGGTTCTCCCCTTTCGGTCTGTTTTTCTCCATGATACCTTTTTTGCCGCCGGATTACAAGCAGAAAAAAGCTGCTGTGCATCTGCACGGCAGCTTTTTGGGCAAAACTTTATTTTGCGTACTCCACAGCGCGGCTCTCGCGGATCACATTGACCTTGATCTGGCCGGGGTAATCCAGCGTGTCCTCGATCTTCTTGGCAATGGAGCGTGCCAGCAGGATCACCTGATCGTCGCTGATGACATCGGGCTTGACCATGATGCGCACTTCGCGGCCTGCCTGCACGGCAAAGGCCTGCTCCACGCCCTCAAAGCTGGAAGAGATCTCCTCCAGATTTTCCAGACGCTTGACGTAGCTTTCCACGTTCTCGCGGCGGGCACCCGGGCGTGCAGCGCTGATGGCATCGGCTGCCTGAATGATGAAGGCCAGCGGGGTCTTGGGCTCCACGTCGCCGTGGTGGGCCTCAATGGCGTGGATGATCTGGGTGTTTTCCTTGTACTTGCGGCAAATGTCCACGCCGATCTGGACGTGGCTGCCCTCGATCTCGTGATCCAGTGCCTTGCCGATATCATGCAGCAGACCGGCACGGCGTGCCATGGTCACATTCACACCCATCTCGCCTGCCAGCAGACCGGCCACCCATGCCACCTCCATGCTGTGGGTCAGGGCGTTCTGGCCAAAGCTGGTACGGTACTTCAACCGGCCGATCAGCTTGATCAGGTCCGGGTGCAGGCCGTGGATGCCCAGCTCCATCACCGCGCGCTCGCCCTCGCGCTTCATCTGCAGCTCCAGCTCGTGGCGGCACTTTTCCACCGTTTCCTCAATGCGGGCGGGGTGGATGCGGCCATCACCGATCAGGCGTTCCAGCGTCATGCGGGCCACCTCGCGGCGGGTCTGGTCGAAGGAGGACAGGGTGATGGCCTCCGGGGTATCGTCGATGATCAGGTCCACACCGGTAGCCGTTTCCAGCGCACGGATGTTGCGGCCCTCGCGGCCGATGATGCGGCCCTTCATCT
>OGWY01002722.1_pt1 | contig 12477 bp, 8 predicted proteins | sample 1576121 | NCBI WGS metagenome assembly OGWY01 (sample SAMEA3541543, study PRJEB24748) | human gut metagenome | biome: human gut; feature: human-associated habitat; material: faeces | place: China | collected 2012 | reverse complement strand
ATGAAGAGCAACATAGATGACATCAACGGATGGCTCTATCACAGAATACGGTGCCGGTTTGCTCACGGGGATGTCTCCATGGCACCATGGGATGCTGGGATATGGGAAGGTGGCTTCCAAATATAAATATGAAATGCCTCAGATGTTGCGTGACTTGGGTTACTACACTTTCGGGATAGGAAAGATGCACTGGTTTCCACAGAAAGCTTTGCATGGTTTTCATGCTACGTTGGTCGACGAGAGCGGACGCAGTGAAACCCGTGATTTTATCAGTGACTATCGGGAATGGTTTCAGTTGCAAGCTCCCGGGAAGAATCCGGATTTAACAGGAATCGGCTGGAATAATCATAATGCCGGGACTTATAAACTTGAAGAGAGGCTGCATCCTACGGCCTGGACAGGTCAGACAGCTTGTGAATTGATACGCAATTATGATAGCGATCAACCTTTGTTCCTCAAGGTCTCTTTTGCTCGTCCTCATAGTCCGTACGATCCTCCGAAACGATATTTGGATATGTATGAGAAGGTAGATATTCCTGTACCGTTCGTTGGAGATTGGTGTGGGAAATATGCTGAACGCAAAGATCCGGAACGGGTTTCAAAGGATGCGGCTTTTGCAAATCTAGGCGAAGAGTATGCTGTCAATTCACGACGCCATTATTATGCAAATGTGACATTTATTGATGACCAGATTGGACAGATCATTCAGATTCTAAAAGAGAAAGGAATGTACGAAAATGCAATCATTTGCTATACGGCCGATCACGGTGATATGTTGGGAGATCATTATCATTGGCGGAAAACCTATGCATACGAAGGGTCGGCCAAGATTCCTTATATCATAAAATGGCCTTCTGCCATGACTACACAGGCTATCAGAGGAAAGCGGATTGAACAGCCAGTAGAGCTACGCGACTTTTTACCTACCTTCATTGAACTTGCGGGAGGCTGCGATATTTGCTACCTTGGCACCGATCGCACCAAGACCGATAACGCCGAGCTTCTTGCCGGCGATCTCATTACCTGCATACTGCTTTTTCTGCTTCTCAACTGCTTTTGCAAGGTTCTCGTCAGAAGCATTGTCCTTTACCCAGTTGTATCCGCCCATCAGATCACGGGAAGCAAGAAGCAGACCTGCTACAACCAGTTCCTTAACACCATTTGCATTTGCACCTGGAGTATTGAATACTACAACGCCCTTTTCTGCGCATTTATCAAGTGGAATATTATTTACACCTGCACCTGCTCTTGCAACACACAGGAGTTTGTCTGAAAGTTCCAGATCATGCATGGATGCACTTCTTACCAGGACCGCATCTGCGTCTGCATAATTATCCGTTATTTCATATGTATCCGGTAACAGCTTCATGCCACATGCAGCGATCGGATTTAAACAATTCACTTTAACTGCCATTTTTATTTAACTCTCCTTTATATCCGCCTCCGCATGCAATCCCAAAGGACTGCATGCAGAATGCTCTTATTATGAATTCTTCTCTTCGAAATCCTTCATGAATTCTACTAACTTCTCAACACCTTCGATCGGCATTGCATTGTAGATCGATGCTCTCATGCCGCCAACCGTTCTGTGTCCCTTCAGATTTACAAAACCAGCTTCTGTTGCAGCCTTTACGAACTTGGCATCTAATTCTTCATCACCTGTAACAAATGGAACATTCATTAAAGAACGATCCTCTTTTACTACAGTTCCCTTAAACATCTTGGAGCTGTCTAAGAAATTGTAAAGGATTGCTGCCTTCTTCTCATTGTGCTCCTTCATAGCTGCAAGACCACCCATCTCTTTTACCCATTTGAATACCTTGCCACAAATATAAATACCGTAGCATGGTGGTGTATTGTAAAGAGAATCTGCATCTGCCTGTGTCTTATACTTTAACATGGTTGGTGTAAATGGCATAACGTCATCACGGATCAGATCTTCACGGATGATCGCAACTACTACACCGGCCGGACCTACGTTCTTCTGTACGCCAAAGTAGATCATACCATAGTCAGATACATTGACCGGCTGAGACAGAATGTCGGATGACATATCTGCTACCAGAATCTTACCCTTTGTATTTGGAAGCTTGTGATATGTAGTTCCATAGATTGTATTGTTGTGACAGATATATACATAATCTGCATCCTCATCAATCGGAAGATCAGAACAATCCGGGATATAGGAGAATGTCTTATCTGCTGATGAAGCAACAGCATTTACCTTTCCATATTTTTTAGCTTCTTCGTACGCTTTCTTTGCCCACTGACCTGTGATGATGTAATCCGCTACACCATTCTTCATAAGGTTCATAGGTATCGCAGCGAACTGCTGGGAAGCACCGCCCTGTAAGAATAATACTTTGTAATTATCAGGGATTTCCATGATATCTCGAAGATCCTGTTCTGCCTCTTTGATGATCGTATCGAATGCTTTCGATCGATGACTCATCTCCATAACACTCATGCCTGTTCCTCTGTAGTCAAGCATTTCTTCTGCTGCTTCTCTTAATACAGATTCAGGAAGCATGGATGGACCTGCTGAAAAGTTAAATACTCTTGCCATTTTTTATCTCCTTCTTTTTTATTATTGTTATTTTTAATTATCAAGATCTTTGTCTGTGAAACAGGTGTCGATTGCAGCACCCGGAGCTACCATAGGCCATACCTTATCATCGGAATCGATCATAACATCCAGTACGGTCGGACCATCTGCTGTCAATGCCTTCTTAAACTCTGTTTCAAACTCTTCGATCGATGTGATCTTACTTGCATTTGCCCCAAGTGCTTTTGATACTGCTACAAAATCAACAGAATCATCTAATACTGTATTCGAATACCGCTGTCCGTAGAACAGATTCTGCCACTGTCTTACCATTCCGAGAACGTGATTATTTAATACCACCTGAATGATAGGTACTTTATAACGGGCTGCTGTCGCAATCTCGTTCATATTCATACGGAAGCATCCGTCTCCTGCGATATTTACTACAGTCTTATCCGGTCTGCCATATTTTGCGCCGATAGCTGCACCGACACCGTATCCCATAGTACCAAGTCCGCCTGATGAAAGGAAAGTTCTTGGCTCCTTATAAGTGTAATTCTGTGCCGCCCACATCTGGTGCTGACCTACATCAGTAGTGATTATAGCATTTCCTTCGGTAATTTCATAGATTTTTTTGATAGTTGCCGGTCCATTTAAGTGATCCATGTCGTATGTGACCGGATTTTTCTCTGTTAAATCCTTGATTTCTGCCATCCAGGAACGATTTGACTGAGTTGGAAGTTTACTGTTTAATATCGTCAGAACTTCTTTAGCATCACCCACAATGCTTGCATTTGCCGGAATATTCTTATCAATCTCGGCTGCATCGATATCAATATGAATGATCTTTGCATTTGGTGCGAACTTGGAAGCATTTCCAATGACACGGTCGGAGAAACGTGCTCCTACCACGATCACAAGGTCGGATCTGGATACTCCAAGATTCGATACCTTGGTTCCGTGCATTCCGATCATGCCGGTATAACGCTCGCTTGTACCATCATATGCGCCCTTTCCCATAAGTGTATCACATACAGGTGCATCTACCTTCTCGGCAAATTCTTTTAATTCTTCGGAAGCTCCTGAAATGATCACTCCGCCACCTGCCATGATATATGGTCTTCTGGATACTTTGATCATCTCGATCACTTTATTTATATCTTCTTCCCGGATTGTATCTGTCTTACGCTCGATCACTGCCGGTTCTTCATATGTATACTCTGCCTCTGCAGCCGTAACATCCTTTGTAATATCAACAAGGACAGGACCTGGTCTTCCACTCTTTGCGATCTTAAATGCACGTCGGATCGTCGGTGCCAGATCTTCTACATTTTTTACGATAAAGCTATGCTTTGTGATCGGCATTACAACACCTGCAATGTCGATCTCCTGAAAGCTGTCCTTACCAAGCATATTTACTCCGACATTTGCGGTGATCGCAACCATCGGAACGGAATCCATATATGCAGTTGCAATTCCCGTTACAAGGTTTGTTGCACCGGGACCGGATGTAGCCATACAGACACCGACCTTACCTGTTGCTCTTGCATATCCGTCAGCGGCATGTGCTGCCCCCTGCTCATGTGATGTAAGTACATGCGTGATCTCTTCCTGATGCTTATATAAGGCATCATAGACATTTAAGATTGCGCCCCCCGGATACCCGAACACAATATCAACACCCTGTTCTTTTAAACATTCAATTACTATCTCAGAACCTGATATCTTCTTTGCCATTTTCCTTTTGCTCCTTTAATACTCTCTACTTATCAGCCTTTGGTACCTCTAAGATCGCTCCACGATTTCCTGATGTTACCATAGCGGCATATCTTGCAAGATAACCGGTTGTTACCTTCGGTGTTCTTGGCTTCCATGCAGCCTTTCTCTGTGCAAGCACATCATCCGGTACATCTAACGTGATCGTAGTATTGTTAATATCAATCTTGATGATATCTCCCTCTTCTACGAGTGCGATCGGACCACCAACTGCTGCTTCCGGTGAAACATGTCCGATGGATGCACCACGGCTGGCTCCTGAGAATCTTCCGTCTGTGATCAAGGCTACTGATGATCCAAGTCCCATACCTGCGATCGCTGATGTTGGATTTAACATCTCACGCATACCAGGGCCTCCTTTCGGTCCTTCATAACGGATAACAACGACATCACCGGGTACGATCTTACCGCCCTTGATCGCTGCAATCGCATCTTCTTCACAGTCAAATACTCTTGCAGGTCCTTCATGCACCATCATCTCAGGTACAACAGCGGAACGCTTTACAACAGAACCGTCCGGTGCAAGATTTCCCTTTAATACTGCAAGACCACCGGTCTTACTATATGGATTATCCAGTGTACGGATAACTTCCGGATTCTTATTTGCTACGCCGTCAACAGCTTCACCGATCGTCTTACCGGTTACTGTCATACAGTCTTCATTTAACAGACCTGCGGATTTTAATTCATTCATAACAGCGTATACGCCACCGGCTTCATTCAGATCTTCCATATAAGTAGGACCTGCAGGAGCCAGATGACATAAGTTTGGTGTCTTGGCACTGATCTCATTTGCATAGGAAATATCAAAGTCAAACCCGATCTCATGTGCGATAGCCGGAATATGAAGCATGGAGTTGGTAGAACATCCAAGCGCCATATCAACGGTTAATGCATTGATGATCGCTTCTTTTGTAATGATATCTCTTGGTCTGATATTCTTTCTGTACATATCCATAACAGCCATACCTGCATGCTTTGCAAGCTTCAGACGCTCAGAATACACCGCAGGTATCGTTCCGTTTCCAGGAAGTCCCATACCAAGTGCTTCTGTTAAGCAGTTCATGGAATTCGCTGTATACATACCGGAACAGGAACCGCAGGTAGGACATGCCTTACATTCAAATTCATTTACATCTTCTGCTGTCATGGTTCCTGCCGAATAAGAACCAACAGCCTCAAACATACTGGAAAGACTGGTCTTATGACCTTTTACATGACCTGCAAGCATTGGGCCACCGGATACAAATACGGTAGGTACATTTACTCTTGCTGCAGCCATTAACAGACCAGGTACATTCTTATCACAGTTCGGGATCATAACCAGTGCATCAAACTGATGTGCAGTTGCCATTGCTTCTGTAGAATCAGCGATCAGATCTCTGGTTACTAATGAATATTTCATACCGATATGTCCCATAGCGATACCATCACAGACTGCAATTGCCGGGAACATGACAGGTGTACCACCAGCCATAGCAACTCCCATCTTAACTGCCTGTGCGATCTTATCCAGATTCATATGTCCCGGAACGATCTCATTGTAAGAACATACGATACCTACCAGCGGACGTTCCATTTCTTCCTTTGTCATACCGAGTGCATTAAACAGGGAACGATGTGGCGCCTGCTGCATTCCGACTTTTACATTATCACTCTTCATCTCTATACTCTCCTTTATTTTATGCGTTCTGCAATTAAATCTCCCATTTCAGAACAGCTTACCGGTGTCATTCCTTCCGAAATGATATCACATGTTCTGTAACCATCTACCAGTACCTGTTTTACAGCCTGCTCTACTGCATCTGCTTCCTTATCCAAGTCAAATGTGAAGCGAAGCATCATAGCTGCCGACAGGATCGTTGCGATAGGATTGGCCTTGTTCTGTCCTGCAATATCCGGTGCTGATCCGCCGCTTGGCTCATACATACCAAACTTCGTCTCATTTAAGGATGCAGACGGAAGCATACCGATCGAACCTGTGATCATGGATGCCTCATCGGAAAGGATGTCACCGAACATATTCTCTGTTAATACAACATCAAACTGTGCAGGATCCTTTACAAGCTGCATTGCACAGTTATCAACTAACATATGCTCGTAGCTTACTTCCGGATAATCCTTTGCCACTTCTTCTACGATCTTTCTCCATAATCTGGAAGAATCCAGAACATTTGCCTTATCTACAGATGTAACTTTCTTTCTTCTCTTCATTGCGATATCAAAACCCTTAATCGCAATACGACGGATCTCATTCTCATTATATACAAGGTTATCATGTGCAGTTAACACACCATCGATCTCCTCTGTACTTCTTGCTCCAAAATACAGGCCACCTGTCAGTTCACGCATGATCATCATGTCAAATCCACGATCTGCGATCTCTTCCTTTAACGGACAGGCACTCTTTAACTCCTCATAAAGATTTGCCGGTCTTAAGTTTGCAAATAATCCAAGCTCCTTACGGATCTTAAGAAGTCCTGCTTCCGGTCTTAAATTTGGAGGAAGCTTATACCATGGCGAGGTAGAAGTATTTCCACCAATGGAACCTAACAATACGGCATCCTTTGATTTTGCTACTGCTACTGCCTCATCTGTAAGCGGCACTCCGGTTGCGTCGATCGAGCATCCACCCATCAGGATCTGCTCATAATCAAATGTATGACCATATACTTCACCAACTTTATCCAGAACCTTCATTGCTTCTGTTACGATCTCAGGGCCAATACCGTCACCCTTGATCACTGCTAAATTAAATTTCATCTTTTATTCCTGCCTTTCTTTACCAAGTAATGCAACCTCGCCTTTCGGCTCGGTTTGTGCTGCGCACTATACATTTGAATAACTCCTATGCTGTATGCAAGCAAGCTTGCATAGCATAGAGTTATTCAAATGTGCATTACTTGTTGTTAATGTAGTTAATCAGGCCTTCATTCTTAATGATCTCCTGCATGAATGGAGGAAATGCCTGCCCCTTATACCGGGTATCCTTTGTCTTATCGTAGATGATACCACTGTCAAAATTGATCTCTACTTCATCACCGTCCTCGATACCTTCTGCTGCTTCCGGGCACTCAATGATCGGAAGTCCGATATTGATCGAGTTACGATAGAAAATTCTTGCAAATGTATCTGCGATAACACAGCTTACACCGGATGCTTTAATCGCGATCGGTGCATGCTCTCTGGAGGAACCACAGCCAAAGTTCTTCTTTGCCACAATGATATCTCCTGCTTTTACGTTGTTTACAAATTCCTTATCTATGTCTTCCATACAGTGTTTTGCAAGCTCCGCAGGATCTGATGAATTCAGATATCTTGCAGGGATAATAACATCTGTATCTACGTTGTCACCATATTTGTGTACTGTACCATATGCTTTCATTCTGCGTACCCTCCTTAATTATAATCCAAGTTCTTCCGGACTGCTGATCTTGCCTGTGATCGCTGATGCTGCTGCAACAGCCGGGCTTGCCAGATATACTTCTGAATCAACATGACCCATACGTCCTACAAAGTTACGGTTGGTTGTGGATACGGCTTTTTCTCCTGCTGCCATAACACCCATATGTCCACCAAGACATGGTCCACAGGTAGGAGTGGAAACTACAGCGCCTGCCTTTACAAATATCGTCATGAGTCCTTCTTCGATACACTGTAAGTATACTTCCTGTGTTCCGGGGATCACGATGACACGAACACCCTGTGCTACCTGTCTGCCCTTGATGATATCTGCTGCAATACGCATATCGGAAATACGTCCATTTGTACAGGATCCGATCACAACCTGATCGATCTTGATATCGCCAACTTCATCAATTGTCTTTGTATTCTCCGGCAGATGTGGAAATGCAACTGTTGGACGAAGTGTAGAAAGATCAATCGTATACTCTTCATCATAAACTGCATCTGCATCTGCTTCATACTTCTTGTAAGCCTTTGTGGAATGTTCCTTCATGTATGCTTCTGTTAATTCATCCACCGGAAAGATTCCGTTCTTGGCACCTGCTTCGATTGCCATATTTGCGATAGTAAAACGATCATCCATGGTCAGGTTCTTAATACCGTCACCAACAAATTCCATAGATTTGTATAATGCGCCGTCTACACCGATCATACCAATGATGTGAAGGATAACATCCTTACCGCTGACCCAAGGTGCTTTCTCTCCTACAATATTAAACTTGATCGCAGATGGTACCTTAAACCATGCTTTGCCTGTCACCATACCGGCTGCCATATCAGTACTTCCAACACCGGTTGAAAATGCACCAAGTGCACCATATGTACATGTATGAGAATCTGCACCGATACAGGTCTCGCCTGCAACGATCAGTCCCTGCTCCGGTAACAGAGCGTGCTCAATACCCATAGAACCTACATCAAAGAAATTCTTGATCTGGTTCTCTGCCGAGAATTCTCTGACACATTTACAATGCTCTGCACTCTTAATATCCTTATTCGGTGTAAAGTGATCCATTACAAGTGCAATCTTATTCTTATCAAATACTTCTTTCTTATTGAATTTGTCCATCTCATGAATTGCTACAGGTGTTGTAACATCATTTCCAAGTACAAGGTCCAAATCTGCCTCAATCAACTGTCCGGCTTCCACGCTGTCAAGTCCTGCATGTGCAGCTAAAATCTTCTGAGTCATTGTCATACCCATGTGCTTTGTCCTCCTGATCCTAAATCTTATTTTGTAAATAACTGTCGCTATTTCACGCATTTTGTTATTGAATATTTTTATTGATTTTACCACACCGGCTGGTATAATTACAATATATAATAGTAATACATTGTATAACTTGTATTTATATATCGGAGGGACGCCATGATCAATAATCTGAATTATTATAATGTGTTTTACATGGTTGCAAAGACTGGCAGCATCAGCCGTGCCGCAAACCAGCTTTATATCAGCCAGCCCGCAGTCAGCAAGGCGATCAGCAATCTGGAAGAAAGCATAGGGATTGCACTCTTTGTCCGCAATTCCAGGGGCGTTGCCCTGACCGAAGAAGGAACGATCCTGTATGACTATATCGAACGTGCTCTGGATAACATTGTAAAGGGAGAAGAAAGTCTGAAAAAATACAACGAACTTGGGATTGGTCATATCCGTATCGGTGTCAGCACCTCTCTCTGCAAGCATATCCTTTTGGACTACTTGAAGCCCTTCATCAAAGATAACCCGAATATCAAGGTCAGCATCGACTGCCACTCTACCAAAAATACGATCCGACTCTTAAAAAATGAAGAAATCGACATCGGTCTGATCTGCGAAACGGAACTACCTAAAAATATCACTTATTCCCATATACGCTCCATCCATGATATTTTCGTGGCAAATAGTGATTATATCGATAATTTTCCATACCGGGAAACAGACATCGTAGGATTTATCAATGACTTGATGCAAACATTCAATTATCAAGCGCAAAAAAAGAACATCACATTTACTTTCGAAAAAGAACTGGAAGGTGCTGATTCTCTGAAAGTATGGATTGATCTAAATAACTTTGACAAAGTATTGATGAATGTCCTTTCCAATGCTTTCAAATATACACATGAGGGAGGAAATATCGAAGTGTTATTGAAAACCGGTCACAACGATGCCTACCGGGGTGCTTTGAAAGATTATTTCGAGATAGATATCACCGATAACGGAATCGGTATTGACAAAAACAAAATAGAACAAATATTCGAGCGTTTCTATCAGATTGACAACGACATGACACAATCTAATTTCGGTACAGGAATCGGACTGCATCTTTCACGGTCGTTAGTGGAACTGCACCACGGCATCATCAAAGCAGAAAACCGCGAAGACGGACAAGGAACCCGTTTCATCATCCGCCTGCCGTTAGGTAGTAATCACTTGAAAGCAGAAGAACTGGAAAATCCTGAAGAAACCGGAAGCGAACCAACAATCTCCCAACTTCCCAAAGATTCGATCTATGAAACGGAAGAAGAAAACAAAACTAACGAGTACAGGAAACCCAAAGCAAAAACACGTTATCGCGTCTTAATCGTAGAAGATGATGAAGAAATACGCCGCTACATACGTAGCGAACTGGATAGTGATTTCCGTATCTATGAATGTACAAATGGACGGGAAGGACTGGAAACCATTTTGAAGGAGAAACCCGATCTCGTCATCAGTGATGTTATGATGCCCGAAATGGATGGGATCACTCTCTGCCGGAAAATAAAACAGAATATCAATATCAATCATATACCGATTATATTATTAACCGCCAAATCGAAAGCCGAAGACCAAATCGAAGGGCTTGAAATTGGAGCAGATGCTTATATCGTAAAACCATTCAACACTGAATTATTACGAACTACTATCAGTAATCTGATAGCCAATCGGGAAAGACTGCGCGGCAAACTGGTAGGTGAACAACAAGTAGAAGAAAAAATAACAAAGATAGAAATGAAGTCCAATGATGAGATCTTGATGAGTAAAGTAATGAAAACCATCAATGACCATCTTGCCGACCCTACCCTTAATGTAGAGATGCTGGCAGCCAACGTTGGAATGAGCCGCGTACATATGCACCGCAAATTAAAGGAGTTGACTAATCAGTCAGCACGAGATTTCATTCGTTCTATCAGACTGAAACAAGCTGCCAATCTGCTACGTGAGAAGAATCTAAGCGTTTCGGAAGTTGCATACGCTACAGGCTTCTCCAACCTCTCTCATTTTTCCAATACATTCAGAGACTTTTACGGAATTTCACCGAGTGAATATAAAGAACAACAGATGTAACAAACAGAATTAGACTTGTTACAAACAAGAATCTAAATTAGAAAGAAAGCCGTTATTGATATGACAAATAATGACTAAAGCTACTTATACATAATCAATGCAGACTGTCCGGGAATAATTACTTCCGGTCCGATCTGCGTACCTAATCCACGCACATCTATCACACCATCTTTGCATACCACTGTATATTTACCAACAGGCACTTCCAAACGCGCAGGAGTCATACGGGAATTAAACGCCACGATAATATCTTCCCAACTATCTCCGTTCGCATGATCCTTCAGGCGGAATGCAATCAGGTTTTGTCCTTCCACCGGAAGAAACTCCAGATGCTTCCGAACCTTTTCCGCATCTCCCATACGGAAAGCGGGATGGGACTTACGCAGATCTATGAGTCGCTTATAATACATGAAAACATCTCCGTTCGTCGTTTTACGTCGCCAATCGATAGCATTGACTGCATCCGGACTCTTATAACTATTGTCCACTCCTTGTTTATCGCGCATCACTTCTTCTCCTGCATAGATAAAAGGAATACCTTGCGAAGTGAAGACTACCGTCTGCGCAAGCTTATCAAGCCGGACCAGTTGCTCGGGAGTAGCTCCCGGCATACTTGCTTTCAAGCGATCAACAAGGCACAAACCGTCATGGCAGGAAACGTAGCTAATCATTTGGGTAGGCTGTCCGGCCCAGGCTTGCCGACTGTAATTCACCGAATCATAGCGTACTTGCGGATGTTCGATAGCTCCCACAATACCAAACTTAACGCTGTTCTCCCCTCCCGGCACTCCGGCAAGAAAAGCTCCCTTACCTTTCTCCCAAACAGAACCGCAAAGTCCGTCACGAAACTCGTCCGAGAAGACTGCAATTCCGGGCATATACGCCACATTCTTTTTCATAGCCAAAGAATCAGCAGGATATTGAGGCATTTCAGCAGCCCATCCTTCTCCGTAAACACAAACAGTAGAGTCCACTTCACTCTCTGCGTAAATAGTCTCTCTCTGCTCGTTCATAACCTGGTCATAGTCAAGCAGGTTCTTACGGATGCCGAAGTTATTCGTCTCAACCTTCTTCTGAGCACCCTCGATAGCCTTTGACAGCATGCTGTGCTCAAGTCTCTCGTTCTCCGGAATCTTGAGTGCATTGAACATCGCCATAAGCTTATCAGAAGCAAACAGCCTCATAAGGTCATCCTCAAGTGAGATATAGAAACGCGACTCACCCGGATCACCCTGACGTCCGGAACGTCCGCGGAGCTGGTTGTCGATACGTCTCGACTCATGTCTCTCTGTACCTATAATCTTAAGTCCGCCTGCTGCCTTCGCTGCGTCATCAAGCTTAATATCCGTACCACGGCCTGCCATATTGGTCGCAATCGTGC
>OGWY01002715.1_pt1 | contig 12499 bp, 15 predicted proteins | sample 1576121 | NCBI WGS metagenome assembly OGWY01 (sample SAMEA3541543, study PRJEB24748) | human gut metagenome | biome: human gut; feature: human-associated habitat; material: faeces | place: China | collected 2012 | reverse complement strand
GGGGATCAGTACCTCATCCCCGGGATCTAACATAGTACGCAGGGCAATATCGATCGCTTCACTACCGCCGACCGTCACCAGGATCTCATCCCGATAATCATATTCCAGATCAAATCTGCGATGCAGATAATTCGCGATCTCTACCTTTAATTCCTTGAGACCTGCATTGGAGGTATAAAACGTACGTCCGCGTTCCAGAGAATAGATTGCCTCGTCACGAACTCTCCACGGTGTATCAAAATCCGGTTCTCCCACACCAAGGGAAATCGCGTCCTGCATCTCACTGACGATATCAAAAAATTTACGAATACCCGAAGGTTCAATTTCTACGATGGTCTTTGAAAGTGGGTTTCTCATAAGCTCACCAACTCTCTCTCATCTTTGCGCTGTTCCGCCATGATTGTGCCATGATCCTTATACTTCTTTAAAATAAAGTTTGTCTTGGTGCTAAGTACGGAATCCAATGGTGATAACTTATCCGATACAAACTCAGATACCTCACGCAATGTCCTTCCTTCCAATGTCACCATAAAATCAAATCCACCGGAAATAAGATATACAGAATTAACTTCCGGATAATTGTAAATACGTTCTGCCACTTTATCAAATCCCATGCCACGCTGCGGTGTAACGCGCACTTCGATCATTGCTGTTACTTTCTCAATTCCAGCCTTTTCCCAGTTAATCAATGTATGATAGCCACAAATAATATGTGACTGTTCCATTTCTTCCAATTCATTCATGATGGTTGTTTCATCCGTTCCCATCATAATAGCAAGATCGTGGATATCAATTCTGCTATTCGTCTCAATATAATTTAAAATCTTCTCTCTCATTTGATTTCTCCTCACACTCGATTATAAAACTTTATACAATTCATCCGTCTTCGGCGGCTCTAAAAATCTGCGTTCTTCATCTCTGACAATCACACGATCATTTCCTTCTGTTGCTTTTCCAATGACTGTTGCCGGGATATTTGCCTCTGCAAGCGCATGCACAAGTGCATTTCCATCTTCTGATGCCATCAGCATCATGCCGCTGGATATGAGCAGCTTCATCATACGGCACTTTGGTTAAACCATCACCCGCTCGGGATTTGAACAGGCGCGGCTTGCTGGCACTCTCGCTGACCTCACCAATGAGCTTCGCAGCGGAACAGTGAGTGCCTTCGGCAGCACTTCTAGCCTGCATAAAGGGTCGTTCCGGGTGAAACAGCCAATAACGGTCGCTCCATTTGCTCAGATAGTCTTCGATAGGATTCTGCGGAAAAGAACCGTGCTCCCAGAGATCCTGCCACCGATCGAAAGCATCATCGGTGGACTCGAACGGAGCAGGATTACCTTCCGTATCCACACGACGGAAAATCGTGCTGATATGAGCCAGCAGAAGCCGAAGAACAGCTATGTCCTGCGTTGGTAGTTCGCCGTTCAGACCGTAGAACTCATGAGCATGCAGAAGAGCATCTTTGAGCGATACCGTCTTTTCGTCCCCGTTAAGGTCCATGACACAGATCCAAGGTTGGTCAATGAGATTAAACTCTTTTTTCTCCATTATTTCACATCCTTCGCTTCGATATATAATCCCAATTCCGAGGAATAACATAGCGGGATTCCGTGAACGGAACTCTTCTTCTCATCATTCAAGACAAGGAAGATTTCATTTTTCAACAGGCCTCTTTTTTGCCATTCACCCAAGAATGAAGATTTTGCAATAAGTGCATTTGTGAACTCGGGTTCACACAATCTTCCAGTCAAACGGATACGCTGCTTTCGCAGCATTTCACATTCCTTCTCCGATGGGAGAAAAGATACGGAAAACTGTCTATTGGGATCAGACAGCATATGAACCGTTCCATCGCCGTCTGTTTGCAGCAGAATAACATCGATATACGATGTGTCTTTACCTGTAACGCTCCATCGGGAACTGCTTTCTTTGTTGCCCGGATTAACCGAAATCGTTCCATGGAAGGTACGCTGAAAACGGCTGTATTTGGGTGCCGTTAAAAGAAACGCGGTATTGGGCGATAGAAAATCAACCTTATACTGTTCCCATAACATATATTCGTCTTCAGAAAGCGATCCGTCGGTCGGCACTTCATAAGAGGCTTGCACCAAACTCGAAATATCCTGCGGGAGAACTACCACATCAGGCAACAAATGTTTTGTCTGGAGCAGTGGCCATTTGCCGTACATCGTTTCGGTGGGTTTGGTGAATTCCTCAATGACGATACAGAGAGGAGTATCTGCAGCAGGGGAGCGATGTCGCTCGTATCGATGCAGATGAGACATGCATTCAAGAAAAATATCCATTGGCGATAGCTCTATAGCCATCACGTCAAAATCCAGATCATATTTCAAAAGCAGATCTGGCGTTCCAACAACGATGACGTCTTTTCGCGCAGCGATAGACTTCTTTTCCTTTACGATGTTATCCAGCACCAAACCGTTGCGGTGCTGCTCCATGGGGAGCATTTGCGAATGATACAGCACGATCTTTTTATCGGGGAAATCATCAATCAATTCTTGTGTAGCGGTTTGTGCATCTTCAACCGAATTGAAAATCACACCGGCACACCCTGCAGACGGCATATGAATTCGCAAAGCAGTTCGGAAATTCTGTATCTTTACTCGTTCTGTAAGGATGGACTTCCCCGGCGACGAATCAGAGAAAGCTTTCTGATGAACGGACATATCTTCTGTCCATGTCAAGAGAGGATTGCTCCATTCGCTCTGCCAGTCTTCTTCCGGAAGGCGAAGTTTTGCTTTGCTGTGGGATCTACCTTGCAGATAAGCCTGTATGAGCTCCTTGCGCCTGTTGGTAGAGAGGGAGGAGGCTGTTATAATCACAGGCACTTCATAATCACCAAGCCAATTCAGTGCCCGGTCGAGGAACTTCTGCATGTGTTCATTACACAACTGAATATTGTCGATAATAACCACCTTGCCGGCAATTCCGATATGGTGCAGCATAATATGTCTGCTCTGCAATGCCAGCATCAGAAGTGGCTCGATCGTGTCTACCACAAAGTCCTGAAGTAAAACTTTCTTATAATGCGTGTACCACCCCTGCGACATGAGACCGTCCTCGCTGTCGTCTGTGGGATATGCGATTTGAGATTTGATCCTTGCAAATGTTTCAGCGGAGGCTGCCTGCAGAGGAAGACCGTAAAACAATCCTTTACAGCCAACTTTCTTCGCAACAATCTCAGATGCTGTTACCGCAGCTTCAGAGATTTGGCAGGCAGAGGGTGCCTCAACAATGAATACTCCAGGATTGATAGAATTCTCTGCAGCTTCTATTAACGCGGATTGAACACCGTTCTCCGAAATTCCTTGCTGCGCAAGTAAGTTGGCGGTGTCATTGTAACTCCATGTTGCCTCGATGCCGAGTCGCTGGCAGGCGGTGTCAACGCGGGCTGGATAATCATGAACGCTGCCGCAGGAGTCTGTTGAAATAAGAGGAAAATAATATGGATTACTCGCAATCCAATCCGCCATAACAAGCAATCCGGTTATAAGAAATTGCAACGACATAGGGATTTCCGGCAGCTCAGAAACAGAATGAAAATCACAAGCCTGAAGGGACGCATCGATAAAGTCATGCCAATACTGCTCCCATACGGCAACAGGGACCTTGCCGTAGAAATTGCGGGGGCTTATCTCAAAAGAGACCAGGCAATCGTTATCTTGCGGGACGCCATGATGTGCACCTATGATTGCAGATATTGACTCCGGTACACCGTACTTTCGCAAGATGGCTTCACTGGCCTGCGCATGAGACATGTAGGTAGATTGCTTTTCCGGCAAGTCCGCTATTTTGAGAGGGCTGTATTTGTAGCCCGATATCTTGCGTAACACCATGGATTGAAATGATGCGGTGTGCATTCCGATATCATTCGTTAAAGCAATGAATAGACAGGTTCTCTTCAAGGTCATCTTGTCGATCTCTTCAGTGAGCCGATGCATCACATTTTTAGGGACCCATTCATCAAACAGGTATTCCATGACGCCGGCGGTATCCAAGGCGTGCATCCAAGATGGAAGATATAGCGTAACATCTATGCTGTCGGTCTTGGCTACCATGCCGTGAGAAGCCTTTTCTAATGCAGTTGTATACATCGTAAAATCACCACACCATGAAACAGTACAACTGTTGTTTCACACTAAATATAATACGCAATAAACTGTGTAGTGATATAATAACACGGTTCACACGAGAAATCAATACAGAGGGTAAAATATTATGAGATTTGATAAAATGCGGCGATAATGCATAAAATGGCAAGATATAAGGTGAAAGTATAGTTGTAAATACCCCGAAATATATACTTTTACTTAATAAGTCGAAAACATAAAACAACATAAAGCCGATGTCTCACACTTCGTCTTCTTAAACTGCTTAAAAACAAAAAACACCAAACAACCAACTTGGTTGTTTGGTGCCAATGGCGAATACTCCTATCTTGAGTGCCCGTCTATTTCAGATTCATCAATACGCTTGCCTCACCTCCTTTCGGGGATTGGAAACACAGGAAATCGTGATATTGTCAATAACCTATCTGCATTTTCTAATATATCGATTGTATCACATTTTGTTGTGCTTTGTCGATACACAGCCGTTTTACCGAAAAACATTTAAGCATTGTACTTTTTTCTAGTATGATATATAATAATATTGTAAATGTCTCTTTTTAGCTGCTGAGCAGCAAAGTGTCTTTTCTGCTTCGGCAGGCTGTTTCCAAAGTAACATTTATTATTCATCCCCTATGGGGAATTCTATGCGATGCACGAGGATTCTCCGTAAGGATTCCTCCTGCATATGAAACACATCAAAGGAGGAATTATATGTGTGTAGATCCGAATAAAAAGTATGATCCGGAAATTTTGAAAATTGTTAAGAATTTTCGAATTCTTGACGATAACTTCATGGTTAAAATTTTTGAATCAAAAGAATGCCTGCAGTATGTTCTTCGCGTAATTATGGGCATACCCAGTCTGAAAGTAGAAGGCCAAAGCGTGCAATACTCCCTAAACAACCTGCAAGGGCGATCCGTGCGATTTGATGTATGGGCAGTGGATGACACTGGCGTACAGTATAATATCGAGATTCAGCGGAAAGACAAAGGTGCTGGAAAAGAGCGTGCTCGATATTATTCTGCAATGTTAGACTGTAATATGCTTGTGGCTGGACAGGATTTTGAGCGTCTACCTACAACATACGTTATTTTCGTTACAGAAAATGATGTCTTGAAAGGTGGTCGGCTGTGCTATCATATTGACCGTATCGTTCGTGAAACGGGCAATATGTTTGATGATCGGGAGCATATTATTTATGTTAACGGCGGTTATACTGATGTTTCTACCGAACTCGGACAGCTGATGGCGGACTTTCGAGAAAGGGATCCCAGCAAAATGGTGTCTCCTATTCTCAGAGAGAGAGCAAGATACTTTAAAGAAGCGCCAGAAGGAGTGGATATTATGTGTCGTGCAGTTGAAGAATTACAAATGAAGGCAGCAGCAGAGGCCGAGGCTAAAGCCAAAGCAGCGGACGAAGCTAGGGTCAAGGCTGAAACCGAAGCTGCAAAAGCAAAAGCAGAGGCTGAAGCCGCAAGATCAGAGGCTGAAGCCGCAAAAGCGAGGGCTGAAGCTGCGGAAGCAGAAATAGCCAAAATCAAAGCAGAGGCTGAAGCAAAAAATAGCCAGCGGTAAAGTGTAAGCGTTTTAAAACCGACCCTATTGGGTCGGTTTTTCTTTATGACTATAATAATTCAGTATTTGGAAGTTTAATTTCCATACGGATGTTTGTAAGGTTGAATTCCACACCCAACTGGAATTTACTTTTACAAATAACTTTTTCTATTTTTCTTGACATTTTTCAAAATGGTATTTACAATTAGATTATAAATGTCTCTCTTCATTCACCAGTCTTTTGGTGAATTGTCTTTTTGCCGTAAGGCTGTCACTATTATTGCTATTAACACCTATCACCATTTATGGGGATAGGTGTTTTTTTATATAAAATTTCAAATAAAAGGAGGAGATAGACCAATTATCTCGCAAACCCAATCACTAAAAACAAAAGGAGTAAAGCACATGTTATCTATGTTACCTAAGGAAACCTACACACTGGAACAGTTTCAGAAAGCACTCGCCGAGCTGGCCGAAGAGATACCAGAGCATACTGCCGAAGGTACAGCCATTAAGAAGCGTTTTCTTAATTTGGCAAAAGCCACGGTGGTCTGGAAGTATATTGACGCCAGAGCATTACGGGCAACCAAGAAGGATAAGGAAATCTTTTCATTCTTGGAATACCGGAGACGCATTTATAACCTGGCGATGACATATCCAACTCAAACGGAATGTTTCGAGCAGTGGATCATTAGTAACATCCAAAGGTTGTCACTCGCAGAAGTCCCTCAGGAGGAGGAACCCTGGGTGCAGCTCCTACACAATAACGCATAACAAATAGGAGAAAATACACATGGGAAATTGTTTGCCTTAGCCATGGAGAGAACGCTGCAAGCACTGCACCCACAAATAATCTATCAGAGCCCATCCTGTTAAGGGGGGCTCAACCACTAAAAAGGAGACTATTATGAAAAAAGAAGTTCAGATGTGCGCAATCATTACTGTCCACTTCAAGAAACCCACGAACATCGATGAGCTAAACATCGACATCGGCGGTTTCGCAATCGAGAACGAAAAAGGAGTTATCCCTTTCGATTTTGATGCAGAGTCGAGGCGAGTTATGCGTCTGCCGGATAGCGAATACCAGATCGAGTATACGTCCGGTCACGGCCCGTTCTTCCACGATTATGACGTAAGCGATAGCTGCGACGAAGAATATGCCAAACTTGGCCTTTCGCGTCAGGATATTACAGCGCGTTTCTTAGCGTCAGCTACAAAGCTCGTGGAATTCTACTTCGCATGCAGCAATGCGGATGGGGACTCTGTTCCTTGCAAATTTACCGTGAAGGAAATCTACTTCCACGATGAAAACGGAGAGCGCTTCGAGATTTCTTCGGAAGTTCTTGAGAAGTTTAGCAAGCATTGACACTCCCCACGGATAAATCCGGGGATTCTCGGCTCAACCACCACAGCCTGCCCATGCGGGATGCCGACCAGCGGATGTGGAAAACAAACAACTATTAAAATCACGGAGCAAGTGGATTTTTACAAGTTGGTGTCCAAGACAGCACGAAGGATCTTAATAAGGTTTTGGAAACGCATCGTGGAGGAAAAATCTCGGAACCATAACAAGGAGAAGAAATTATGGCTATTTTACAGAAAAAAACGATTCAGTTTGTTCGCGAACATTGGTTTGCAAATCACAAAGCAACTCTACGCGATTATGTCGATGCGGAGGGTAATACCATCACTGTCATCGACTGGCGAGAACCCGGAACCGGTGTCTTTGCCATCCGGTACATTCTTGACAGACATTATCTTTCTGTCACTGGAGATGCTGGAGATGCCATTTACCGGCTTGCCGAAAAAGCCGAATTGAAGCATTTGGCGCATTACGGCATGGAATATATGTTCAGTCAACTTCGCTGCGCTGATGATAGCGGTATCGAATTTGATTCGGATGTTGCCGTAGAAAGCATTCGTAACACCATCAAAGAATTTTTTGAGAATGAAGATACTTCGATGTATCCGGCTATTGAGGCTGCTATCGAAGCAGCAAACGAAGCTATAAGCCATAATGATTGGCAGGCTCGACTGGCTGTGCTTGATGATAAATATAACCTTAATGAATGTTTTGGAGATTGGGAGTGGTGGCTTCCCGACTGCGGAGATGTATACAGTCATCAGGCTGTTGGATGCTGGATTGGCTTAAAAATGGCATACGAACAGCTCGAGGAATCCAAAGTCCTATCTGTGGGTCAGGAGCAATCCTGATCAATAAGTAGGACGCAGATTTGACTGTAGCTCCACCTGCCGCGTGATTCCCAGCCGGCAGCCATGTTAGTACAGCCGAATCAAGGGAAACTTTACCTTTGTGGGCAAGCCTGCAAGGAGTCTTATCGAAGGAGGTACGGAATATGTCCGTAGTATATGTACTCAGCAAAGACGGAAAGCCGTTGATGCCCACGACGCGATGCGGACATGTCCGTGTCCTTCTCAAAACGAAGAAAGCACGCGTCGTGCAAACAGTTCCGTTCGTAATTCGTTTGAATTACGAAACGGAAGACATTGTCCAGTCCCTTGTGATTGGCGTAGACCCCGGTCGAACAAACATTGGCATGGCAGTTGTTCGCGAGGATGGAGAATGCGTATTCAGTGCACAGGTACATACTCGTAATAAACAAATACCCAAGCTGATGAAGGCTCGGCATCACTCCGGCATTTATGGACGCCGTAATAAAGAACAAGGACAAGCTCATTGTTCATGCGACAATCACTGGTTATGGCGGAGGTGTGTTGGAGCCGAAGGTTCCGTCTCCGTCATTTGAGTTTGCAGCCGTTAAAGCGCTGATTTCTCATGGTTTTCCGAAAGAGAAAATCGTCATCCGCGTGGATCCTGTTATCCCGACGAATAAGGGGCTTGCAGTAGCATACAGAAGAGTGCTCAGAACCGGCATGAAAGCAGGATTTTCTCGCTATCGCATCAGTGTAAGAGATAATAACAGAAAGCAGACCTATAACGGTCTGCTTTTTCTTTGTATAAAAAGTTATACACGCAGCCATGTTTAAGACAACTTTGTACACGAACTCCCTGTTTGCGGTAGTGTTGTATGCAGACATTTGGTTTGGAATAACCGTGTAATAACAAAAAAAAGAAGACCCTTTCGGGCCTTCTTGAATTACAAATGAGTTTGTATCCAACTAAGCAGCATATCCTCATTTGCTTTGCCATCTGCAATACCAATAAACATATCTGCCAATTCGCCAGATTGTAATTTCAAATGATAACCATTCCACTTTAGCAGAAGCTGCGTCATCATTGCGCCGATACGCTTATTGCCATCTACAAATGCATGATTGGCAGCAAGCCCATATCCGAGACGTGCAATCTTCTGAACTGTAGAAGGGAACAGATCTTGCCCGCCAAAAGATTGTAACGGAGCGGCAATGGCAGCTTCTAAGCCTGCACGATCTCTCAGTCCATCCAGACCACCAGAACCCTGAATTACTCTGCTATGGACAAGAATAACATCCTCTACCGTAACCCAAATCATTCCGCCATCCTCTTATAATCCGCAGCAAAATCCGCCAACATCTGATCGGTGTCTGCTAACATCTTCTCTTGCGTTACGCCTGAAACAGGCTCTTGGATAGCTACAGAAAAAGGAATCCCTTTGGCACGCACAAACGCATTGGCGAAGATATTAAATGCAGTAGAAGTTGACATCCCAAGTTGCGAGCAAATAGCAGACATTTGCGACTTTACCTCGGAGTCTATGCGAAAAGTTATATTGGTATCCATGATATCACCTCCTTGCACTACAATCATATCACATATTATGTGCAAAATCAAGCTATTGTAATACAATTATTAACTGTGTGATTTTGCCCATACGCCTTTATAGGCGTAAGATATCGATAAATAGCTTGATTTTACGCCTATAAAGGCGTATAATAAAAATATGAAGGGAGAGTTTCTTATGGATTACGATGTTTTCCAAAATGCTTATGCAGAACGGTTTGGCTCAAACGCTCCTATGATATTGTCCACCCAGAATATCCGCAATCAGGATGGACAGCTCATCAGCCATACAATTCTCAAAAATTGTGCTGATAGTATCGGTACATCTCCATTCCCGGAATTAAGAACTGCAATGGGGCTTCCCGAAAAAATCACAGTAGATGAAGCTGTGCAGGATGCTCATAATGAGCTGGTTAAAGAAGTTCGGAAAGCGTTTCTTTCTCAACTTAGCCGCAGAGAAGCAATGTCCCTGCAAAAAATCTTGTCGTTCGGTCTGAATACACAGGTTGAAATTGACTATTTCCTGAAATTTAACGATCACACATTAGTATATGAATGGAATGAAGTGCATTCGGATGAACCCAGTCTCATCGTTAATGGCGACTACTCTAAAGAAGTTTCGCATGGCTTACAGGAAATCCGCGTCGCGGCAGGACTGACACAGCAGGAGTTGGCGGATTTGTCGGGTGTGAATATCCGGCAGATTCAGAAATTTGAAAAGGGCGAGAGTCAGCTTCAAAACGCTACGGTAGAAACAGCCCTAAAGCTGGCGGACGCACTTGGAGTAGATGTTCATCGTCTGCTAGAGAAAAGTTAACAATCCTAACAAAGTGTTGCGATTAAGGAGAAATTCTATGAACAAAAACGAGATTAAAGCAATGATTGAGCAATACAATATTACAGACTTTCGAGACGGTCGTATCCGAGTTGGAAATGCAAAAAACATCACTGCTGAAATCAAAGAGAAGATTCTTGCAGCCAAGCCCGAAATCCTTGCGTATTTTGAGCAGGAGCGAGAGGAAGCCCGTAAAGCATACGAAAAGAAGATGGCAACATTCGATTCCATTCCGGGTGTTCCGGAACTACGAGAAATCCGCCAAGAATGGCAGCAGTATAATCGAGAATTTAATGCAGCTTTCGAAAGGGGAGATGGACGTTTCCCGGCCGTACCGCAAGTAAAAGAATCGGATGTGGCAAGTAAATATCCATCAGCCGTATTTGCGCTTCAGGTTGAATATGAGTTGGGGCGCTCGAATCTCGAGCTGTATGGCATCGCAGAAAATGCATACGATGCTCTCTGTGAAGGAAAACCGTGGCAAGAAGTAAAAGCACAGTACGAAAAAGCCAAAGAAAAGTTTGTCCAACGCCATATATGGGATTGACAAAAACAAATATTTCAGCGTCTTTTTCGATGGCAATCGGGTTGCTGAATTCACTGCCGCGATCTGTCAGTATAACGGGGAATAGCCTGCAATAATCGTCATGTCCCAAGCGGCTATCGCTGAATAAATTTCTGTATTATAGCAAATGACGAACACGACAAAGTCGAAGTGGTTTTCTTGACATTTCTCTCAACATGATATAATATATATAGTATAAAGTCTCTCTTATGCACACAAGTGCAATGTTTCCAACTCGTAAGAGATTGTTATTCTGAAAAATCATACGCTATCTTTCTTAATCATTGGAAAGATAGCGCGTTTTTATATATACAAATATTGCAAAAAACGAAAGAGAAAGGAAGATAAAAATATGTTCACACATCTCCATGTCCATACAGAATTCAGTATTCTGGATGGTGAAGGCCGCATCAAAAACCTGGTAGCGAAAGCTAAGGCATGCGGTCAGACAGCGTTGGCCATCACAGATCACGGCTATATGCATGGCGTCATCCCGTTTTTTAACGAATGCGTTAAAAACGGCATCAAGCCTATCTTGGGCGTAGAACTCCACACCACGGAAGATATTACGATTAAATCTTCCGAAAACCGTCATGCTGGGCATATTGTCCTGCTGGCTAAGAACAATACCGGATACAAAAACCTTATGAAGTTATCCAGCATTGCAGCAACCGACGGTATGTATTACCGCCCTCGCGTAGATCTCAACCTTCTGCAGAAGTATCACGAAGGTATTGTATGTCTCTCGGCTTGCATCAAAGGAGATGTTCCGCACCTCCTGCTGAAGGGCGATAAAGAGGAGGCATACGCACTGGCACAGAAGTATCGTGATATTTTCGGAGATGACTATTACATCGAACTCCAGTATCACGGTCTGCCAGAACAGAAGGTAGTCCTTCCCAAACTCATTGTTATGGCGAAGACACTGGGCATCCCTATGGTCGCAACGAACGATGTGCACTATGTAGACAAGGAAGACGCGTTTGCGCAGCGCACGCTTATGGTTATGAACATGAAGACCACCATCAATGATGAAAGCGCTGTAGGGTATGGCAATCCGGATCAGTGGTATCTGAAAACAGAGGAAGAGATGAACACCGTTTTCGGTTCGATCGCCCCGGAGGCTATTGCTAATACAATGGTAATCGCTGATAAGTGCAACGTCATCCTCGAGCATGGCAAATATCACCTTCCGAAGTTCCCGCTGCCTGAAGGCTTTGCCAGCAATAGCGTGTATTTCCGCGCATTGTGCAATGCTGGTCTTAAGAAACGCTATATGGAAGATGCGGACAGCCATCGCGCACAGACCCGTTCGATGACATCCATTCGCCGTTGGCAGATACAGTCCATTTCCGACTGATCCGTTGTTCCAATAACAGACTGGGATTGACCAATCCCCATGAACCGGTCTTGAAAGACGCACTTATATTCGTGTGCTTTCCGTCCTCAAATCGGGGAGTGAGTGTTTGTATATTCAGTATCCCTGCTGAAGCAAAGAAACGGGCAGGCTGGAAGATGTTGTCGCTTTGACCGTTACTCAACGACAGTTGGTCGACATTATCGAGAGAGAAACGTCCAAGGTCGATTTGTCCCGTTTGACAGTCAGTCAGTGTGATTCCATCGTAACCTACAGCAGTATGTTGCGCACCCAGACTTCGTATAGATACCGT
>OGWY01002713.1_pt1 | contig 12505 bp, 10 predicted proteins | sample 1576121 | NCBI WGS metagenome assembly OGWY01 (sample SAMEA3541543, study PRJEB24748) | human gut metagenome | biome: human gut; feature: human-associated habitat; material: faeces | place: China | collected 2012 | reverse complement strand
CGGCGTGCAGGGCGAGCTGACCGACGGCTGCCTGCGCGATACCGATGACATCGCGGCATTTGGTTTTCCGGCATATAGCGCCGGAACTGCACCGAACAAGAGCGCTTACGATATCGAGACAGTCGGCGTGGATGTGCCGGTGACACTCTGCGGCGTCCTGATTTTTCCGGGCGACATGGTCGTGATGGACCGGACCGGCGTAGTTGTGGTTCCGTCCGGAAAGATCGCGGAAGTCTATGAATCTGCCTCCCGGATCGCGAAGCGCGAGGAGCGCGTAGCGGTTCATCTGCGCGAGGGAAAGACGCTGACGGAGTCGCGAAAGCTGGCAGCGGCGGAAGTCGGGCAGTAGGACTCAAAAATCGGCATATGACTTAAAAATAAAATTTGAATGACTCATTTATGAGCACATAAAAGCTCATAAATGAGTCATTTTTTGCATTATGAAAAAAATGAGACAAGAACGAGTCATTCCTGGAAGGTTATCAAAAAAATAAATAAAAATTTTAATTCGACAAAAACCTTGTATTTACAAGGAAAACCTCGAATTTTTTGGAAAATAAAAAAGAAAAATATTAAATAAAATCGAAAAACGTAAAAGTTGGCACGGAACTTGCTGTATATATGAGTATCAAGCAAAAGTATCAAGCAAAAAGAAAAATATATTACATGGAGGGAACACATTATGAAAGTTGGCGTATTGAAAGACATCAAAGTAGGCGAGTACCGTGTCATCGCAACCCCGGCAGAGGTAAGCATGCTGGTAGGTGACGGCAATGAGGTTTACGTTCAGAAGGGCGCGGGCGAAGGTTCTGGATTCTCGGATGAGGCATATGTGAAAGAGGGCGCGAAGCTGGTTGATACAAAGGAAGAAATTTATGCAACCTGCGATTTCGTCGCAAAGGTAAAAGAGTTTGAACCGTGCGAGTACAAACTGCTCCGTGAAAACCAGATCGTATTTACCTGCATCCATCCAGCAGCACATCCGGAAGAGGTACAGGCACTTCTCGACAGCAAGTGTATTGCATTTACCGCAGAAGATTCCCACCGTTACGGTTCACCGAACTGTGAGGCAGCTGGTAAGGCGGGTGCACTCTTTGGCCTGGAATCCCTGCTTTCCATCAACGGCGGCAAGGGCAAATTCGTCAACGGTCTCGGCGGTGCTCCGGGCGTTAAGGCGCTGGTCATTGGAGGCGGCGTGGTAGGACGCGCAGCAATCTCTGTTCTTCATGCGCTGGGCGCGTGGGTAACGGTTATGGATATTAATATCGGAACCCTGCGTGATATCGGAAAACAGTTCAATGAGGAAGTCAATACCCAGATTTCCAACCGTTATAATCTGAAAAAGATTTTACCGGAGATCGATGTCGTGTATAATTGTGTTAGATGGCCGAAGGATGCCAAAGAATACATGATCGACCGCGAGATGGTCCGCTCGATGGAGAAAGGTTCCGTTATCGTAGATATCAGCAACGATTATGGTGCAATCGAGACGTTCCATGAGACCACCCATGAAAATCCGCGCTACATCGAAGAGGGCGTCGTACATTATTGCGTAAGCAACATTCCGGGTGCAATTTCCCAGTCTACCTCGATCGCATACGCAGCATCCGTACTGCCGCACTTCAGAAGCATCATCAACAATGGCGTGGCGCAGGCATGTGCAAAGGATGGTTTCCTGCGCCGCAGCTTAACCACCTACAAGGGATACTTAACCCATGAGGAGACAAGTGCCATCCAGGGCAGACCGTGGGTTCGTCCGGAAGACATCTTAGAGATCGCAGATCAGAAACTGGATCTGGCTCCGTCGGCAACCAAGAGCCATTCGGATAACTTTATCAAATTAGAAAAGTGATTTTCAGATAAAGGATACCGGCAGAACGCTTTTCGTGAAACGTATGGGGATACGGATGAAAAGCGCTCTGCCATTTGAGGGGAGAATAGAAGCGCTTCCGGATGGGAAATAGCTGGAGGCGCATTTGATACAGAAGAATAGGAGGGGTATCTGTGAGTGTTACAGACATTTTAGTGGACTTTGCGATCGCATCGTTTTTTATCGCGGTTGGTCAGCTTTTACGTGCAAAAGTGCCGTTGGTACAGAAATTTTTCATTCCGCCAAGCATGATTGCCGGATTTATCGCGCTGGCACTCGGGGCGCAGGGACTGGGAATCCTGCCGTTTTCTGAAAATATTGGTTCTTATGCAAGTGTTCTGATTATCCTGATTTTCGCAGGTGTCGGAATTAATGGATTTTCTTTCAATAAGAAAGATTTAAAGTCATATAATCCTTATATCATAGTGAAGTATGCCGAAGGGCAAAAAGGTCGTACAGAAGTGCATCTGCCTAAGCATGAGGCAACATCTCTTGCGGACTTGTCTTTAGCAGGTACTCAAAAGGATGCTTATTACATAGATAAAGAAGGAGCTTATCCGTTTGCTATTGATATTCCTATCTTGAACTTTATTTCAGTAACTGAAAAAAAGAGTATTGATACCGAATATCCTAACTTTAAAGCTTGGGCAGATTCTAAAGGAGAAAAATATACGGATTGGTATAACAATCATGTAAATTAACTCTCAAAGCATATAACACAACATTTGGTGTTTTTATTGTTCTCTCGTCCCGGTCGTTATTTAATGAAAACGACCGGGACTTTCTTTTATCCGATTGCTTCTCATCTCTACCAGAAAAAGTTTGCTACTTTTATTTCAATCTCTATATAGTTTTCTGTACCTTTGCACAAAACAATATAACTTTCATGGAAAATAACCCGGAACTGCAGCTAGCTTGGCAGTTCATAGAAAATACAGGCACACATTTATTTCTTACCGGAAAAGCCGGAACCGGAAAAACGACATTTCTTAGACGATTGAAAGAACACACCCCTAAGCGCATGGTTGTATTAGCACCGACAGGGATCGCAGCCATCAATGCGGGAGGAGTAACGATTCATTCTTTCTTTCAGTTGTCTTTTGCCCCTTTTGTGCCGGAAACTACCTTTAATTCTTCCCAAACACATTACCGTTACAGTAAAGAAAAGCGGAACATAATTCGTAGCATGGATTTGCTCGTTATTGATGAGATCAGTATGGTGCGTGCCGATTTGTTGGACGCGGTGGATGCAACTCTGCGGCGGTATCGCGATAGAGAGAAACCGTTTGGCGGGGTGCAACTGTTGATGATTGGAGATTTGCAGCAATTGGCTCCCGTCGTGAAAGATAATGAGTGGGAACTGTTGAGGAAGCATTACGAAACCCCTTATTTCTTTGCGAGCCATGCGTTGAAAGAAACGGTATATATGACCATTGAACTTAAAAAAGTCTACCGGCAGAGTGACACATTCTTCCTGTCTTTATTAAATAAAATCCGGGAAAATAAGGCTGACGATGAAGTGCTGAATGAACTGAACCGTCGTTATCAGCCCGGTTTCCAGCCACAAAAAGAAGAAGGATATATTCGGCTGACGACACATAATTATCAGGCACAGAAAGTAAATGACCGTGAATTGGCATCTTTGTCCGGCAAGGCGTATCATTTTCGTGCCGAGATAGAAGGAGATTTCCCCGAATATTCCTATCCTGCGGATGAACTCCTGACAATAAAGGAAGGAGCGCAAATTATGTTCCTGAAGAATGATCCATCGTCCGAGAAACGATATTATAACGGTATGATTGGTGAGGTGGTCACTGTTAATGATGCAGGTATTATTGTGCGGGGGAAGGGGAATAAATCAGAATTTCAGTTGTTGCCGGAAGAGTGGGGAAATTATAAGTACGTACTGAATGAGGAAACAAAGGAAATCACGGAAGTGATAGAAGGAACGTTCCGTCAATATCCTATCCGTCTGGCATGGGCCATTACGATACATAAAAGTCAGGGGTTGACGTTTGAGCGTGCCATTATTGATGCGCGTAACTCTTTTGCGCACGGACAGACTTATGTAGCGTTGAGCCGTTGCAAGACTTTGGAAGGGATGGTGTTGGAGTCTCCTTTGCGGAGGGAAGCCATTATTAGTGATGCTACGGTGGATAATTTCACCAAAGCGGTAGAGCAGAATAAGCCGGGCAGTCAGCAGTTGAACGATATGCAAAAGGCGTATTTCTTTGATTTGTTGAGTGATTTGTTTAATTTCTATTCGATCGATCAGGCTTATAAACGATTGCTTCGTTTGATAGATGAAGATTTGTATAAGCTCTTTCCGAAGCAGTTGGCAGAATATAAGGCATTGGAACCTCGCATCAAAGAGAAAATAGTGGAAGTGTCCCAGCGTTTTCGTAACCAGTATACCCGGTTGATACATGAGAGTGAAGACTATGCGACGAATCAGGAGTTACAGGAGCGGATTCGTTCCGGGGCCAGATATTTTCATAAAGAGTTGGCGCCGATTCGGGCTTTGTATAATAAGACTAATATGCCTCTTGATAATAAAGAGTTGAGAAAGCTGTTGGCGGAACGTATGCAGGCGTTGGATGATGCGTTGTGGATTAAAGAGTCTTTGTTGGAGGCTGTGTCTGCAAGAGAGAGATTCGCTATTACGGATTATTTGAAGTTGAAGGCTAAAGTAATGTTGAGTCTTGAGGATGATTCTTCTTCTTCCGGTTCTTCGAAAGCGTTGAAAGAAAAGAAAGAGCGGAAGGAACGGAAAGAGCGTACACGTAGCGGTGCTGAAAAGGTGAAAGTGGAAGTGCCTACGGATATTTTGCATCCGGAGCTTTATCGCGCCCTGTCTGAATGGAGGACAGCCAAAACACGTGAGGTGAATCTTCCTGCGTATGTTATTATGCAGCAGAAAGCGTTGATGGGAATTGTGAATCTGCTACCGGATAATCCAAGAGCTCTGGAAGCGATACCCTATTTCGGAGCAAAAGGGGTGGAAAGGTATGGACTTGAAATATTAGGCATTGTCCGTAAGTATATGGCGGAAAATCAATTGGAAAGACCGGAAATAATGGATATGCTCATCTCTGATAATAGGGAAGCCGCAAGCCGACGGGAAGAGCTGAAGCAACGGAAAGAAGAACAGAAGCAACGGAAAGAGGAAGAAAAACAGAAGAAGGAAGCAGAGAAACAGAAAAAAGAAGCGGAGAAGGAGAAGAAAAAAGATACAAAATTAGTCAGCTATGAAATGTTCTGCCAGGGAATGAGCATAGATGAAATAGCCAAAGCTCGCGAATTGGTATCGGGAACCATTGCCGGTCATTTGGAATATTATGTCCGTTTAGGAAAGATTAAAGTGGAGAAAGTAGTGAAAGCTGAAAATCTGGCGAAGATTCGTAAGCATCTGGAAGAACATGAATACATGGGAATATTTGCCATTAAGGCAGCATTAGGAGACGATGTCTCCTATGCTGATATAAAGTTTGTATTGGCTGTTTCCGGGCATTAACTAATTATCTCTGGACCTAGCCCCAAACATAAAAATATCTCAGTCTTTCGTTCACAATGCTCATTCTTGCTCTTGTCAAACCATCGCAAGCAATATCAGAGATTACAGAAAAAAGAAACGAAAACAGGAACACTGATATCAATCAGAATACCGTGTAAGATAGCGATGGGGATCATTTCTTTTCCCGAATATCTGCTGATGGAGGGCAGGAGTACATCCATCGAATTGACTCCTGCCGCTGAAATAGGAGCCAGTTTCCCGAAATACTTCTTGATGATTGGAGTACCGAGAAGTGCCATCATCTCACGGAAAATATTAGTCAACAGTGCGATAGTTCCTAATTCCGTAGCCAGTTGCAGCCCGATAGAAGGCTCTTTGAACTGGGTAATAAGGATAGAAGAGAGCGAATAGTATGCGAATCCGCTTCCCACTGCCATACAGTCGAACACGCTCCACTGGCGCAATAGCAGGCTTGCTAAAGCAGAAAACAGCAACGTACCGATAATCGTTCCCAACGGAATCAACAGCATTTTAGGATGCAAATGTGAAACAATCGCTTTCAGGTTCTTATTAGAACCGATACTGATTCCCACTTGCAGCATTAACGCATAAAGTATATACATTGAAACTGTGTGCGTATCAAACTGGAACTTGTTGAAAGCTCCCATGACACAACCTACACAAAAGAATAATATAACGATCAAACTTCCTTTCATTGTTCACCTCCTTCTTGAATAAACGCGTCTTTTTTCCTCTTAAAAGAAATCAGACTCCTTTTTTTATTATTCGCCTCCTTTTCTAAAAAACAATTGCAGTACCAAACGGGCAGCGATCAGGCTTCCCAATACACCGGACACGGCAAGAACAATTGCCTGCCATCCGAATTTACCGAGATTGTTTACAATCAGGCTATTAGAACCGATAGACACACCGAGAATGAAGAGCAACAAGAATATTGTAAGAGAAATTGTCTTTTCTGTCTTTTGCAAGATACTCCAGTTACGCAATACATAACCGATGCCGATTCCTAAAAACATAGTAGATATAATAGAGAACATAATGTATATATTTTTGGTTAGGTTAAACTGATTATTGACAACACACAAGAGAATTTTCAAAGAAGATGATACATCTGCTTGAAAATCGGAAAGGAATACTGCTGTGAATAGTGAAACAAGTCAGCAGATAGTTCCTGTTAAGAAATAATAGGGTAATTTAGATGAATCCACTGAACCAATGTACATGCACGCAGCAAGACTTACAGAAAGTCGGTATTCCTGCAAGAAAAAGATTAGCGTTATGTAGTTGTAATGTTTGATTCATCATTGGTCTTTTTTGATTTTGGTGCAAAGATAATAACTTATTGCATATTTTCAAAATAAATATGCAATAAATGAAGCGAAAGAATTATTCGGAATGAAATAGATTGTTGTAAAAAGTAGTATTGTTTCCAATTCTACCACTGTCTTCAATTTGGGCACTATCCCGTATTTTGTGTAAATAGCCACTGTTCATCATTTGGAGACTCTCTTAATTATATAAATAGAAACCACAGAATTCCTCTTGTAGTTTTCTGTTTACGTAAAATGATGGATAGTCCTTGAAATTGCTATCTGTCTCTTCCTTATAAATGTTCCCAGTTCGCAAGAACCTCTTTTAGCTTCTGTGGCTTGTATCCAAGCATTGTTCGTGCTTTATCGATACTCATTCCGCTAAAACGGGGACGGGGAGTGGTTTCATTCATTTCCTCTGTCGTGACAGGATGGATAAGAGAGTGATCCAGTCCCATATAATCTGCTACCTGATAAGCAATTTCCGCAATGCTCATGCACTCAACGCCACAAATGTGAAAGATACCGTTCGTTGGATGTGCTATCAAACGCTGTACACCATCCGATACGTCTCCAACATAAGTCGGTGTCCGCCATTGATCGGATACGACACGGATTTCTTGTCCGGCTTTCAAACGGTTCATTACCAACTGGACGATATTACCGTGTTGTCCCGGCAGCGCTCTGCCATAAACGATTGCTACACGGACAATAGCATAACTGCTGCAAGTTTCTGCCACTTTCTCTTCTCCTTTCCACTTGGTATATCCGTAATAGTTGACGGGAGCGGGGATGTCTTCTTCTGTGTACAACAGTCCGGCATCTTCATTTATCTTTCCATCGAAAACAAAATCCGTCGATAGATGAATGAACCGGCTTTTATATTCTTCGCAAAAAACAGCCAGTTGGCTCACTGCGGTCACATTGGTAAGATAAGCCTCTTCATGATGCGTCTCGCAATAATCCGGTACGGACAGGGCGGAACAATTAATGACCACATCAGGCTGAACCTCCTCAAAAAGACGCTTAATGTTCGCTTCATTCCGTATATCTGTTTCAATGAAACGATATTTCCCTGCATCATTCGGAAGAATATCCGGATGCAGAGAGCACCCCGTTACCTTATATTGTGCATGAACAGACAAATCATTTAATATTTGGCGTCCGGTGAATCCATTGGCGCCGATAATCAATATCTTCTTCATTAGGTTCTATTATATATAGTGTTATAGATATCAAGGCGCCATATCCGGACTTTTTGATGATACAATCATTGCGGAGACACGACTTTTTTGCATATATTTCTACAAAAATAGAAAATAATATCCATTGCGCAAATAGATTTCGTACTTCCCATCTTACTTTGCTCCCGATAACGAGATTTATATGAATGGATAAAAGAAAAGAAGTATGGAAAAAGTAATTATGGGAACACGTTTGCCCGCTAAGCTTTGGTTGAATGAAGTAGAAGACTCTTGTATGTCGCAGATTATGGATTTGACTTCACTTCCTTTTGCGTTTAAACATATCGCCATCATGCCTGATGCCCATGCGGGAAAAGGAATGCCAATTGGCGGTGTGTTGGCTACGAAGGGTGTGATTGTTCCCAATGCTGTGGGAGTGGATATCGGTTGTGGAATGTGTGCGATTAAGACCAATCGAAAAGCGGAAGATTTTAGTTATACGGATTTGACTTCCATCATGTCGAAGATTCGTGCGGCCATTCCCTTGGGATTCGACCACCATACTAAAAAGCAAGATCAGGAGTTACTTCCACGAGGATTCGACCTTGAGGAGATGCCTATATTGAAGAATCAGTACGAGGCTTGTTTGAAGCAGATAGGAACCTTGGGAGGAGGAAACCACTTTATTGAGATTCAGAAAGATACCGAAACGTCTGATGTGTGGGTGATGATTCACTCCGGAAGCCGTAACATTGGTTTGAAGGTTGCCAATCACTATAATAAGATTGCGCAATATTGGAATGAGAAATGGTATTCTGAAATGGTATCGGGACTGGCTTACCTGCCAATGGAGACGCAGATGGCAAAGGATTATTTCCGTGAAATGAACTACTGTGTGGCCTTTGCCTTTGCCAACCGTCAGTTGATGATGACCCGTATCTGTGAAGCCATTCAGGCAGTGAAACCTGAAACGGACTTTGAGCCTATGATTAATATTGCCCACAATTATGCAGCCTGGGAGAACCATTTCGATCAGGATGTGATTGTGCACCGAAAAGGAGCTACGCGTGCCTATGAAGGTGAGATTGGTATTATCCCCGGATCTATGGGTACTAAATCCTATATCGTTGAAGGACTGGGTAATCCGGAGAGCTTCAAAAGCTGTTCGCATGGTGCCGGCCGATTGATGGGAAGAAAAGATGCCTGTCGCCGTTTGTCACTGGATGAAGAGAAAGAGCGAATGAACCAGCAAGGAATCATTCACGGACTCCGTTCGCAGGATGAACTGGATGAAGCGCCGGGAGCTTATAAAGATATTGCGCAAGTGATAGCGAATGAGCGGGATTTGGTGAAACCGTTGGTGGAACTTGCTCCAATGGCAGTTATTAAAGGGTGATTGACAGATGTACCAAGAAGAGGAAAGCAAAGGCAATTTGGAGTATAGGCATAAAAAAAGGAGCAACGCCTTGCTCCAACCTTTGTTAACCTTAAATCTAATACTATGAAAAACACAATGCAAAGATACAGACTATTGCGAAATTAGCAAATAATCCAAGAAAAAAAGTATGTTTTATAACATTGATTAAGAATTTGTATTCTCGAATCTATTTTTATTAAGAGATTTGACCGATCACAGACAAGAGTAAAGCTCCATTATCGTACTATTTCTTTTAGTAGCCTTAATGAGTGGCAACATACCACGCTGTTTCGTTCTTTTTCAAAGCAGCTGCACTAGTGCTTGGATCAGAAATAGTGATACCGGAGAAAGTATTGATTTTTTTTCGTTCTCCATAATAGGAGGATATTGCTGTAAAATAATACTCCGTATTCCTTTTATATGGAACTGTGCGTTTCAGTTGTTCGTTGAATTGCTCCAATAAATCAGGATCGGAGCATAGCTTTGCAACATAATCACCACAATCAAAGAATATGGAAGGTTTATATCCGTCTAAACTCTGCAAAGAAGAAATTAATTCTTCGTTAAACGTATAACGTTGATTTATTTCTTTCATAATGGCCGCCAGATTATCTATTTCCGAGCAATCTGTGACACTGATTGTTCCGCAGGGAGTGACATAATTTGAATAAAAAGAATAGAAACCATCACAAATCTTTTCATAATCTATGTTTCCGATTAAGTACTGGCCAATCTTGTCGTATGGCATGCCATAAGCCATAATTTCACTAGTGGATGCTATCAGGTGACTTGTTACGTTTTTAAGGTCATAAGCAACCTCTACTGTCGACATATAGCAGTCGTCGAAAAGGATATACTCCATCTTCAATCCTGCGCTCGATATTCCTTCGGCAAGTGTAGTAATATCCGTCTGATACTTGGATTCTCTGCCTCCGAAGAGACGTGTCATAGGTGTATTCCCATATTCCCAATGTTTTTTGACTGTTTGCAGGCTACTGCGTGATTGCGTTTTTGATACGGGGATCCATCCCATTCCGTGGCATCCGATAATCATTGCATATCGTTTGGCGGGAGAGTAGGTCTGTACATCATTCAGGATAGAAGTGATACCCTCGGCCGTTGTATAGATGGGAGCCGGATAATTATAGCTTTTTAAAGCCTTCTGCACAGCTGCGCCTTTTTCGTAAGAAAGCTCATAGAGAGTGGCTTTGGTAGCCGTTGTACATATAAATACGAGAACCCGCTCGTTTTTCAATATATTCTGTCCGATAATACTTTTCAGATCAGCAATATTCTGATAGAAAAAGGAAGTCAGGTCAGTCGACCAGGGCAGATACATAAATACAGTTTGTTCATTATCCGAACGAACCACCGGGTCGGTAGGATCAGGATCTGTCGGATCAGTGTTGTCCGTCTGCCTTGTGCCCGGAGATGTAGAAACCGGATCTTCTTTCTCACACGAAATCATGCCGAAAGAAAGAAATAATACGAAGAGGATTGATTTCATCAGACGATAATATTGTTGCATTGTTTCCATTATTCTACAAGGATTAAATTTTCTTTTTATATATAACGTAAAAAGAGAACTTTTGATTTGCTTTACCGGGACATAATTGATACATCTCTCTTTGCAAAGTTACTGAAAAATAGCGTAATTCCAATACCGTCATTCATAAGAAAGAACAGCTGTTCGGGAAATGGTAACTTAGGAAGTTAAAGAGGAGAGTTGACGTATGGACATAAAAAAAGGAGCAACGCCTTGCTCCAACCTTTGTTAACCTTAAATCTAATACTATGAAAAACACATTGCAAAGATACGGACTCTTGGGAAATTAGCAAATAATCCAAGCAAAAAAGTATGTTTCATAACATAGATTAAGAATTGGATATTTCAATTCAAATTTTATTAAGACTTTTTTGTTGCTTTATCGTCCTCCAATCCTTTTAGATTTCATTTCTAGTTAGGTACTCTGAAATCATTCGGAGAGCAACCGGTAACTTTCTTGAATAGCCGGCTGAAATACTGCGGATTCTGGAAACCCAGTTCTTGTGTTATCTGATTAACTGTTTTATCAGTATTCAGCAACCAGTCTTTGGCAATCTCGAAACGTTTGAACTCGATGTATTCTTTAAAAGATTTCCCCGTTTCGTGCTTCAGCAAGTCGTTGAAATATTCAGGAGATAAATGAAGCACGTTAGCGCAATACTCATTTGAAAGCACATCGACAGCTGGTGCCGGCTTCGTTTCGAAATGGTTATTTATGATTTTATCAAATTGCTTGATAATCTTTTTATTCACTTCGTTACGTGTAATGAATTGGCGTTCGTAGAAACGTACACAGTAATCCAGCAATAGCTCTATATATTTGGAAACTATTTTTTTGCTGTGGCGATCAATACAACGTTCGAGTTCTTGGTTGATTCTGTCCATAAATTCCAGAATGATCTGTTTCTCGCGCAATGATATATGCAGTGCCTCTTCAGGCTGATAAGAGAAGAAAGTATAGTCACGAATGTTCGCTCCAAGCGCAGTGCCGCAGATCAAGTCGGGATGAAACGCCAGTATCCATCCTTTGGAAGGACGTGTGTTGTCACTATCCTTCATACTGATTGACTCGCCGGGAGTCAGACAGAGAAGTGTCCCGTCCGAGAAGTCGTAGTACTGATGTCCGTATCTGTAGGCTTCACATTTGCATTCGCTCAACAGAATCGTGTAAAATCCGAATTTGAAATCCGTATGGGAGGATAAATCGGCTTTTGAAAGGTCGATGACACTGACCAGAGGGTGCAGTGTCTTACTCCCCATGCAGCAATTACATTGATGCACACTTCCTATCTTAAGTACTTTATCTCCCATGACGTAACTAATATCCTGATTAATGGAGCTGTTTTAGTTCTGTTGCTTATATTCGTTTGGCGTACATCCGACATTCTTCTTGAACAACCGACTGAAATGCTGCGGATACTGGAACCCCAGTTCATACGCAATCTGGCTGACCGTCTGGCTACCTTCTAATATCCGTTCCTTGGCAAGTTCTATGATCCGGTGCTGGATATATTCCTGTGCCGTTTTTCCTGTTTCTTTCTTGATCAGGTCTCCGAAGTAATTGGAAGAAAGGCAGACTTTGTCCGCAAAGTATTTTACAGAAGGAAGTCCTTCGGTAAGTGCAGTCTGATTCTGAAAATACT
>OGWY01002712.1_pt1 | contig 12508 bp, 9 predicted proteins | sample 1576121 | NCBI WGS metagenome assembly OGWY01 (sample SAMEA3541543, study PRJEB24748) | human gut metagenome | biome: human gut; feature: human-associated habitat; material: faeces | place: China | collected 2012 | reverse complement strand
AAGTCCGGCAGGGATAAACGCTGAAGGCATCTAAGCGTGAAGCCCCCCTCAAGATTAGATATCCCATTCTTTAAAGAAATAAGACCCCTTGAAGACTACGAGGTTGATAGGTCTGAGGTGTAAGTGCGGTAACGCATTCAGCTGACAGATACTAATAGGTCGAAGACTTATCCTGAGAGGTTCGAAAGATAAGCGGAAGAGATTGGAGAGAATGAAGTCGCAAGACTTTCTGTATGAAATTCTGAAGGTACATGAAATAGTTTAAAAAAAGAAAGCGTCAAAAAACGCTTTCTTTTTTTGTGTATAAATATTAATTTGAAATATGAAATAATCATTCTGTACCTCATAAAAGATTGTAAAATATAAAAATTAAAAAGCAACGGCATGTTATTCTTAGATAGCCGGATATTGAAGGCTGTTATGGTATTTAAAAACTAATATAATGGTAAAAGATTATGTATTTTTATTGCAATTACATACATAAATCTATAAAATAGATATGGTGAATCATACATAAACAGTGCGAAAAAGGGTATATATCTGATATATTATATCAGATAAACAAGAACAATAATTACAGATGTATTGTAATAGAAAGGAAATATAATAGCAGGCAGCTATTGAAAAAGGTATGGGAATAAAAGAAGAAACAATAAAAATGAAAGCGGCAGCACCTTATCTGGCAGCTTCTTCGGTAGAACAGAGAAATAAAGCACTTCTACTGGTTGCAGAGAATTTAAGGGCAAATGCGGCAAAGATTTTTGAAGAGAATAAACGAGATCTGGCAGCGGCAGAAGAAGATCATATTGCACAGGCAGTAATGAAACGCTTGAAGTTTGATGAGGGAAAACTAAGAGATGTTATAAAAGGAATTGAGCAGTTAGTTGCTCTGCCTGATCCATTAGGAAAGGTGACATTAAAACGCCAGTTGGATGAGGGATTAGTTCTGAATCGTGTCACCTGTCCGATTGGTGTTATCGGAGTTATTTTTGAAGCAAGACCGGATGCACTTGTTCAGATATCATCTCTTTGTATTAAGAGTGGAAATTGTGCGATACTAAAGGGTGGTAGGGAGACAACATATACCAATCGTATCCTGTTTCAGATTATACATGATAGTATAATAGATGCAGGGTTGCCGGCAGATTGTATGCTTCAGGCAGAGCAGCACAGTGAGATTGATGAACTTCTGTCGTGTCACGAGACGGTTGACCTTCTGATACCGAGAGGATCGAACAGTTTCGTTCAGTATATTATGAATCATACAAAGATTCCTGTTATGGGACATGCAGATGGAATCTGTCATATTTATGTAGATAGAGATTATGATCCAAATAAAGCGATTCCGATTATTATCGATGCAAAGACCCAGTATACAGCAGCATGTAATGCAGTGGAAACTTTGTTGATCCATAGAGATATAGCTGGAAAATTTCTTCCGGTTCTTGCAAAAGCATTAAAGGAAAATGGAATTACGCTTCGTGGAACAAAGGAAGTAACAGATCTGATTGGCGGAGAGACAATCGGTGAACAGGAGTTCAAAGAATATCTGGATCTGATTGTTTCTGTTAAGATTGTAGATACGGTAAATGATGCGATCGCACATATCAATAAATACGGTTCCCATCATACAGACAGTATCATTACCGAAAATGCGGAAACTGCAGAATTATTTATGCAGATGGTAGATTCTGCCGGAGTTTATCAGAATTGTTCAACTAGGTTTGCGGATGGTTTCCGTTATGGTTTTGGTGCAGAGGTTGGAATCAGTACAGGAAAGATCCACGCAAGAGGTCCGGTTGGTCTGGAAGGGCTTGTTACTTATAAATACAAACTGTTTGGATGTGGACAGATTGTAGATGATTATGCAACAGGAAAGAAAGAATTTCATTTTAAAGATTTATAATAAAAATCATTCACAAGATTATTACAGGAGTTAGAAAGATGCATAAGGAATTTCGAATGGGAAATGAAGCAATTGCGCTTGGGGCAATTGCTGCCGGGGTAAATTTGATTTCCGGATATCCGGGAACGCCATCGACAGAGGTACTTGAGACGGTTGCAAAGAACAGAACAAATGACTGTTATGTAGAATGGTCGGTTAACGAGAAGGTTGCCATGGAGGTAGCAGCCGGTGCTGCTTATTCAGGCGCGAGAGTTATGGTAACAATGAAGCAGGTCGGATTAAATGTGGCATCTGATCCGTTGATGAGTCTGGAGTATGTGGGAGTAAAAGGCGGTATGGTGATTCTGGTTGCCGACGATCCGGGGCCAATCTCATCACAGACAGAACAGGATACGCGGACATTTGCAGCATTTTCAAAGGTTCCATGCTTTGATCCTACATCGGCACAGGAAGCTTATGAAATGGTACAGGAGGCTTTTGAGTACTCGGAAAAATATAAAACACCTGTATTCTTAAGACCGACAACAAGAGTGTGTCATGGATATGCAACGATTGAAGTAAAGGATGCAGCAGAATACAAAAAGAATGAATCGGAGGGATTTGTGAAAGATTCCAAACGGTGGGTTATTTTCCCGAAGCTGTCCTTTCAGGCACATCGGAATATTGAAAAGCGAAATGTCGAGCTGGGGGATGCCTTTTCTGAATATGACAGAAATGTTGTGAGCAGGAAGACAGAGACAAGATTTGGTATTGCAACCGGTGGAATCAATTATACATATACAATGGAAGCCCTGGGAGACGATGCAGAAAAAATAGCGATATTTAAAGTAGCGACCCCGTTTCCGTTCCCGGAACGAAAAGCAGTTGAATATCTGGAACAGTTAGATGCGGTTTTATGTGTGGAAGAATTAGATCCGGTGATCGAACGTGCGCTTACCTATATAGCGGGCAAATATCATCTCCCGGTAAAGATCTATGGTAAGCTGACCGGTCATGTAGCAGCCTCAGGTGAGAACACGATTGACAGTGTAAAGGACAGTATCACACAGTTCTTATTGGATCAGGGTATTGCAGTAGACCGGTACAAGGCGCTTACCGCAGGTGAAAAGAACAATCAGTCGGAAGAGTTGGCAGAGATGCCGGAGCTTCCAGTACGTCCACCTGTATTATGTGCAGGTTGTCCTCATCGTGCTTCCTTTTATGATGTAAAATGCGCTATGAAGGGAAAGAAGACAATCTTTTGCGGAGATATCGGATGTTATACACTTGGAAATGCCATGCCGCTTGATATGGTTGACACTTGTCTGTGTATGGGCGCAGGGCTTGGAATTGCGCAGGGTGTTTATCATACAGAACCGGATACGACATGTTTTGCATTTGTTGGAGATTCTACATTCTTCGCGTCAGCAATTCCCGGCGTCGTAAATGCGGTTTATAATCAGGCAGATATGACATTGATCGTTCTTGATAATTCCACGACGGCTATGACAGGACACCAGCCACATCCTGGAACCGGACATACGATGATGGGAGATATTGTAAATAAGATTGATATTGTTGGTATCTTAAAGGGAATTGGTCTTAAGACAGTAGAGACGATCAATCCATTTGAGCATGAAGCAGCGGTACAGACAGTTGCGCGTGTTGCAGCAGAACCGGGTGTGAAGGCAATTATTTTCAAATCTCCATGTATAGCCATTACGAAGTCGTCCAGATGTATGCATATAGATACAGATGCATGTATAGGTTGCCAGAAATGTATCAGAGAGATCGGTTGTCCGGCACTTTACACATTTGAAGGCAAGGTTTGTATCGATGAAAGTCTCTGTACAGGATGTACTTTGTGCAGCCAACTCTGCCCGGTACATGCAATCGGGGACGGACAAGAAGAAAGGGGGCAGGCATAATGAATAAGAATATTATTCTGTGTGGTGTCGGTGGACAGGGAACAGTGCTTGCATCCAAGCTGATCGCAGCCGCAGCTATGGAGAAAGGAATCCCGGTTATGAGTGCGGAAACGATCGGTATGGCACAGCGCGGAGGAAGCGTATTCAGCCATGTAAGAATGGGTGAAAATCTGTATTCACCAATGATAGCAAAAGGAACAGCAGATATGATCCTGGGATTTGAACCGGGAGAAACGGTGCGGATGCTTCCTTATCTGAAAAAAAACGGAGCAGTAGTCGTCAGCAATCGTGCGGTTATGCCGGTTACAGCATCGCTGGCGAAGACCGGTTATAACGGAGCATCTATGATTGATTATTTGAAGACACAGGTAGATCAGGTTCTGGTGATCGATACAGATCAGGCATGTGAAACTCTTGGGTCTGCAAAGGTGTTAAATGTCCTGATGCTTGGAGCCGCAATCTCGACCGGTATGCTTGGACTTGAAAAAGAAGATATCAAACAGGCTTTGATAAAAAGATTGCCGGAAAAATTACATGAGCTGAATTTCAGAGCACTTGATTATATACAATAAAAATATTTTATAAAATAGAAAGTTTGGAGGATAAATAATGGAGATTTCAGAGTTACAGATCAGTCAGGTCAATAAACAGATCGAAGCATTGATTAAGGCTGAAAGTTTTTATGGAAAGAAGCTGGAGGAAGCAGGAATTACAAGAATTTCGACACCGGAGGATTTTAAGAAGCTTCCATTTTCAGAAAAAAAAGACCTGAGAGATGCATATCCACTTGGTTTAATGACAGCGCCGGAAAGTGAGATCGTTCGTATCCATTCATCATCAGGAACAACAGGACTTCCGGTTATTATTCCATACACAGCAAAGGATGTAGATGACTGGGCGATTATGTTCAAGCGTTGTTATGAGCTTGCAGGTATCACGAATATGGATCGTATTCAGATCACACCGGGATATGGACTCTGGACGGCAGGAATCGGCTTCCAGAACGGAGCAGAGAAGTTAGGTGCTATGGTCATACCTATGGGACCAGGAAATACGGATAAACAGCTTCAGATGATGCAGGACATGAAATCTACTGTCCTTTGTTCGACGTCTTCCTATGCACTTCTTCTTGCAGAGGAGATCGAGAAACGTGGTATCAAAGATAAGATTTGCCTGAAGAAGGGTGTGATCGGTTCTGAACGCTGGGGCGAAAAGATGAGAAAACGTATCTCAGAGGAACTGGGAATTGAATTATATGACATCTATGGTTTGACAGAGATTTATGGACCGGGTATCGGAATCAGCTGTAAATATGACAACGGTATGCATTACTGGGATGATTATGTCTATATCGAGATTCTTGATCCTGTAACCTTAGAGCCGGTTCCGGATGGCGAAATGGGTGAGATTGTTATAACAACGCTTGTAAAAGAGGGTGCACCTCTGATTCGTTATCGTACACATGATCTTTCAAGAATTATTCCGGGAGATTGCCCATGTGGATGCAAGCATCCAAGGTTAGGTGTGATTATGGGAAGAACGGATGATATGATGAAAATTAAGGGTGTAAATGTATTCCCAAGCCAGATTGAAGAAGTATTGAAGGAATTCCCTGAATTATCAAGTGAATATCAGATTCGTATCTCCCATCTGGATGGAAAAGACACAATGAGAATCTATGTAGAGACGGATGGAAGCGTAGATTTCGTAGAGTTATCTAAGCGTATTGCAGAGAGAGTAAAGAGTCGGATTGGATTTACCCCACTTGTTAAGGTTGTAGAGATTGGGGTGCTTCCAAGAAGTGAGAAGAAGACAAAACGTGTAATTGACGAGAGATATGAATAAAGCAGAAAGCCGGATATGACATTTCATACCCGGCTTTGTTTCTGTCAGTAAATTATGAATTACAGATCAAATTTTGTTTTTACAAAATCTTCAATGATATCGGCGGTCTTTTTGAAGCCCAGGACGGTTGAATTGATCGTCATATCATAGTTCTTACTGTTGCCCCATTCCATATCAGTGTGATCCTTGTAATATGTTTTTCTGTTACGGTCATGACGTTTGATCGTAGCTTCAGCATCACGTTGGGATAACTGCTTGGTTTCCATAGTACGCTGTAACTTCGCTTCGGCATCAGCGACAATAAAGAATGAAGCTACACAATCCATATCCTTTAATACATAGTCGGCACATCTGCCAACAATTACAAAGGATTCTCCGGATGCTGCCTTTTCTTTTATAAAATCGAACTGAAGACCGGCAAGAATCTCTTCCGGAGAATTGCTGTATCCCTGAACGGTACGAGAGAACAGATATTTTCTAGGTGACTCATCATAGTCTTTAATATTATCTGTATCAAAATTATTCTGTTTTGCAACTTCTTCAATTAGATTACGATTGTAATATGGGACATTAAAACGTTTTGCAATGTCCTGAGCAATTACATGTCCGCCACTTCCATATTCACGACCGATCGTGATAATAACCTGTTTGTCCATATTTTATAACCTCCCTAAAAATATGTAAGTTTCTTAGAAGACGCTGTTATATCGAATAAATACACCGAGTGTACAAATGATCATAACAAGAATAGTAGCAGGAGCCATCTTCTTACAATATTCGCCCCATCCGACCGGATGACCTGCTTTAGCAGCTACTGAAGTACCAACAACATTTGCGGAAGCACCGATAGGTGTTGCATTTCCACCAATATCTGTACCAATGGCTAATGAATAGGCAAGGACGGCAAGAACCCCACCATTACCTGCTGCAAGTTCTTTGATAACAGGAACCATAGTAGCAGCAAATGGAACATTATCGATAAAGGCACTGCAGATAGCTGAGAGCCAGATGATAATAGCAACCATGATATACATATTTCCACCGCTGACGTTTTTGATGAATTTTGCAATGACTTCCAGAATACCGGTCTGCTCCAAACCACCAACGACAACAAATAAACCAATAAAGAATAAGAGTGTCTTGTAATCAATCTTCTTTAAAAGTTCCAGTACATGTCTGCCGGAACAGATCAGTGTGATTATAGCTATTATAACACCAATCGCAGCAACTGTCAGCCCTGTCTGTGTCTGTGTAAGAAGCAGAACAACAGAAAGCAGGAAAATAACACAGCTGAAGATAAATCCGGATTTGTCTGTAATTGCTTCTGAAGGACTTGGTATTGTTGAGGTATCAACCCCACCTTCATTTTGCTTTAATTCCTTACGAAAAGCAAGATAAAAATAGACAATCATAATAACCAGTGAAATAAGAACAAACACACCGGTATTTGTCAGAAAATCAAAGAATGAAAATCCAAGTGAGGTACCGATGATGATGTTTGGTGGATCACCACAGACGGTAGCAGTTCCACCGAGGTTGGAGCAGAAGACTTCTGCCAAGATCATTGGAACCGGATTGAATTTTAATAATTGTGAGAGTTCTACTGTTACAGCTGCAAGGAACAGAATAACCGTGATACTTGCAATGAACATGGAAAGAAATGCTGACAGGATCATAAAGGTGATCAGAATTGGAACAATTCTGTATCGTACAAGCTTTGCAATCAGCATGCAGAGCCATGTAAAGAAACCTGCACGTTTCATACCTTCAACCATGACCATCATACCGGCAATAAAAATAATGGTCGCCCAGCTGATACCGCTGGAATCTTCAGATGCTTGTCCAACTGTATGCCAGAAGCTGGTTGTAAAAATGCTTTTAACGTTTAACACTTCCATGATAGCCTGTCCACTGTGCAGACAGATACCAAGGACAAAGATGATGGTGAGTAATCCACAGCCCAGCGTTATAAGATAATGTTCGATCTTATCAAGAACGATCAGCACAAACATAGCCAGGAAGATGGTTACTGCTAAGATGGATGCTAACATGTTTCCTCCTTCTTGAGAGATACCTGAAAATCATAATGGTAGTATCTCTTCTTATTTATAATATTTTTTTTCCGTTTATCATTATAGGAAGATTGCACAAAAAGTCAATATTTTTCGGTAAAGGTTCGGTAAAGGACGATGAAAATTGATAAAAAACAAGTAAATATGACTAAAAATAGAGTGAGTAAATAAAAAATAGTCATTATATTTGGTACAAATGTTACAGTTTTCAATCGTATTGTGGATAGAAACAAAATTAATAAGAAGAAACTGTTGCATTTCCGTTCAGACTGGGGCATTATAGAGAAAGAATATTAAAGGAGAATGAGTAATTATGTATAAAATTATTTGTAAAGATGGCAGAGCAAAAAGAGCTACCTTTACGACTGTTCATGGTACAGTGGAAACTCCTGTATTTATGAATGTGGGAACTGCTGCTGCGATCAAAGGCGCAGTTGCTACGACAGATCTGAAAGAAATCGGCTGTCAGATTGAATTATCAAACACCTATCATTTACATGTAAGACCGGGTGATGAGGTTGTGAAGAAAATGGGCGGTTTACATAAGTTTATGTATTGGGATCGTCCAATTCTTACGGATTCTGGCGGATTTCAGGTGTTCTCGCTTGCAGGACTTCGAAAGATTAAAGAAGAAGGCGTTACATTTAACTCGCATGTAGATGGACGCAAGATATTCATGGGACCGGAGGAAAGTATGCAGATCCAGTCTAATCTTGCATCTACGATCGCAATGGCGTTTGACGAGTGTGCACCTGCAAAGGCGGAACGTTCTTATGTGGAGAATTCGGTTGCCAGAACCTATCGTTGGCTGGAGCGCTGTAAGGCAGAGATGACACGTTTAAACAGCCTGCCGGATACGATCAATAAGGAACAGATGCTATTCGGAATCAATCAGGGCGCAGTATATGAGGATATTCGTATTGACCATGCAAAAAGAATTGCAGAGCTGGATCTGCCGGGGTATGCTATTGGTGGATTGGCTGTTGGAGAGACAGCGGAGGAAATGTATCATATTCTGGATGTAACCGTGCCATATCTTCCTGAGAATAAGCCGGTTTATCTGATGGGTGTCGGAACGCCGATCAATATACTCGAAGCAGTTGACCGTGGTGTGGATTTCTTTGACTGTGTATATCCATCCAGAAACGGACGACATGCACATGTATACACAAAACATGGAAAACTGAATCTGAAGAATGCAAAATATGAGTCCTCCGCGCCGCTGTAACCGAGCGTCTGGTAGCGCGCGCGGAACGTCTGGTTGAGCCAGAAGCCCTTGACCATGCCGCCGGTATATCCGTCGAGCGTGTAGCCGTCCGGCAGGACGCAGCCGGTCTGGTTCTTGTCCTCGATGAGCACGAGCGTGCTGCCGCTCTCGCGCAGCGCGTCGAGCACCTGCGCCTGCGGCAGCGGCTCCGTGTCCGTGTCGACACCGGTCTGCCCCGCGGCGGCGAGCGTGTCATACCGCGCGGCGAAGAAGTAGGTCCCGCCCTGCGCAAGTCCGCCGACCTGTGCCAGCGTCAGCCCCACGTCCTGCGCGGCGCGCACGATGTCGGGCTCGGCCTGCTCGTCCGGGGTGACGAGCAGCTCGCGCACGCCGGCATCGGCCAGCTGTGTCAGCCATTCCTGCACCGGCACGCCGGAAGCGTCCGCCAGCCGGACGGTGTCCTCATAGCTGATGACCACGTCGACCTGCCGCTGCGTCTGCTCGACCCCGATGCGGGCACCGAGCAGCCAGAAGGCCGCCAGAGTGCAGATGGCTGCTACCATCAGCAGCAGACGATAAGAGTGAAGGTGTTGTTTCATAATCACGCACGCTTTCTGAATTTTTGCACGATCATCTGCAGCGCCTCCCGCTCACGCAGCAGCCAGCAGATGCCGGCGTACAGCCCGATGCCGACCAGACCGAGCGCGCAGAATTCCAGCAGGGTCAGGAGCTTGCTCAGCCCCGGCCGGTACAGCAGGCTCTCGCACGCCCACATCGCCATGCCGGTCAGCACGGCGGCGGCGAGGTTTTTGAGCAGCTTGCCGGTGCGCAGACTGCCGCGGGTATCGCGGAAGAAGCAGATGAGCGCGATGACGCCGCCGACGGTCAGCGACACGGCGGTCGTCCGCGCGATCAGGCCGCAGCTCTGGCTGTGCCGGAACACAAGGTTGAGCGCAATGTTCAGCGCCAGCACCACCGCGTTGATGAGCAGCGGCGTCAGCGTCTTGTGCATGGTGTAGTACGCCTTGTTGATCAGGTCCAGCACGCAGAAGCCCGCCATGCCCAGCGCGTACATGGCAAATACGCTGCTGGTCATCTGGGTAGACACGGCATTGAAGTTCCCGCTCTCGAACAGGACGTGGATGACCGGCACGGCGAAGGCGGAAAACAGCGCCGAAAACGGCAGGATGACAAACAGGGTGTTTTCCACCGTGCTGCCGACGTAGCGCTTGTATTCTTGCGCGTTCACCTGCGAATAGGTCAGATTGTATTTCGGAAACAGCACGACGCTGATGCTGTAGATCAGCGTGGTGGCGACGGGGGTGAAGAGCTTGTCCGCGTAGTACACGGCGCTCACGGCGCCGCTGCCGAACGAGGACACGGTATTGGAGTCCGCCAGGTAGCACAGCAGGAAGATGGACGTGGTGAACACCGTCACGACCGTCGTGCGGGCAAACAGCTTCAGATCGGGATCGCGGAAGTGCAGCCCCGGGATCAGGCGGAACTTTTCCCGCACGATGCACGGAATCGTCATGGCAAACTGCAGCAGCCAGGCAAAGCAGATGACCAGCACGTACTCGAGCACGCGCTCGCTGCTGGAAAACAGCACGAGAAACACGATCAGCAGCACGTTGTACGGCAGGCTCAGGCTGCCCTGCAGCGTATAATGCTCCATGGACTGGAACACGGCGACCAGCAGGTAGATGACCACGATCAGCGGCAGCGTCAGTACGCAGATCTGCAGGTACATCCGCAGCGTTGGCAGGTCGGCGTCGCTCACGCCGAGCCAGTGGCCGACGGGCGCGAAATGGATCACGACCGAGGCGAGCCCGACGACCAGCGCGCTCACGAGCACGCTCACGCAGATCAGGTTCCCGGCCACGGCAAAGGCCTTGTTCCGGTCCTCGGCGAGGTGCCGCGAGATCACAGGCACGGCCGCGATGCACAGGGCGTAGGCGACGGTCGTGAAGATATAAATCGTATAGTTATAGGAGATCGTATAGAGGTCGAAGGCCGTCTGCGTGCCGAACACGCCGGCCTGCAGCGCCTCGCGCACGATACCGAGGATCTTGGTCAGCAGCGTGACCGCCACGACCAGACCAATGGTGCGCAGCGTTCGTTTGTTCTGGTTCTGGCTCATGACGCGGACACCTCTTTTTCGGACGGCGCAGCGCCGTCATGTGCCGTCAGGCAGTAGAGTGCAGCCAGCGCGGCAGAGAGGTAGAACGAGGCGTTCGGCCGCCGGAGAACGCTGGCAGAGAAGTAGGCGTTGACGATCAGGATCACCGCCGCCATGCCGAACGCGCACACCGGCAGCGTGAGGTACCGGCGCGGCTCGCGCGCCATGCGCCACAGCGCACGCCCGGCGAAAAACAGCAGGAATCCGGCCAGCAGTACCAGGCCCGTCAGACCATAGAGATAATACACGCCGTGGAAATCGTTCTCCGCGTCGAAAATGGCGCCCTGGCAGCGCGTCGCGTCCAGCTCGAAGCCGAACAGACGGCTGGTGGCCGGCAGCTCCGCCATGAGCAGGCGGCAGTAGACGAGCTTGGTCAGGCGGATGTCGCCGATAACGGAGATGTCCGTGGAATCGTGAAAGGCGTGCTCCACGTTTTCCAGACCGAAGCGCTCGACGGCCACGCGCTGATACTTCCAATACAGCGCATCGCGCGTCTCCTGTTCGGAGGCGCCCAGATCCTCGGCCGCCTGCTGCTGCTCACTCACGCTCTCGGCATAGGCCTGTCGGTTGCGGTACATGGGGCTCTGGTGATAGAGCCCGCCGCACAAAGCGGCGCACAGCAGCACCACGGCCAGCGCGCGCACGTTCCACTGCCGGGTCAGCGCCATGCTCAGGCATACACCGGCGGCGATGCCGAAGATCTCGGCATAGGCCAGCCGCGTGCCAAGCAAAAACAGCAGCGCAAAGCCGACGATGCAGTGCATCACGGCGGCGGGCAGCTTCCCGCGGCGCACGGCCGCAAGCATGGCAATCACGGTGAGCACGCCGAGGATGGCGCTCTGCGAATTGGGCAGCCAGAACCAGCCGCACCAGCCGATGCGAAACTTCGCATACGTGGGCATGCATGTCCCGGTCAGGACGGACACGAGCGTGACCGCCGCGATCAGGTACAGGTTGATCGTGCACGCGTCCTCGAGCACGTCCAGAAAGCGCGGTGTGCGCCGAAAGAGCGTGATCAGGCTGAAGGTATAGACCGGCAGCTGCGCAACGCGGATAAAGTTTGTCAGGTCGGAGACCGGGTCTGCATAGCCCACGCGGCGGCAGGCAAGCATATGTGCGCCCCAGAACACGGCGAGCACGCCGCACAGGATCAGATAGGCGTGCCTACGGTCCGAGAGCACGAACGCCAGCACCGCGGCAGCCGCCAGCAAAAGCATCCGCAGCGCAAGCGAAATGCTCGTGCCGCGGCCAAGCGTCTGCGTCCAGAATGACAGCACATCCAGCAGCGGCTGCGCGGCACACAGGCCGATGAGCACACCGGGCAGCCAGCGCGGACGGGCCGCTTCCTGCGACGATATCGGTTGCATAGTTTTTCCTCTTTTTCTCTCAGGA
>OGWY01002703.1_pt1 | contig 12528 bp, 10 predicted proteins | sample 1576121 | NCBI WGS metagenome assembly OGWY01 (sample SAMEA3541543, study PRJEB24748) | human gut metagenome | biome: human gut; feature: human-associated habitat; material: faeces | place: China | collected 2012 | reverse complement strand
AGAGAAATAATACGCGATATCCTTTCTGCACCCGAGACATACGCTGTAGTATTGATCAGCCTCGGTAAAGCCCATGATGAGGGTATCGATGTTTTCCTTGATTGCGCCTTCCTGCAGCAGGCCTGCGAAGGTATTGGCAGCCTTTACCAGGCGGGCGTTCTCCACATCGGTGCCGACAATGATCCGGCTGGGATAGAGATTGTCGTACAGAGCCTTGGATTCCCGCAAGAACTCCGGGCTGAAAATGATATTGTCGCAGTGGTACTTTTCCCGAACGGCGGCAGTAAAGCCAACGGGAATCGTGGACTTGATGACCATAATGGCATCTGGATTGTATTGGATGACCAGCTTAATGACAGCCTCAACGGCAGAGGTATCAAAAAAGTTCTTCTTGCTGTCGTAGTTGGTCGGCGCTGCGATGACAACGAAGTCCGCGCCGGTATAGGCCGCCTCTGCATCCAGGGTGGCGACCAAATTCAGGTCCTTCTCAGCAAGATACTTCTCGATGTACTCATCCTGAATGGGGGATTTTCTATGGTTGATCAGGTCCACCTTTTCGGGGATGATATCCACGGCCATGACCTCATGGTGCTGACTCAGCAGCGTGGCAATGGACAGGCCAACATAGCCGGTTCCGGCAACTGCAATTTTCATAGTGCTCTCCTCTCTCCTTACGCCATATAAAACGCTTTGTACCACTCGGCAAACCTCCGCAGGCCTTCCCGCAACGGAGTGTGCGGCTTAAAGCCGAAGTCCCGCTCCAGTGCGCTGGTATCAGCATAGGTCACAGGTACGTCACCCGGCTGCATGGGAACAAGTTCCTTGTGGGCTTCAAAGTCATAATCAGCGGGAAGCACACCGGCGCGAACCAGTTCTTCGGACAAGATCTGAACAAAGTCCAGCAGGTTTTCCGGATTGCTGTTGCCGATATTGTAGATGGCATAGGGCGGGATTGGCAGACCGTCCTCACCGTTCTTCTTCTCCGGCGGCTTCTTCATCACGCGGACGACACCCTCGACAATGTCGTCCACATAGGTGAAGTCACGCTTGCAGTTGCCATAGTTGAAAATCTTGATGGTTTCGCCGTTGACCAGCTTGTTCGTGAAGCCGAAGTAAGCCATATCCGGGCGACCGGCAGGGCCATAGACCGTGAAAAAGCGCAGACCGGTGGAGGGAATGTTATAGAGCTTGGAATAAGCGTGAGCCATCAGCTCATTGGACTTCTTGGTCGCCGCATACAGAGAAACAGGGTTATCCACCTTGTCATCCGTGCTGTACGGCACCTTCTTGTTGCTGCCGTATACGGAGGAAGAGGAAGCATACACCAGATGCTCCACCGGATAGTGGCGGCAGGCCTCGAGAATATTATAGAAGCCCAACATATTGCTCTCAATGTAGGCATCCGGATTGGTAATGGAATAGCGGACACCGGCCTGTGCGCCGAGATTCACCACAATTTCCGGGCGGTACTGCTCAAAGATGCGGTTGATCAATTCCTTATCCGCAAGGTTCCCCTTGAGGAAGGTATAGTTTTCGAAACTCTGAAGTTCAGCCAAACGTGCTTCCTTGATCCGGACATCATAGTAGTCGTTCATGTTGTCCAGGCCGATGACCTTGGTGTTCGGCTCTGTGGTGAGGATTCGCTTAGCGAGGTTTGACCCAATGAATCCAGATGCACCTGTAATAAAAACTGTTTTACTCATTAAACTTCACCCTTTGTCTAGTGTCTTACACGGTATTGTCCAAAAAACATATATATCCAACTTGGCGTGAAAAAGTGTTCAGCTCAGATGCACAAAAAGTTTTAGACACTTTTCCTTTGAAACTATATTAGCCACTAGATGCTTTATCAAATATAAGCATTATCACTCCCCTTGGCTTCAAATCCTTCACCTTTTCTCATTATTTGATGGTAGTAGGCTACTTGAAAAACTTCACCGATAAGCAAAACAACAAGTGTCCCCAGACGAATTCCGACAACACCAAGTCCAATTCCTTCTGCAAAGACAATCGATAACGGAATGTTGAGTACTGCCTGAACTATGCCCAAAATCATCACACCATTTACGCCCCCCAATCCATTTACAAAGGTAGATGATACATTCGAAAAACTATAAATAGAGTAATAGATACACATTACTACTACCAACTCAGTTGAAAATGCAACTTCGTTCTTTAACCAGAGTCGTGTCAATGGCTCAAAAAACAATGCAACAAATATGCAACCACATGTAAATAAGGATGCTACAAAATGAAGTTTTCTAAAATTATTCCGAATAATGTCATATTTTTTTTGAGCAAAGTCGCTTGTTGTTCGCGACCAAAAGGGGACAGTTATTGCGGCAAAACACAAGTAGCCACTATTGAACACCTTATCTGCAAGGCTAAATGGTGTAACATTTGCTGCTCCAAAAAACACCGAGACGAGTACATTGTCTGTTGTAAACAATATAACAGCAGCGACCTGTGCGGCAAAAAATTTCAAGCCTATAGAAATAATATCTTTAAACACATGTTTGCTGAATTCAAATTTTCCAGGTGCAACATTTTTCTGGCTTACGAAGAGGTACCACACAGCAACTCCATGAACAAATAAAGTGCTTACACCAAATAAAATTGCTACTAAGACAATCCTATCCTGCTTCACATTCTTTAGGAGCAAAAGCCCTATAAAATTCAATACCTGTATAGCTACATTTTCAAAACTCACTATCTCGGATTTTTGCAACGCGTGGAATACCGAATTACAAATCCCCAAAGCAAAATTCAGGCACATAAAAATAACGGAAATATTAATGGCTTTTGTAGCATCAACTCTCGTATTTAATACTTGATTCCAGTTTATAACATTCGAGCAGAATAACATACAGATGAGAAGTGCAGCAGCAATACAAAACAGCGCCACTATAGCAGTTGAAACTATTTTCTTGGCCTTCTCGTAATTCTTCAGAGCAAGTTCCCTAGAAAGGAGATTCCTCATTCCGTTACCGATTCCAACATCGCAATTGTTCACCCAGTTTATAATTGAAAGGATTGTTGCCCATACTCCATAAGCTTCGTCTCCTAAAAAGGTCAGCAACATTGGTGTGTACAAAAATCCAACAATCATGCTAATAGATTTTAGAAGCAAATTTTTAATTGCACTTATGTCAGATGAGTCTTTTACAGATTTCAATTTCAAATGCATGCCTCCTCAGTTTGTGTCATATACTTGCTTATATATCGAAATTAGATTGTTCATATTTTTTTTCTTATTATGCGTTTCCATCGCATGAATTCTCGCTCTGGAACCAATCTCGATAGCCTTATCTGGTTCATTAAATACCTTGACTATCTGATATGCCAAAATATGTGGTTCATCATACGGATAAAGATAGCCTTCTTCTCCATCCTTTAGCAAATCTGGAACCCCGCCAACAAACGATGAAATACAAGGCATCCCCAGCAGCATTGCTTCTCCTAACGTATTAGGAGAGTTCTCAATTGCCGAGGGTAAAACAAATACATTACTACTTAGCATCTGCTCAGCAAGATCCTTTTCATCAAGCAAACCGGTAAAAATGACAGAGTCTTGCAATTGCAGTTGTTGCATTTTTTTCTGTATGAACGAATCATACTGTGATGCATAAACAAGTATCTTTCTTTTTAATGCATTTTTTTGAGCAAATACGCTCCTACCCGGAACATACACTATAGTATCTGGATAAGTCTTTTTTACAATAGACAAAGCATCTAAGAAAACCTCAAATCCTTTTATAGGATACCCTGCCTGTGGAACAATTATAGTGTGTTTCTTACACTTCTCAAACTTCCAATTCTCTTCGTAGAATCTATCTCTCAGCGTCTCATTACAAGAATAATATCCTGCGGAAGGATTCCACATATTAATCAACGCTTTATCAAAGCGCGTTCTACCAACAAAGTAGTTGGCGTGCCGGATTGCCTCGACTTCATATTTTCCTCTGTCACGGAAATCTCTTTTTCCCTCAAATAGTGTCGGCATATTAATAAACGGACGTAGCAACATTTTGGGCGAAGGAAAGTGATACCGATCTGGGACACGACCATAGTAGTGTTGAGCGTAAATTGAGACTGCGCCTGTGATTGTTATAATCACTTTCTCTTTTGTGCAGGCCTCTATCATAGAAAGCGTACGGGGATATTCCGTCCCAAAAACATTGACGATATCAGGCTTAAATTTATCGATTATTATTTTAAACTGCTTTTCTACGTCTTTGCTATATTTTTTAGCGTTCCCTTCGGTAAAAAAATAGTAGTAAACCCCATCTATGTAGCCTTCACGTTTCCGGATGATTCCACTCATAGGCATAGCAATTCCAAGCTCCACTGATGGCTCAGAAGCAAGGCAATCAAATACTGTATGCAACCACCCGCCTGTTACTCCCTTCGATGCACCGGATGCTTGAGCTACTGCCGGTGGGACAATATTAGTCAACAAAAGAATTCGCATTTGTATCTTCCTCCCTTCGCTCTATTTTATCCCTCGAATAAAAGAATAGGAAAACATAAGTTACAGCTATAGAGTAATGTGGTTCTTTGTTAAGAATTAAAAATATAATCACTAGCAGGATGATTTTTAGTGGAAACGATAAATAGTTTCTTCTAAAAACTGCAAGAACCGTCAGAACACTATAACTTATTCCCCATATACCATACGCTGCCAAATAAAAAAAACTAGTGGCAGTTAAAGCATCCATATGAAACTGGCTTTTCATTGCTGAATAAAGATCTGTTCCATATCTCAAACCCACCCCGGTAAGCGGGCTCTTTTTAAAGATCTCTAGACATGCAATAGGCGAATTTAATCGTGTATTTGTTGTCAGATTATTTCCTGAAAGTTTCCAAAACACGTCAGGATTCAAATTAAGAAAGACCTGCACCAGCTTCTCATAGTTAAAGAATAATAATAAGCAGGCAGCAAGTACAATATAGTCAACTATTGCCCTATGGCTTTCATTCTGAACGCTTACAAAATATAGACTCAAGATAAGGAGAATATATCCCGCAGTTGACTGTGACAGCAATATCCCAATAATTGATATTATATAAGAAAGCTTTTGCTCAGCTCCTTTCAAATACTTACTTGCTAAAATCATTGAGAAGATAGCACTTGAAGAATATAATCCAGGTTCCCAAAAGATTCCCATAAGTCGATTTGAGTTTAACATCCACGAGCAAAAAAATATCGTTTTGTATTGAGCCCCATTTATATTTGCAAATTCAGCACCGGGAACATCAAATCCAAAGGTTCTCATTGTCCACACTAAAACTGCGAATACAGTGGTAATATTTATTGCTAAAACATACTTCTTAGCAAACTCTTCTGCTGTAAAAACCTTTGTAACCATGTATGCTGCAACTATTCTTAAAAATAAAATGAGCGTTTCCACCAAAGAATTCTGCGCAGGATATATAACTTGCGAAAATACCATCCCAATTAATATCATAAGGATAAATACATTATCAGGTGATGCGTATCTCACCTGATACCAGTCTATAAATCCTATTGATAACGAAATACACGCAAAAAGGCAACCCAATATAATTGCTGTTTCACCAGTAGTCAAATATGAACATCCTGATAGAAGCATAATAAAACAAAAGATTGAGAAACGCATTATACTTCGTACATTTACCATTCAACCCATCTTCTTTCTTTTCTAGTATCACTCCCACTTATCCAAATTTGTACGTTTTTTTATTGTTCCGCTCAAAGAATCATCCTCATTTATGGAAAGTAATTTCTTAAATAGTTTGTTAAATCTGTTCTTCACTCTAAAGCTCAGTGGATAAAGAATAATATCAGAAATTTTCTTTTCAAATATCGCGTCAGTCAGAACAACTTTTGGGTGTACCAACGGGAATTCTACTGGTACGGAGTCAACTCCGCAAAATCTTCTTGTCATCTCATTGGCCATTGAAGTTCCCCCATGCGCAGAAAATTCATCCACGCCGATATTTTTAATTTGATTGTTGCAAGGAACTACACCAAGCAAATCATTCGCCCTGAGTGTCAAAGTCATGTGATGATCCCATGAGGCAAATCGTCCTTTATTCTTTTTTCTTCTTTGTTCTCGCTGGATGCTCTCAATCTGTTGCTGATAAAGCCTCTGATCTTGATAGTTTTGCGCCATTTCCCGAACAATGTATGCATCTTCCATCAGTGACAGGTCAAAATCATAAAAGGACATGAATTTATCAGACCACGATGCCCAACCACATGGAAGCATATGTCTAGTGAACACATAACTTGCCTTGTTTTCAGGCTCATATTTTCCTAGGTAATTTGTCCCGCAAACCCAGAGAATTCTTGTATCCTTTTCATAACGCTCCAGCATTTCAGCGCAAAATCTGAAAAAGGACACCTCCGGAAGATTATCATCCTCCAAAAAAATTGCTTTTTTCTCGCGCTCAAAAACCCATTTTGCTCCCAATGCTATATTCGCATAAACACCTCGATTTACCTCTGCATAGTTTTTTATAACATCGCATTTCCAATCGATGGCTTGCTCTATGCTATTACGTACATCCTCTACAAGCTTAATTTCATCGTCGTCTCGCCCCTCGTCACTAAGCAAGTAAATCTTCTGTGGTGTAATTTCTCTTATCCTGTCAATTATTCTCAAAACCGTATCTTTTCTTTTGAATACAATTAGAACAATAGGTATGTCAAACTGTGTCATTTCGTCCTTCATCTTTATTCGCTCCATCTTCTAAAAAGGCCTTCATTCTTTCAATGTAACGTCTGTAATCAAAACTATTTATCGCCGTTTTTCTGGCGTTCTCACGCATTAGACATTTTTCCACTTCAGAGTAGCTCATTGCCCGATTTATTGCTTCAGCAATTCTTTCAGGCGTATCTTCATCAACTATGACTGAGTTTCTACCGTCATGAAGATAATAAGCCAAATCCGAACTTAAATTACAAATAACCGGTGTCCCCGTTGCAAGGCTTTCGGGTACTTTGGTTGGAAATCCTGCTTTTGCATATCTTTGCTCAGAGTGTCTAATCAGAATGCTATAATCAGCTTCTCGGTATTGATTCAATACCTCGTCATGAGGCAGTCTACCCAAGCAATGAATTACATTCTTCCAGCGAGACCAATCCTCTTGACTAATAGACATGGATGAAATAAACTGACTTTCCGTAACACCAATAATTCGAATTTCTAATTTTTGGGCTTTCTCAACCATATCCACGGCTTTAACAACTTGATCAAAACAGTCTTTTCGAGATGGCACTCCAGCATAGATAATCACAGTTTTGTTGCTATTGCATTTCTTGTCATAGGGATATGTGTCTGTATCGAGTATCACAGGGATTCTAAGCGCATTCAGACCTCGTTTTTCAAAATAGGAAGTCAAGAAAGAACTTATGCCTACAATTTTCCAGTTATTTGTGAAATAGTACCTATTTTTTAAATCAGTTCTAAAATACTCAGGTGAAAGCCATCTAAGTTTAAACTCAGAGCTTGAGTACCACTCAACTCTATCGCAAATCAAATCACAATTATTCTTTTTTGAATAATTATATGCAGTATTCATCGCCTTGATTGGTAAATCAACAACAAAAAGCAAATCCCATTTGGGGGTTTTCGATAAAAATGTGCCTAATTTTTTTGCATATCCAAAAAAATTATTCATTTTGCTATAAAAATCATTTTCTTTATTTCTTAACGATGAATAACTATATTCTTCACAATTTACTGCGTTTTCCCCAGTAAATTGACCCATTCCAAGTACAAAAACACTGTATCCCATATCATTCAACATCTTTGCAAATGTCTCTTGTCTGATTGCTCCTGCGTCACCTTTAGGAAATCGACTATATGACAAAATCAGTGCCTTCTTTTTTGATAACATCCGATTTATTCTCCTTGCCTATTTGCGTAATTAAAGCCTGTCTTTTCTGTACAAAGATGCTGTTTTCTGGTACATCCTTGGTAATGACAGACCCCCCCCCGATGATTGAACCATTTCCGATAGTAACTCCTTTAAAAATCAACGATCCTGCCCCTATCCAAACATTCTCGCCAATGTTCACTGGAAACGAAATTGTTTTTCCTCGATTCATGATATCATGGTCGTGATCATAAATACAGACATTCGGTCCAATTTGTGTCCCAGCACCGATGCTTACCTCTTGATGGGCAACAATTACACAGTTCCGATTTATAAATACATTATTACCCAATTCAATTGAAGCACCTTTTCGCGCTGCAATCAACGTCCCATTCTCCACTCTGTCCTTATGATTAAATGTCAACCTAGCATCTCTATCAATTTCGATATTGCAATTTCTGCTGATAAGTGTTAATCCATTAACTATAAGATTCTTTCTACAAATAAACCTTCGAAATCCAAATCTAAGCAAATTTTCCACAGTTCTTAATGCCAAAAAACAATTCATACTATGCTCCACATCATTCAATCTAGGAAACCATACAAATCCTTCATAACAATATCTGGCTGATACTTTTGTGCCTCTTTTAAGCAATTTTGTGCATAAGAATATGTTAATTCTCGATTGCTATATAACCTTAAAATGGCATTACAGATAGCTTCTGGACTATGAGGTTGTACAAGAATGCCATGCACATCATTCTTCACAATTTCACTATTATACATCCAATCAGTAGCAATAATCGGAAGGGCTGCGTTAAAGGCATCAACTAGGTTTCCAGGGAATCCCTCTCCATAATAGAACGTTGGAAAAAGCAGTGCAAAGTATTCCTTTAACGTTTCAACAGTCTTGTCATACTCAACAATCCCGCAATATGTAACAATTCCTTCATTTTCACTGAGGAGTTCCACAAACCGCTCTCGATAAGAATCCGGAATGAGACCATATACGTCCAATTTAATATAGTCCTTGCGTAACTTCTGATTAGCCATTTTCACAGCGACAATGGCATCTTCTATGCCTTTCTCTTTATTGACCCTTGAAAATGTACACAGTCGAATTTCTCTGTTTTTATTTACAGTAAGTTCTTCTCTCTTTAGCGTGTTCAACCTTTTCAGGTTTGAAAGGATATATATATCATTAACACCTTGTTCTTCAAGATCTCGCTTTAGGTTTTCTGTCTGGACAAAGAGTGCCCGAAAGCGTTTAACATATTTAAGGTATGTGGTTTTTTTTCGCAAAAGTTCAGGTAAAAAACCACCGATGACTATATAATACAGATCGTGATGAAAGAAATGATTCAAAAACATCAAAATGGGCACAAAGACCTTGAATCCATTATCAGCTGGCAAAATCAAGATGTTGTCAGAATTTACAACCATATACACACACCGAAAAAGGAAGCGGAGGGGATGTTTCTTCCAACGATTACTATTTGCAATGCAAATCTGATTTTGTCCATACCTTTTTTCCAATTCCTGCGTAATTATTGTAGTACGTACTGCCTGTCCATCAGCAATCCTTGTGCCAGGATCTCCGTACTGTCCCCAGATTCCAATCTTATACTTTGCCATCTTGAATTCTCCCATGTTATCCTTTATGTGCCATGGCATCAAAAGCATCCATGAATTTCTTGGTACAAACTGATGCCGAATAGTATTTGTGGCTATATTCTTTTGCTCTATCTGCCATTCTTTTACACCGTTCCGGATCCGCTGCCAAAGCTCTAATAGCTTCAGCCAATGCATTTGCATCATTTAAAGGAACAGAAACACCCATTTCATTGTCATTAAACAAATGATAATAGGCTGAATTTTCCTCAACTGAGTTAATAATCGTCTTATGGCAAGCCATCAACAGCGGTGCCTTGCTAGGAACGCCATTACCTATAACACCCTTTCGCAGTGGTATAATTTCAATGTCACAGGCACTATAAACATCCGGAACAATGTCAACCGGCTGAAGCGGGTAAAAATCAATATTATCTAACCCTCGTGCCCTCGCTTCTTCCACAAATGTTTTCTTAAACAATCCATCTCCAATCATCTGGAAGCGTATCCCAGCGTCGTTTTTCATAAGTTCTGCCGTATCAAGTACAAGTTTATAATTAAATACATACCCAATCGTTCCAGCAAACTGTACAATAAAATCCTTGGGAGCCAGGTCATATTTCTTTAAGAACTTATTTTCACTTCTAGGAATCTCCATGGCGACTGCATCATCATACCACGCAGGAACAATTACAATCTTATCTTTCTTAACACCTTCCGCCATGAGCTTATCCCGCATATCCTCAGATAAAACTGCAATTTTAGTTGAGAGCGCATATGCGATTTTCTGCAAAAGACGGAAGCAATCATACAGGAACCTGCTGTTCATAACACCCAGATCCAAAGCATGTCCCGGCCACATATCATAGATATTGAAAATTACTGGCTTATGGTAAAACAGCTTCAGTAAAATCAATTGAACGAAAGCCGTAGGGCAAGATTGCAAAAAAACAACATCTGCATTTTTAACTTTCCTCCAATGTGCCATGCTCTGGAACGCCCATTTCACTTCATCGAGATAACGGACAACAAAATGGGATTTATCTATAACCTTGCGATCAACTGTTTCGATTTTTAGACCTTCCAAGTCCTTCAGCATCTCAGGGACTTCCGGATATTTTTTTGTTCTTCTGCTTTGAATTAAATGTACTTGGTATCCATGTTTCGTAAACTCGCGAATCATCACCATAGACATTTGGTTATTTGGTCCAGCCGTATCATAGCCATCCATCGTCAAATAAAGAACTTTCATGATGCACTCCCTATCGATTTTCTTTCCTAAAGCTCCGTAATTCTTATTCTCTGCAAACCAACGGCCCAGACTCAATCTCAAGGAGTCTGAGCCGTTGCTTTTGCTCATATTCGTGTATTACTTCTTCTCTTCATTCATGGCCGTGGTCTGGCCGTCGGCGACACCCTCGGTGGACTCCGGCATAAACAGGATCTTCACCGTGGCGAACATGATCTTCAGGTCCTCCACAACCCCCATAGAGGCAATATACTGCAGGTCCATCTGGAGCTTATTATAGGGGGTGGTATTGTACTTGCCATAGACCTGGGCCAGGCCGGTGAGGCCGGCTTTGGCCTGGAGGCGGAGGGCAAACTCGGGCATCTCCAGCTCGTAATCCTCGGCGATCTCCGGGCGCTCGGGCCGGGGGCCCACGATGGACATATCCCCCACCAGGATGCAGAAGAGCTGGGGGGTCTCGTCAATGCGGATGGCGCGGATGATCTTACCAACGGGGGTGATGCGGCCGTCATGCTCCTGGGCCAGCCGGGCCACGCCGTCCTTCTCGGCGTCCACCCGCATGGAGCGGAATTTATAGATATAGAACTGCTTGCCGTCCTTGGTCAGGCGCAGCTGCTTATAGAGGATGGGGCCGCCGTCATAGAGCTTGATGGCAATGGCCGTAATGAGCATGAAGGGGCTGAAGACCACCAGGGCCGCAAGGCTCAGGAGGATATCCGTCAGCCGTTTCAGGGCCAGATACCAGATGGCGGGGCTGCTGCGGTGGCATACCAGCACGGGCAGGTTATCCAGCTGCATGGCCCGGGCGCCCTTGACCAGGAGGTCGCCGATGTTGGGCCGGACATAGGCCTCTATATTGCGGTCGATGCAGTATTTCAGCAGGTCGTTGCGTTCGCTGGAGGGCACGCCGCAGAGCATCACCGCCCGGGCATCCCAGCGGAAGATCTGGCGGCAGAGCTCCTCGGACCCCACGTCCGCAGAGATGCTGTCCAGCACATAGAAGGCGCCGGGCAGGCGGCGGAGGATATCCTCGCCCTCCTTCCGGGCCTCGGGGTTGCCATAGACCAGCAGGGTGGCTCTGGGGGGCAGGAATCTGGCCGTGGCCTTCTTCACGCAGAAGGACAGCAGCCCGGACATCGCCACGCAGCCAACCACCAGCACCAGCATGGGCAGCACATTGGGCACGGCCCGGATCAGCAGGGCCGTGATCACATACATGATGCCGCAGCTGATGACCGCCGCCACCGTATTGGAATACATCATCTCCGCCGCCGTCTGGAACACCACATCAAAGCCGCTGTAGAGATGGGCGAACATATAAAACAGCAGGGCAAACAGCAGCACAACGATGACATCGCCCTTGATAAAGAAGGGATAAATGTACATCTTCGTCCGGTAGTACATAAACCAGACCAACGCAAACAGGGCGCTGTTGACCGCCGTCAGCAGCAGGCCAAACAACGTCTGCATTGCCCCACGCTTTTGCTGGGAATTGAACATAGACGCAAACCACACTCTCTTTCTGTCTTTCTGCAACTTTACATATATCAGGTGTATTTTACATTCTTATGCGATAAATTTCAAGCATTTGAAACGAAACTGATATATTTCTCGCAAGAAATAGCAATTTCGCCAAAAAATACCGCAGCATTTTTTCAAAATTGTACACACCATATTGTCAAATCTCCTTACCGGCGGGATTTTCCCGGGCAAGGCAGGCATAGGCATAGGCCTTTTCAAAGTCCTTCCGCTCCCGGCAGCAGAGCTCCAGCATGATCGAACCTCTTGCTGTGGCAGTTCATGGT
>OGWY01002698.1_pt1 | contig 12540 bp, 9 predicted proteins | sample 1576121 | NCBI WGS metagenome assembly OGWY01 (sample SAMEA3541543, study PRJEB24748) | human gut metagenome | biome: human gut; feature: human-associated habitat; material: faeces | place: China | collected 2012 | reverse complement strand
GCAGATAGTCAGCCGGGGGAAGCGCGTGGCCAAATCACGGTAAACATCCAGGAATTCGGCCTCCCGGTCCATCACGAAGCCGTGGCTTTCGCCATGCACCAGCAAAGGAATATCCATTTCCTGCATGATGGACAGGGTAGCTTCCGCATCTTTCATGGCCTTCACGCCGCCTTCGCTGTTCGTGGTGGCTCCTGCCGGGTACAGCTTGATGCCGAACACCAGTTCCTTGAGCCGGGACAATTCCTTTTCTGAATAGGAGCGGAAAAATGCCGTCATGTACGGCTGGAATACATCGTCTCCGCAAGCGTCCAGCACCCGCTGCCGGTAAGCCTGCACCGCACCCGCATCAGCCACCGGAGGCACCAGGTTGGGCATGATGACCGCCCCGGCAAAAGAGGCGGAACTTAACGGAGCGACCAGCTTCATCATATCGCCGTCCCTCAGGTGAAGATGCATGTCCAACGGGGAGTGCAGTTCCAGAATCATGCCGACATCATGAGGGAAGATTGCGCCCAAATCAAGCACGCTCCCCTGCCCTGCAGGAAAGCAATTCTCCGACGGTAAGGGAAAACGGGCATTTTCCCGCAAACCGGAAGGGATGCGGTACATTTCGCGCTGTTGAGATAAAGTCAAATTCCGGAAAACGCATCGTCAGCGGAGTAAAAAGCAAACTGGGATCTAAGTTCAGACAGTATCAGGTTTGCAGTGATTAAGGAGGAAAATTATTATGGGTAATATTTCAAATGAAGCTTTAGTTTTAGCGTGTTCAGCAATCGGCGCAGGACTTGCGATGATCGCAGGTATTGGTCCTGGTGTAGGACAGGGTATTGCGGCAGGTCATGCAGCTGCAGCAGTAGGACGTAACCCGGGCGCCAAGTCCGAAATCACTTCTACCATGCTTTTAGGACAGGCAGTTGCCGAAACAACCGGTCTGTACGGTCTGGTTACCGGCCTTATTCTGATGTTCGTAAAACCTTTATTACCGTAAAGGCATTCTTAGAAACTGCAAAAGCAGCTAAGAAAGAGAAAGGAGGTATAAAGGTTGAATATTTTGCTAACAACCGGTGAGTCCATGGAAAGACTGTTCAATCTGGACTGGCAGCTTCTGGCAGACTCCTGTCTGTCCCTGATTGCCGTTCTGTTCCTGTTCGGAGCACTTTCCTTTTTCCTGTTTAACCCCGTAAGAAAAATGCTTACCGGACGTACAGAGAAAATCAAGGGTGAGCTTGACCAGGCCGCTGCGGATATGGCGGATGCCAGGGCACTCAAGGAAGAGTATGACGCAAAACTGAAAAATATTCAGAAAGAAGCCGATGACATCATGGAACAGGCCAGAAAAAAGGCCAAAATCAGCGAAGATAAGATTGTCAGCGAAGCCAAAGAGGAAGCTTCCCGTATCATAGAAAGAGCACGTACGGAAGCAGAACTCGAAAAGCAGAAAGCCGCTGATGATGTCAAACGGGAAATGATTGCGGTAGCAGCCATGATGGCAGGCAAAGTGGTTTCCGGAGCGATTGACACCACGGTTCAGAACGAGCTTGTGGAAGAGACTTTGAAGGAAATGGGTGAAAGTACATGGCTAAGCTGATAGAAAAAGTATATGGCGAAGCTTTATTTGAATTAGCTGTGGAAGAGAAACGCATGGATGAATTCCGGAAAGAAATCAGAGTCATCGAACAGGTGCTTTCCGAAAATCCCGATTTTGAGAAGCTGATGCAGCATCCCGGTATCCCGGTGGAAGAAAAAGAAAAAATACTTACCAATGTCTGGGAAGGACGTGTCAGCAGGGAAATGCTGGGACTGATGCTTTTAATGTTGCAGAAAAAGCATTACAACAAACTCTCCGGCGTTCTGGATTTTTTTGTGACGCGCGTCATGGAACAGGAAGAAATCGGTATTGCATATGTAAGGACGCCGATGCCGCTTTCGCAGGAGCAGAAAACTGCAGTGGAAAAGAAACTGATAGAAACCACATCCTATCGTTCCTTTGAAATGCACTTTGAAGAAGATGCTTCCCTGATTGGCGGAATGGTTATCCGTATAGGAGACCATGTTCTGGACAACAGCGTCAAAACCAAATTAGAGCATTTAAGCAGACAGTTATATCAGATTAAGCTGCAGTAAGAAAATTTAGAAAGGTGCGAACGGATCTATGAATTTGAAACCAGAAGAGATAAGTTCCGTAATCAAGGATCAGATTAAAAGATACGCTGCCGATATGGAAGTATCGGAAGTGGGAACGGTCATTCAGGTAGCAGATGGTATTGCCCGTGTGCATGGACTGGAAAATGCCATGCAGGGTGAGCTGTTACAGTTCCCCGGCGATGTATATGGCATGGTGCTGAATCTGGAAGAAGATAATGTCGGTGTCGTATTGTTGGGAAGTGCCAGCAATATCGAAGAGGGTGATATCGTCAAGACCACCGGACGTGTGGTAGAGGTTCCCGTAGGAGACGCATTGCTTGGACGAGTAGTGAACTCCTTAGGACAGCCTATTGATGGTAAAGGCCCCGTACAGACTGACAAATTCCGTAAGATTGAGCGTGTGGCAAGTGGTGTAATCACTCGTAAGAGCGTAGACACGCCGCTCCAGACAGGTATCAAGGCAATTGACTCCATGGTTCCCATTGGAAGAGGTCAGCGTGAGCTGATCATCGGTGACCGTCAGACCGGTAAGACCGCTATTGCGATCGACACGATCATCAACCAGAAGGGTCAGAATGTAAAATGTATCTATGTAGCTATCGGTCAGAAAGCATCTACCGTGGCTAATATCGTAAAAACACTGGAGGAGTTCGGTGCCATGGCTTATACCACCGTTGTGGTATCCACGGCAAGTGACCTGGCTCCCTTACAGTATATCGCTCCTTATTCCGGTTGTGCGATCGGTGAGGAGTGGATGGAGAACGGAGAAGACGTACTGGTGGTATATGATGACCTGAGCAAACATGCTACCGCATACCGTACACTCTCCCTGCTCCTTCGTCGTCCGCCCGGACGTGAAGCATATCCCGGTGACGTATTCTACCTGCATTCCAGACTGCTGGAGCGTGCAGTCCGCATGAGCGACGAATACGGCGGAGGTTCCCTGACGGCACTTCCCATCATCGAGACCCAGGCAGGCGATGTATCTGCATACATCCCTACCAACGTTATTTCCATTACCGATGGACAGATCTATCTGGAGACAGAAATGTTCAACTCCGGTTTCCGTCCTGCGGTAAATGCAGGTCTGTCCGTATCCCGTGTAGGTGGTGCCGCACAGATCAAGGCTATGAAGAAGATCGCAGCACCTATCCGTACCGAACTTGCCCAGTACAGAGAGCTGGCTTCCTTCGCACAGTTCGGATCCGAACTGGATGCGGATACCAAGGAGAAGCTGGCACAGGGCGAACGGATCAAAGAAGTGCTGAAGCAGCCTCAGTACCAGCCCATGTCGGTACAATATCAGGTAATCATCATCTACGCAGTAACCAAGAGATTCCTGCTGGATGTACCTGTAGAGGATATCACCAGATTTGAGAAGGAATTCTTCGAGTATCTGGATACGAAGCATCCCGAGATCCCCGCAGCGCCATCCATTACATGGTATTCAGGAACGTTGCCGCTTTCCAGGATATCCAGCACCATATCAGCGGTGTAGGTGCCAAGTTCGGTATAGTTGACCCCGCAGGTTGCAAAGGCACCGGCGGTAACAAAGCTGTCGGCACCGGTGTAGAACGGGATACCCGCTTCAGTCAGCGTCTCGGAAACAGCAGCTGCGGCGGCCATAACCACGTTATCGGTCGGGGTAAACACAGCGTCAGCCTTGCCCACCATATTGGCGGCGGCGCTCATGATTTCATCGTTGGTGTTGCCGGTGCCTTCCACATAAGCAATGCCCTTTTCATCCAGGTAAGCCTTTGCTTCGGCAATGGGGGTGGTGGAATTGGCTTCGGAATTGGAGTACAGCAAGCCAACAGTCTTGACATCCGGGTTGATTGTCAGCATCATATCCAGGATGAACTGGGTGTTCAGCGCGTCAGAAGTACCAGTGACATAATCCAGGCCGGTGAGGTCTGCAGCGGCAGGGTCGCTGATGGCGGCGTACACAACAGGAATCTGATCTTCGGCGCAGGCATTGGCCATGCACTGGGCTGCCAGGGTGGCAATGGGCACCACCGCATCATATCCATCGGAAACCACCTGGGTGCCGATCTGGTTCAGCGTGGTAGCGTCGTTCTGGCCGTTAAAATCTTTGTACTCAATGGTAATGCCCTTTTCGGCGGCTTTGGCGTCCAGCTCTGCTTCCACAGCGGTGCGGATCTCATCCAGGCTGGCGTGGTCCAGCTGCTGGACCACCGCAATTTTGTAAGACTTTGCGGTATCATCTGCGGCAGCAGCTTCGCTGCTGGTGGATGCAGCGGTATCGGCGCTGGAGGCAGCGGTAGAAGTGGTGGTGGCGGTGGAACCGCAGGCGGCGAGGGTGGCGAGCATAGCGGCGGCGGACAGAACAGCAACAAACTTTTTCATGGTAAAAGCTCCTTTTTATCATTCACATTTAAGGTGTATCGGCGGTTTGTTCCCGGCAGTGCCGGGGCGGGCAATCAGTTTGCCCGGCGCCATCGCTCCCGCATGGTGGTAATGCTTTGCTTTTTCATGGTGTTACTCCTGTTTGTGGTCTGTGCCGGGTATAACAAAAGCCCTTGCACAGAAATAGCTTTCTGTGCAAGGGCAGATCAATCAAATAATCTGTGGTGCCACCTTGCTTGCTGTGCCATAAACTGCACAGCCGCTCTGCGGAGAACTAACATTCCCCTGCCCTGTAACGGAGGCTTCCGTCAACGGATACTCAGCCCAGCTTTTCCCCGTGCCCTCGGCGAACCATTTATCCACTCCGCTTACCACCCCGTTCCCAGCATCGGGGGCTCTCTGTGCGTGCGCCTGTGGTTTTACTTTCGCTTCATTGGTTTAAAGTATTTATAGCACAAAGGCGCGGCCTTGTCAACGGGGAATTTTAATTTTCTGTGTCAAAAAGTACAATCAGTTTTTGGCAATAATCCATAAGCGGCTTTTCTTCGGCCTGCACTTCGGGCTTGATCAGGCCGTTCTGCTCGGTGTAAGGGGTGTCCTCGTTGTCCAGCGCCAGGAACAAATCCGCCCCTGTGGCAATAAATTCTTTGCCCGCAGCTTCCGCCAGCGCGGTCAGGTCGTAATAGTCGTTCTCGGCATCATCGCCCAGCAGGCCGCTGCTGCCGCGCTGGGTATAGATCGTCAGCATGGAGCAGACTTCGCCCTGCACGGGGGAGCCTTCACCGTTCAGCAGCATGCCGAAGCGGCTGTAGTTGGCAATATAATTGCCGTCCTTCCAGGCACTCTGGGTCACATGGCCGTTGCTCAGCTGGCCAAAGAATTTATCGTCCGGGTACTGGCGCAGCACAAAGTTCATGTTGTCCATCATGGCAAGGTCGTCGCGGTCCAGCCTGCCCTTATAGGTGGTGTTCACCTGCAGGTTGGCATACAGCTGCTGTACCTGGGCATAGGCATCGCCAAAATAGTCTGCCATCGCATCGGGCTGTTCCTCCATAGCGGTCTTGAACAGCTGCAGGGCGGTCGTCATATCCTCATCCCGCAGGGCCTGCACAAAGTCCGCAATGCTCTCTGCCGGTTCGATCTCCGTATCTGCCAAAGCCAGCAGGCCATACATCGAAACTACGGTATTGCGCTCGGTGCCCAGCCCTGCCACGTGGATAGTGCCGCCCTGCTGGCGGTTATACTGGTACAGCCAGCGCCAGTATTCGGCTTCCGCATCCGCACAGCTGCCCTGCAGCTTCAGGTAGTGGTTCAGCCAGTTTTCATCGCCCGTGCGCAGGTACTGCTCCAGCACCTGGGTTTCGCCCACGCCGGTTTCCACCAGCTGAACATTCACCCCCTGCTGTTCGTGCAGGTACTGGAACAGCGCCTTGCGCATGGCAGTGTTCTGCGGCTGTCCGCGGGTCTCTCCGGCCAGAAACACGCGGTAATCCGCATTACCAAAATCGGCATCTTCCAGCGGGTAATCCCAGTAAATGGGTGTCGTGTTGTCTTTCAGGTAGGTGTGGACGGTGTCATTCTTTTTGCTCTGCACTTCCACGGTTTCGGGCACAGCGGTTTCCTCACCGTCCGCCGTTTCCGGGGTAGCGGTACCGGCGGCAATGGCTTTCTCTGCCGTCATATCAGTATACAAAAAGTTCTGCAAAACCGCAATGTTGGCAGCCCAATCAGGATCCATCATGGGGCGGTCATCCATGCCGTTGCGCACGCCATAGGTGCCCTGCACCGGCAGGGTCATCTGGTCTGCTGTCACGCCCAAAAAGCCCGGCAGCTGCACCATCAAGGCAGCGATCTCAGTTTTTGTAAAGTTGGTCTGCACCACCGGCAGGGCGGCGTCCAGCAGGTCGTTCAGCTCGGTGACCGAAGCGCTCTTGATCTGGTCCAGCACCGCCTGGATGACGGTGCGCTGGCGGGCCACGCGGTGCCAGTCATCATCAATGGCGCGCAGGCGGGCATACTGCAATGCGGTATAGCCGTCAAAGTGGTTCCAGCCTGGTTCCACCTTGTTGACGATCAGCATCGAGTTGGAGGGAACCTCCCAGTTCAGCGCCTTGGCTTCGTCCTCAGTCAGGTTCAGGTCGATGCCGCCCACGGCATCCACAATCTGAACAAAGGAGTTAAAATTGAACCGCACATAGTGGTCCACCTGCACGTTGAAGCAGTCTTCCACCGTATCCATCGTCAGGCGGGCACCGCCGTAACGGAAGGTGTGGGTGATCCAGTCGTACTGGCCCTCGTACCCATCCAGCAGAATCGGCACACCGGTGGCGCGCTCAATGGAAACCAGTTTGATGGTATCGTCCTTGATGTTCAGGGAGCACAGAATTAAACTGTCCGCGCGGGCATCGGAGCTGAACTCCGTGGTGGCTTTTGTTCCGTCCAGCTCGTTCAGATGGGTAAACGCATCCCAGTCGTTCACGGCATCGGTGCGTTCATCAGTGCTGATCAACAAGATGTTCAGCACATCTTCGTCCGCAAAGGGGCTGCCCTCCGGCATCTCCATTTCGTCATTTGTGGCCTGGGTCAGGCCGGTGGTATCCAGGTTCTGGTCCTCCTCGGCATCAACGGTGCCAACGCTGTCCACCGTGCCGTCATCGTAATGAATCAGATCCAACTTGCCGTTAATGTACAGCACCGCCAGCAGCACCAGCACCGCCAGCGCCGCAGCAAACACCGCCAGCAGTTTCAGCCACAGGGGACGTTTCTTTTTGTCCGGCGTTTCCGGTGCTGTGGTTTCCGCCTTGGGTTCGTTTTCAGTTCCCGGCTGGGCCGCATCCGCGGCCGGTTCGCTTTCCGGCTGCGTCTGCTCCGGCTGGGCCTGCTGCTCCGGGGCAGCAGACTGCATCTTGTTTTCTTCGTCCTTCATAACTACTTTCACCCTTGTTGTTTTTGGCCGCGCAAACGCCGCAGGCCCGTCCGTATCCCACAGGAATAATAGAGAAAAGCCAGCCCCGCAAAAATGCTGACCGTTAAACTGCGCCAGGTAAACCACCCGTGCTGGATGGAATGGGTGCGCAGCAGCGCCAGCCACACCGGTGCCATCAGGGCGGTAAGGCCAATGGGCAGCGCGCGCAGCAAAGCTTCCTTATTGCGCAGGCAAAGCAAAAACGCCGCAATGCACAAAATAACCACCAGCACCACCGGCCACAACAGCCCGCGCTGGCTTAATGTATCCCCCACAAAGCGGAAGATGTTCCCCCAGCTCAGCTCCATGCCGTGCCAGGTATCCGCCGTGGTGCGCACCCCGGCCTGGTGGATGGCATCGCCGATGATATCCTGCCCGGTAATCAGGGTGGCCAGCACCCATTTCAGACCCCAGCACATGGCATAGCCTGCCCCCCAGCACAAGCTGCCGCCGATGACCGGCAGACACTGCCTGGCACCGGATGCCGCCCGCTGCGGCAGGCAGCACAGCCACACCGCCACCGGCAGCCCCAGCGTGATGATGGGGGTGACCAGCAAATCACAGAACGCCGTACAGGTACCCAGCACCACCAGGGCAATGCTCAGCTGCCCGGCGCGGCGCGGCCTGGCCAGCACCCACGCGCAGCCCGCATACGCAATACAGAAAGTGGTAAAATACTGCACCTGATGCGGCACCCAGAACACGGTAACCGCCAGCTGGCTGACGGCAAACCACACCATGGCCCGCAGCCCACACTGCCGCCGCAGCTGCCACAAAATAACCGCCAGCAGCGCAAACAGCACCAAATACTGCACCACGCGCACACCGGTGATGGACATAACGCAGAGCAGCGGCCGCAGCCAGATCAGGTAGCCATGCCAGTACCGCGCATAGGAGAACGGCACCAGCTGCACTGCCTTTTGGGCACCGGTGGCCAGCGGAATGGTGCGCTCGCAATAGACAGCAAGGTCACCGGCCATCGTTTCAAAGTTATCCACGTTATAGGCCGTTGCGGTCATCATGGCGGTCAAGGGATCCTGCTCGCCCATGGCGGCCGCTTCAAACAGCATGATGGTATCGGTATAGTTATCCATCTGGAACAGCTTAAAGCCGAAATATTCAGGGTAAAGCCCCTCCTGCTGGATGGTTTGGGCTGAATCATACACATGTTCCAGCACCGGCTGGGCCGGCAGCGCGCACGCCCCCAGCAGCAGCACAAACAGCACTGCCACCGTGGCTGCAAACGCCGCCAGCAGCTGCAGGGGCGTGGTGTGCCGCACCGTTGGGTTTGTTTTGATTTCCTGCATAGCATTCCTTTTCTTTTGGGAAGATTGCAAAAAAGTTACAAATCTTTTTTGGTTATTATACCGTATTATTCCGCCAGTTTCAATAGCGCAGAACTACCGAAAGTTGTGAGATCCCCATCACAAAATTTGCACATTCCCGTTACCGGGCGTCCGCCTGGCGCGAAACGGAGAGCACAATGCCCATTTCGCCCAGCAGCATCATCAAACTGGTACCGCCGGAAGAAAAAAACGGCAGGCTGATGCCGGTGTTGGGGATGGTGTTGGTAACAACGGCAATGTTCAGCACCGCCTGCAGCACCACCTGCACCACAAAGCCAACGGCCAGCAGCGCACCGAATTTATCCCGCGCGCGCACTGCAATAGACATGCCGCGCAAAAACAGCAGCAGGAACAGCACCACCGTTAGAGCCGCGCCCACAAAGCCAAGTTCTTCACACAGAATCGAAAAGATAAAGTCGTTCTGCGGTTCCGGCACATAGAGGTATTTCTGGCGGCTGTTGCCCAGCCCCAGCCCGGCCGCACCGCCAGATGCAATGGCGTACAGGCTTTGGATGGTCTGGTGGCCTTCGCCCAGCGGATCGGCAAAGGGGTCCCGCCAGGAGGACAGCCGCCCCATGGCATAGGGCACCAGCTCCGGCAGCAGCACCACCGCCGCCGCAATGGCCCCGGCCCCGGCAATGCCTGCCAGGGCAAACCACTTTAAGCCCGTGCCGCCCACAAACATCAGCACTGCGCCGATGCCCAAAATCAGTAGCGTGCCGGACAGATGCGGCTCCAGCAGCATCAGCACCGTAACCGCCCCCAGGATAACCATAAAGGGCAGCACCCCGGTTGCAAAAGTCTGCATCCTGTCATGGTTGAGGGAGATGATGTGGGCAAACACCAGCACTACCGCAAACTTGGCGATCTCACTGGGCTGCAAGGTGCCCAGCCCCGGCAGCACGATCCACCGCTTGCAGCCGTTATATTCCGGCATGAACAGCACGATTGCCAGCAACGCCAGCGATACCCCCATGATTGGCCACGCCAGTTTGTGCCAGATGTGGTAATCCACCAGACTGGCCGCGTACATGGCCGCCGCACCAAATGCCGCAAACAACAGCTGGGGGCGGATGTAGGTATAAGCATCCCCGCGCCGGTACAGCGCCACCGCATACCCGGCTGAAAACAGCATCACCAAACCATAGCACACCAGCAGCATCAAAATGATCAAAAACCAGATATCCGGTGCCGGCTGCCCGGCCAGCCGCTTTTTGATGACCGTACGGGCCAGTGCCGCTTCTTCTTTCAATCCAAAAACCCCCTTCCCCATCCAGCGTGCAGCGGTTTATTCCGCCACACCCTAGTATATGTACGGGAACGGGGGCTTAATCATTCCTGGGTATATCCAAGCTTACTGGGCCTGATCCGGCAACAGAACAGCGGTCACACAGACAAACGTGCCGTTTGTGCCGCCGGTGCTCATCAGGGTCAGGAAGGTTTCCTTATCACCGGGGGTATTGCCGGTATCAAACAGGCTGCGTTCCTTAATGCTCTGGCTGAACTCCGCATAGCTGTAATAATCCGAAAGTTCCCCATAGCTGGCGGGGGTAAAGGCATTCTCGGTGCCTGCGGCATCGGTATTATACACTGCCACAGCACGGAAATGGTAGGTCACATCACTCAGGTACAGGGTGAACTCGGCATTCTGGCTGAAGTTTGTCTGGTCCGTCAGGCTTGCCAGCGAGGCATCCGCACAGGAAAGCACCGTGTTGGACGGCATGGAAGCGTTCAGGTAGTTGGTGCCGCTGATGGCAGCGCCATCGCCCGGCTGGGAGCCGCTGTACACCAGCTGGCCGTTCTGGCCGGGGAACGCAAGATAACCGATAATTTTTTCGTTTTCTACCGCAGCGGATTTCAAATATGCCTGCGCCTGGGCATCAAACTGCTCTGTGCCGTAATTTTTATAGGCAGGGGCTTTCACGGTGCATCCACGGGTCAGCCCCAGCAGCACCGCAGCACCCACCAGAACCAGCAGGGCAATAACAGCCACTGCGGCAATCGCTTTGCGGCGGTGGCGGCGCTCGGCACGCTCGATCATGGCAAGGCTGCGGTTGTGGATGGCATCCTGTTTGGGTTCCTGCTTTGCTGCCAAGGGGCGCGGCACTGCCGGTTTGGCTTTGCCGCGGCCAGGGAAGGTAATGGTGGGCTCTTCGTCCTCCCCGTCATCCTCATCGTCTTCAAACAACTGGCTGGCGGCGCGCTGGAATTCATCGGTGCTGCGCGGCGGGGCTTTTTCGTCCGCCTTGCGGGCTGCTTCCAGCGCGGCGGGGTCCAACCCTGCCGAAAAATCCGGGATATCATCATCCAGGATAGAAGCTTTTGGTTCCGGCTCCGGCAGGGGTTCCGGCTGCGGTGCAGCGGGCGGTTCCGGGTTGGGCTGCTCCTGCTGCTTTGCTGCCTGCTGAGCCGCCATGGCCTGCTCCAAATCTGCACGGGAAATTTTGATGGTGCGGGTGGCACACAGTTCCAGGTCCGGGTCCAGCTCGCTTTCTGCGGCGCGGCGGGCGCGCGCTTCGGCGGCGACCTGCGGGCCTGCGGTGCGCAGGTCCAGCGGATCCGGTGTTGGCTGCGGCGCGGCAGGCTGGGCGATGGGGCGTTCAAAGGTAATGGTCCCGGTGGGGGTAGCCTGCGGTTTGGGTTCAGTGGGCTGCGCATCGTAATCGGGGACCGGTTCTGCATCGTAGCTGTCCGGGGCGTTGGGCTTAACCGCCGGTTTGGCCGGGGCAGCCTTGCGGCGCAGCGTAAAACGGAAACCTGGCCTCGGCTGGCCTTCGCCGCTGACCAGCAGCAGCGGGCGCTCCCGCCCCGGCTTGAAGGTAATAGCGGAAGGTCCCAGGTGCATCCCCAATGCACGGCGGCGGGCCAAGTCCAGAATATGGTTGGCGATTGCCATATCGGAGATTTCGGGACTCAGGGCACAGGCTGCCGCGCCGATGCGGCTGCACAGCAGCACAAAAGGCGCCTGCCCCACTGTTGCGGGCATATACACGGCGGCATAATCTGCATTGGCCAGCAGCAAAGCGCTTTGAGCGCGGCCTGCAGCGGCCTGAACCATATCGCCGGGGAACTTTTTGAGCAGAGCTTCCGGCGCGGCAATGCGGCGGGCGTTCGCCGGGTTCAGGTAGGTCTGGTTGCCAAAATCGAACGCTGCTTCGCTGTGCTGCAGGCCGCGCAGGGCGTTGCCCAACAGGCGGCCGGTGGCTTCGTCCGCCGCAACAAGCAGGCGGCGCTTTTTCAGCAGGGCATCCAGCGCGGCCTGGGCCAGGGTGGTATCCTCAAAGCCATAGCAGGCATCGCCAAAGCGGGTGCGCAGTTTCTGCACCCACTTTTCGCAGTATTCATCCGCCATTGCCTGGGTGGGGGCTGATGCCTGCACGCAGACAAGGTATTCACCATTGCGCTCCTGCAGGCGCAGGCTGGGGCTGCCCTCGGCCTGGGCGTTCTCAATGATGGAGTTCATCTCCGCTTTGGAAAGCCCAAACACACGCAGGATTCGCATTTGGATTTGCAGCATTAAAACACCCCTTTGGTGGAAAGTTGAAGTTAGGAGTCAGGAGGGAGGAGTTCGGAGTTTTGCCGTGCCACAAAGTTGGCAGAAAACAAATTAGGGCAATACCGCATAATTCTAAGTGCCGATACAGTGAGCGAGGTGCGGCAGATGCTAAGCCAAAAGCGCAGATAATACTGGATGCTGCAAAGGTGAGCGCCGCCAGT
>OGWY01002696.1_pt1 | contig 12542 bp, 10 predicted proteins | sample 1576121 | NCBI WGS metagenome assembly OGWY01 (sample SAMEA3541543, study PRJEB24748) | human gut metagenome | biome: human gut; feature: human-associated habitat; material: faeces | place: China | collected 2012 | reverse complement strand
TCTTCTTTCGTATTTGAAAATATAGCGTAAGATGTACTAAAACAAACAACTGCTAGCACGATTAATCCAAAAATAATAAAATAACTCTTTTTTATATTCTTCATACCATCATCATACCTTTATATACATTATACCCAAATTATAATGAAAACACCAGAAAAAAAGCAAGAAATTCACTTGCTTATTTATTTTCTAGTTTGACACTAACTAATTTACTAACTCCAGATTCTTGCATCGTAATACCGTATAAAGTATTAGCATATTCCATTGTTTTCTTCTTATGGGTAATTAATAAAAATTGTGTCTTAGTTTTATAATGATCTAAATATTTACCAAAGTTATCTACATTAGCTTCATCAAGGGCTGCTTCTACTTCATCAAAAATACAGAAAGGAATTGGTCTAACATTTAATATTGCGAATAATAAACTAATTGCTGTTAGAGTCTTTTCACCACCGGATAACAAACTAATAGTAGTTAATTTTTTACCTGGAGGAGATGCTATAATTTCAACACCAGTTTCTAAAATATTATCAGGATCAGTTAATTTTAATGATGCTCTTCCACCACCAAATAGCTGCTTAAATACTCCTTCAAATTCTACCTGAATCTGCTTAAAAGTCTTTAAGAATTCCTCTTTCATAACTTCGTCCATTTCCGATATAATTTCAAGTAATGTATCTTTTGCTTCTAATAAATCCTTCTTCTGACCATCTAAGAAATTATAACGCTCAGAAACCTTATCATATTCTTCAATAGAAGCTAAATTTACCATACCAATTTTCTTAATATTATTCTTATAGGTATTTACCTTTACTCTAGCTTCTTCTACCTCAATTTCTAACTGGTACTTTTCCTTAGCCTTCTCAAAAGTAAGTTCATAATCTTCACTTAAAGTATTTAAATAATAATCAAGTTTAACATCCATTTTACTTACTTTAATTTCTAAATCTTTTAATTCATTTTGTTTCTTATTTAAATTACTATTATTTAACTTATTTTTAGCTTCTATTTCTTCAATCATAGCTTTTAAATTATCTCTTTTTTTAGTAGTATCTCTTAACATTAACTCTGTTTCTTGTTTTTCTTTTTGAGTATCATAAAATTCATTCATAATTCTCTCTTCTTCTTTAGAAATAGAAGAATCTACTACATGAGATAAGCTATTAAGTTCTCTAGTAGTACTATCTAATCTTTCTCTATACTCTAGTAAAGTATTATTTTTACCATTTATTTTTTCCTGTTCTAAAATATATTCTGACTGAATACCATCTTTTTTAGAAATAATACTTTCTTTTTCTTTTAAGATACTTTGACTCTTTTCTTCTAACTCACGAATTACTTCAAAATTACTATTTTTTTGCTTCTTAAGTCGTTCTAATTCTTGTTTATCACTAAACATATTTCTACTATTATTGATAATACCACCAGTAATAGAACCACCTACATGAATTACTTCTCCATCAATTGTTACAATCTTATAACGATTATCAATTCTCTTACTAATACGATTAGCAGCATCAATATCTGTTACTAGTAACACATTACCAAGTTGATTATAAATAATATTTTTATACTCTTTACTACAACTTGCCATATTAGCTACTGTATCAATATAACCCATTTCACTTCTTAAAATATTTAAAGTTTCACTGTCTATTGTCTTTGGCTTAATAACATTAATTGGAAAGAAAGTACATCTACCAAGTTTATTCTCTTTTAAATAATTAATAGCATCTTTTGCACACATTTCATTATCAACAACTAAAAATTGTTTAGACGCACCTAACGCAATATCAAGAGCTTTACTAAATTTATAATCTATCGCTACTAAATTACCAATCACATCATGAATTCCATTTAATCTAGGGTTATTCATAATACTCTTAATACTATTCGGTAAGTTACCACCATTTTCAATAAAATTTTCTAAAACACTAATCTTATTATCTAAATCATAATTATCTTTTTTCTTAAAATTTTCTTCTCTCAAATAAGAATTTTCTTTTTCTTCTAAAGATTTTATTTCACTATCTAAACTACGAATAAATTCTAATTTTTCTTTTAGTGCTTCCTGATTAACATTTATTTCTTGTTCCAATAAACTAATATCATTTTTTAATTTTAATTCATTTTCTTTTAAGAAAGTAATATTTTCATGCACTTTCATTTCTGATGCGTCATATTTACTTCTTTCTTTTAAAATGTTTTTCTCACCATTTAATTTTTCTTCTTGTCTAGTAAGTGTTAATAACTTTTGATTATACTCATTTATCTCTTTTTCTAATTTTAATAAATTAACTTTTTCATTATCAACTTTAGCATCGCTTCCACTACTATTGGTAGATAAGCTAACAATTTCACTATGTAAAGTTTCTATTTTCTTTTTAGATTCCTGATACTCATTATTTAAGTTTTCTATTTCATAAGCAATTAAAGCAACTTCAATATTTTCAAGTAACTTTTTATTTTCTAAATATTCTTTTGCTTTGGTGCTTTGTTCTTTTAAAGGTTCTAATTGAACTTCAAGTTCATTAATAATATCATTTACACGATCTAAGTTATTATCTGTTCTATCTAATTTACGAATTGCTTCTTCTTTTCTCTTTTTATATTTTAAAACTTCTGCTGCTTCTTCAAATACTACTCTTCTATCGTATGGTGAATTCGATAATATTTTCTGTACTTCTCCTTGAGAAATAATATTAAAGCTTTCTTTTCCAATACCACTATCCATAAATAGATCCGTAATATCTTTTAATCTACACTTTTCTCCATTTAAAAAATATTCATTTTCCCCTGTACGATAAACTCTTCTTTTGATAGAAACTTCAGTATAAGGAACTTTTAAATAGTTATCACTATTATCAAACACTAAACAAACACTAGCTACATTTAAACTATTACGACTTTTACTACCAGAAAAGATAACATCAGTCATAGAACCATCACCACGTAAACTTTTAACAGACTGTTCTCCTAATACCCAACGTACTGCATCAACAACATTACTTTTTCCACTCCCATTAGGACCAACAATACAAGTAATATTATCATCTAATACTATATTTAGTTTATCAGCAAATGATTTAAATCCAGATGCTTGTATTTCTTTTAAGTACATATTATCACTACCATTCTACTAGTAAATTATACTATAGAAAAGTATTAGAAACAAGGAAAAATCAAGGCTTATCAAAAAAAACTTAAGAAAAAAATAGAAGACCAACTCCTCTATTTTCTCTTAATTTTATATTCTTTAATATCTATATCTTTTAACTTATCAATTTCATTATCTATTTTATTAAAAATTTTACCAATACATTTTAAAGCACTATCTCTTCTTAATATAAAACCACTTTCTCCATTTAAAAACATTTCATTTCCTAATTGTAGAGAAATCACTTCATCACCACAAATTGTAAAGTGATATTTTTTTTGATAATATTCTTTCTGACAAACTTCATCACTATCTAATAATAACACACTAGTATCTTCAAAATTATCTTTTCTAATTGAGGTAAAATGAATCTTGCTTTGAATATGATGTGTCTCTTTATAATAAGAAATATAAGAACTATCTAAATAACTACATTCCTTACCTTCCACAAAACAGTTTTCTAACTTTAAAACAGGAATATCATCTTTGCATACTAAGAAACAGTTCTTTTCATGATGTTCATCATTTTTTCTAATATTATATTCATAAATTTTCCATCTTCTTGATGAAATTTCATTAAAAGAATCTATTTGAACATCATCTACTGATTGATACATTGATGATAAAATTCTCTTTTTATCATCATCTAATAAGTATTTTATTTCTACATAAAAATCATTAAAACAAATATCTTTAATCTTTTTTATTAATTCTTCATATTTTACTTCCATATCATTAAAACTCCCTTAATACACTTTATTATAATACTCTTTCTATTTCTCGTCTATTAAATTTTCACGAATTAATTCTTCTAATGTAACCAAATCAAATCCCTTTTGTTTAATATAAGAAATAATACTAGGAAGTTCTTTTAAAGTAGCATCATTTACATTAAAACTAATAATACTACCACTAGATAATTCTTTTTTTACAGTAGAAAAAGGATAATTACTAACACTAACTGTTGGTTTTACAGTATACATTTTATAACTACTACATAAATCTAATACATTACTATTCTTATAATCTGTATAACAGAATTTAGTATCTCTATTGGTTAAAGAAGATATCATATTATTCGTCCACCCAAAACGATCTAGAGTATAATTTCCATCATAACCTAAATTTTCTATTTCATAACCATTACTTACTAATTCTAATACTTGATTCATATTCTTTTCTACTACATCTCCGTCCATAAAAAAAGTAGCTAAAACATTCTTATCTAGTAAAATTTGATTAATAGTATCTACATAATAAATATCGTCAATTTTAAAAACTAAAGACACTTGATTTTTATCTTTATTACCACCAACTATATATTTATCAAAAGTATTAAGTAATGTAATATCAGGAATAACTTCATCAAATACTAACATAGATTCATTATATTCATCTATCTTTTTCATATTTTGATAACTTTTATCAACATTTACTTTTTTACCATTTCTACCACTAGTAATTTCATCATTAGAAATAGTAGCATTAACAGAATCTAGCGTATAATCTTTAGAATGGGCTAAAATACTTTTCATAATTGGATCATTTCTTTTTACAATATCAACTGCTCTATCAGTATAATAAAAACTAAAACAAGCAAGTACCAAAACCCCTAAATAGGAAATATATTTTTTTGCCATTGTATCACCTATTAAACTATATGATATTTTCTTTTTATCTTTCCTAAATAATAGAAAAAGGAACAAGAATTCATCTTATTCCTATAGTTATGATTAAAATCCTCTTGAGGAACCTCCTCCACCAGAAGAACCTCCTCCACCTGAAAAGCTACTACTAGAAGAGCCTCCAAATGAGGAAGAACCAAACGAAGAAGAACCAAAGTAAACTCCACCTCTACCTCCACGATTATTTCGTGTTAATAAATAGATAAATAAAACCCAAAAACCTATCTGTATGATCGTAGAAATGATAATAGCTACCATATCATCAGAAGTATCTTCTTCTATTGCATCATCTATTTCTCCATCATATTCATAATAGTTAGCAACTTCCTTAAAGAAAGCTTTATAACCATTTAACATTCCTTCATCAAAATTATCTTCCTTAAAATAAGGAATCATATAAGTATCTTGAAATCTTCCTGTTTTACCATCTGGTAAAATACTTTCTAATCCATACCCTACTTCTACTCGCATCTGTCTTTCTTCTAAAGCAAGGAGTAAAAGTAATCCATTATTTTTCTTGCTATCACCTATTCCGAATTTACGAAATAAAGTAGTAGCATATTCTTCTAAACTATTTCCATCTAAACTAGGTACAGTAACTACTACTATTTGAGCAGTAGTTTTATCATTTAGTGCTACACTATGTTCCATGATATATTTTTCAGTATCACTACTTAAAATATTAGCATAATCATTCACATAAAAGTTAGTAGTAGCATCTACTGTTTTTAAAGCAAAAACACTTTTAGGAATGAAACAAATTAGAAAAAAAAGAAACCAAAATTTCTTTTTCATATTAAAATTCCACATTAGGTACGTCAGTTTTACCTTCACTTACTTCAAAATAGTCTTTCTTTTCAAAACCAAACATACCAGCTAAAATATTAGTAGGAAATTTTTTGATAGAAGTATTATAAGAAGTAACACTATCATTATAATCACGACGAGCAGTAGCAATTCTATTTTCTGTTCCTGCTAGTTCATCAGATAATTGAATGAAGTTTTGATTAGATTTTAAATCTGGATAATTTTCAACTACTACCATTAAAGCATTTAAGGCACTAGTTAATTCATTATTAGCAGTGCTTTTTTCACTAACACTATCTGCTTTTAATAAATTTTCTCTAGCACTAGTAATTTTATCAATGATTTCAGATTCATGTGAAGTATAACCTTTGACTGTGCTAACTAAATTAGGAATTAAATCAGCTCTTCTTTCTAGTTGAACATCAATATTAGCAAGTTCTTTATCAACCTGTTCTTGCTTTGTAACTAAAGAGTTATAGCTTCCTCCTAACATAGAAATTATAATAACGATAACTGCTAAAACACCAAGTAAAATCATAATAGATTTTTTCATATTCTCACCTTCCTTAGTATTAGTATATCAGAAATCAAAAGAAAAAAGAAGAATTTATTTTTCTTCTTTCTTAACCTCTTCTCCTAATTTTTTTGGCTTTGGTAAAGCTTGCTTTCTAGAAAAGTTAAGTCTACCTTTCTTATCACAACCAATAGCCATTACTAAGATTTCATCACCAAGACTAACGATATCTTCACATTTTTTTACTCTTTCATGAGCAAGCTCTGAAATATGAACAAGTCCTTCACAACCAGGCCATACTTGTACGAAGCAACCAAAGTCTTCTATTTTTACAACTTTAGCTGGATAAATTTTTCCTTCTTCTACTTCTTTTACTGCATCTAGGATCATTTGTTTTGTTTTCTCAATGATATCTTTATCAGAATGGTAAATTGTTACACGGCCATCATCTTCTAAATCTACTTTAACAGCATTGATATCAGTAACAGCAGTAACATTAGAACTATCACATATAATCTTAGTAATCATTTCACCACCTCTACCAATAACATCTTTAATTTTCTCAGGTTTAATAAAGAAAATTTCTGTTTTAGGTGCATATTTACTAACTTCTTTACGAGGTTCAGCAATTTGTTTTGTGATAACATCTAAGATTTCAAATCTAGCTTTTTTAGCTTGTGCCAATGCTTCTTTTAAGATATTTTCAGTAATACCTTTAATTTTAATATCCATTTGAAGTGCAGTAATTCCATCTTTGGTTCCTGCAACTTTAAAGTCCATATCTCCTAAATGGTCTTCCATACCTTGAATATCTGTTAAAATGGTATAATCATCTCCTGATGTAATTAATCCCATCGCAATACCAGCAACTGGTGCTTTAATAGGAACTCCTGCTGCCATTAAACTCATACAACCTGCACAAATTGTTGCTTGGCTAGAGGAACCGTTACTTTCAAGTACCTCTGATACAACACGAACAGTATATGGGAATTCTTCTTCTGATGGCATTACTTGTAGAAGAGCTCTTTCTCCTAAGGCACCATGTCCTATTTCTCTTCTACCAGGTGCTCCATATCTACCAGTCTCACCAACTGAGAAAGCTGGGAAATTATAATGTAACATAAATCTTTTTTCAGTTTCCATATCAAGTCCATCTAAAATTTGATGTTCTCCTAAGGCACCTAATGTAGTAATTGCTAAAGCTTGAGTTTGTCCACGAGTAAATAAAGCAGAACCATGAGTTCTAGGAAGTAAATCAATATCAGTAGAAAGTGGTCTAATCTCGTCCATTCTTCTACCATCTGCTCTTGTTTTTTCTTTTACTACAATTTGTCTAAAGATTTCATATTCGATTTCTTCTAAAATAAGTTTAACTTTAGTAATTAATTCCACTAATTCTTTTTCTTTTAACTTATCTTCAAACTCACTTGTATATTTTTCTACAACACTTTCTTTAATTTCATCAATTCTTGAATATTTTTCTAATTTATCTTTAATTCTTAAAGCATCAGATAAATCTTTTTCTGCTAAATTTCTAACTTCACTACGAAGCTCATCTGTTAATTCTAGGACTTCATATTCCATCTTAGCTTCTCCAATTTCAGCTATAATTTCTTCTTGGAAAGCTACTAATTCTTTAATGGCATCATGACCAAACATCAATGCTTTTAACATTAAATCTTCAGATACTTGTTTAGCGCCAGCTTCTACCATATTAATAGCATATTTAGTACCAGCTACTGTTAAATCAAGTTCTGATCTTTCTAATTCATCTGGGGTTGGATTAATAATAAATTCATTATCTACATACCCAACTTTCACACCAGCTATTGGTCCATCAAATGGAATCTTACTAATACAAGTTGATAAACTAGATCCAAACATAGCAGTTAACTCAGGTGAATAATCAGGATCAACTGATAAAACAGTATTAACTATCTGTACTTCATTTTTAAAGTCTTCTGGAAACATTGGTCTCATAGGTCTATCAATCATACGAGCAGCAAGTGTTCCTTTTTCGGTAGGACGACCTTCTCTTTTAATAAATCCCCCTGGAATTTTTCCAACTGCATATAATTTTTCATTATATAAAACCATTAATGGGAAAAAATCTGATAAAACATTTGCTGTTTTACTAACAACAGCAGTAGATAAAATTACTGTATCACCATATCTAACTAGTACAGCTCCATCAGCTTGTTTGGCAACTTCACCATGTTCTACTACTAATTTTTTTCCTCTAAAATTAAATTCAAATACTTTTTTCATAAATTACCTCCTCTATTATTACTTTATCTATTATATCTTTTACATTTATGCAATGGTTTATTTATAATCTTTTGATTATAAATACTTTTTTCATCAACTGAATATTTATTAGCAATCTGTCTTTTATAGATAGGATATATTTTAGGAAAATATGTCCAAGGTGCTAAATCTAATAATTTTATACCATCACACATTTCTATCAATCCAAAGCAACTTTTATTAGAATCATATTCTGACAAATTAACTAAATCATCAACAAATACTTCAGATGGTTTATATTTATGTGATGCTCCTATATGATATATTTTTCCATATCTTAAATCTTTTGCATATTTAATTATTGGAAATTTTAGAAATACACTCATTCTTTCCAACTGAAATGTATGGTTACCATCTATAGTCCCATATTCATCAACTATTTTCCATACACTACCTATATAAATATTCTTAATTTTCATTTAAATCACCTATATCACAACATCTAATATATAAATTATTGCCATAAATTTTTAACATTTCTAATATAAAAGACACTAAAAAAACTAGTGCCTATTTTTATCAATATTATTTTCTTAAACCTAACTTGCTAACAATATCACGATATCTTTGAACATCTTTTTTAGCTAAATAGTTAAGCATACTTCTTCTTTGTCCAACTTTTCTTAAAAGTCCACGACGAGAATGATGGTCATGTGTATGTACTTTTAAATGTTCTGTTAATTCTTTAATTTCTTCTGTTAAAATAGCAATTTGTACTTCACAAGAACCAGTATCTTTTTCATCTCTTGCATATTTTTTAATTAATGCTTGTTTTGTTTCTTTTGTTAAAGCCATGTTAATTCCTCCTTAATTATATTTGCCTCTACCAAGTACATGGTCGGAATTTTCTCCATGTCCTAGAAAAGGTACATACATAATATACTAAATAATCTTAAGAAATGCAAGTATTTTTAATGATTATTTATGCATCTTGTTACATTTATTTTTACATTATATCTGTTTTAAAGTCATTTAGTCTGGGTACATGTATAACCTTTACCGATTAAGTCACTTTTTATACTATTAATATCTTGATTATATTTAGCGTTTGCCTGAATATTAGTTGTTCCATCTATAATAGGTGTATAAGTTTTTAAATCAAACTCATGACTAATCGTAATATTTGTATCACCATAACTACAAGCCATTGTATAACCTTCATGAGTTACATATTTTAAGCTATCAGAATCACATTGATTTTTTAGAGTAAGATAAGTAGTATCAGCAGTAGTAAAAGTATATTCTGATACCATTTTACTATTTAATACTTTGTTTTTAGCATTATAATAGAATGTTTGAATTTGAGTTAAAGAATAGTTTTCAATGGTAGTAGGTGCTGAAGTGCAAGTTAATTCAGTTGTTTTTTCATCTTCTGGTGTTGGTGTTGGTTTCTTACTTTCTTCTTGGCGCTGTTTTTCTTCTTCCTCTTTAGCTGCTTTTTCTATTTCTGATAATCCTTTGTCTGCTTTAAAATCATGAATAAATTCTTTAATATAAGGCATACCCATCACAAATGCAAATAAAAAGATAAAAAGAATTATTAATAAAATGGTAGAAATTTTATTATTTTTAGGTGGTGTATTACTAGGTTGTTGTGAGTTATTATTAGTATCAACATTAGTATTAATATTAGTAGTATTAGTTTCTAAATTAGAAAAGGTATTAGAATTATTAACACTTGCTTCTACATTTACTTCTTGAATAGGTGTTACTTGATGATTCATTTCTTGATTATTATTTGATAATTGATTATTATCCATATTCCCATCCCCTTTTATGATAATTACATTATAACAGAAATCATTTCTTTTTTTAAGTTTTTTTTCTAATTTTTGAAACAATAAAAGACTGATTGAAATCATCAGTCTCTATTTCAAAATTAAGAAGCTTTTCTAGCATCAAATTTCTTTCTTTGTTCTGTATCAAGAATACGTTTACGTAAACGAATATTAAGTGGTGTAACTTCAACTAATTCATCACTATTAATATAGTCAAGGGCACCTTCTAGTGTAATTGGACGAGGTCTTTTTAAAACAACAGTCTTATCAGCACTAGCAGCACGAGTATTGGTTAATTGTTTTCCTTTAACAACATTGACAGCTAGGTCATTATCACGATTACATTCTCCAACAATCATACCTTCATATACTTCTACGCCTGGTTCAATAAACATGATACCACGGTCTTCTAATTGTCCAAGTGCATAAGCAGATGATTTACCAGCTTCAGTAGATACTAAAACACCTAATTTTCTTTCTCCAATATTAACACTTTCTAATGGGCGATATTCTTTAAATGTATGATTGATAATACCATACCCTTTAGTCATCGTCATAAAATCAGTAGTAAAACCAATTAATCCACGGGATGGAATCACATAATTAAGTCTAACTTGATTTTCAAAATTAGTCATATTTTCCATGATACCACCACGAGTACCTAATTGTTCGATGACAGAACCAACAGAATCTTCTGGTACTTCGATTTGTAAGTCTTCAAATGGTTCCATTTTTACGCCATCAACTTCTTTAATAATTACTTGTGGTTTAGATACTTGAAGTTCATAACCTTCACGACGCATATTTTCAATTAAAATAGATAAATGAAGTTCTCCACGACCTGAAACTAAGAAACTTTCTCCATCTAGTTGTTCTACTCTTAAGCTTACATCTCTTTGAAGTTCTTTATTTAATCTATCTTCAATTTGACGAGCTGTTAAAAATTTACCTTCTTTACCAACGAATGGTGAATTGTTAGTAGCAAAAGTCATTTGTAGAGTTGGTTCATCAATGTGTAAAACAGGAAGTGGTAAATGATCTCCTTGATTACAGATTGTTTCACCAACAGATATATCAGCAAGACCTGCAATAGCGATAATATCTCCAGCTTCTGCTTCTTCAATTTCTAATCTCTTCATTCCTAAGAAACCAAATAGTTTTTGAATTCTAAAGTTTTTAACACTACCATCTAAACGAATACATGATACCATTTGTCCAACTTTAATTTTTCCATTATGAACTCTACCAATTCCAATTCTACCAACAAATTCATTATAGTCAAGAAGTGCAGGTTGGAATTGTAATTTCTCATCATTACTACCAGTTGGAGCAGGAATTTCGTCAATAATTAAATCTAATAGTTCATTAAAACCTGGAGTTTGTGTATTGATATCAGGATCTAAACTACAAGTTCCGTTAATAGCACTAGCATATACTACTTTGAAATCTAATTGGTCATCATCTGCACCAAGTTCAATAAATAGATCTAATACTTCGTCTACTACTTGGGTAACCCTAGCACTAGGTTTATCCACTTTATTAATAACTACTAATGGTTTTACGCCAGCTTCTAATGCTTTCTTTAATACAAATCTTGTTTGAGGCATAGTGCCTTCATAAGCATCAACAACTAGCAAAACACCATCTACCATATTCATAATACGTTCTACTTCTCCACCAAAATCAGCGTGTCCTGGAGTATCCATAATATTAATACGATAGTCTTTATAGTTAATGGCTGTAGTTTTTGCTAAAATTGTGATTCCTCTTTCTTTTTCTATTTGATTAGAATCCATTGAAATTTGAGAAACATCTTCATTTTCTCTAAAAGTTCCACTTGATTTTAAAATTTGATCAACCAAAGTAGTCTTACCATGGTCAACGTGTGCAATAATCGCAATATTTCTTTTTTTCATAAAAATCACTTCCTACATAAGTTTCTTGATGATTATAGCACATAATAAAAAAGAAATAAAGTTTTTTTTTGCACTTTTTTAAATTGAAATCTATAGAAATCAATATTTATTTCTTACGACCATATACCTTTTTCTTTTCTACTAAACCTTCTATTTCTTCTATAGATAAACCAGTATACTTAGCTATTAGCCCATAATCATCTGTATCTTGAAGCATATTTTTAGCTATTTTTAATTTTTCTTCTGTTTTTCCTTTAGAAATTCCTATAGCTTCTCCTTCATGCATACCAGTTAAACGCATATCTTCTAATAACCATTCAGTTTTTGCTCCTTTATCATATGCTCCAGCAAAATCAGGATCCATTACTAATTCTT
>OGWY01002687.1_pt1 | contig 12566 bp, 7 predicted proteins | sample 1576121 | NCBI WGS metagenome assembly OGWY01 (sample SAMEA3541543, study PRJEB24748) | human gut metagenome | biome: human gut; feature: human-associated habitat; material: faeces | place: China | collected 2012 | reverse complement strand
AACTTCACCGATTTGCTTATCACGGGCACGCTCCCTGATCACATTTATATATTTAGCTGCATTCGTGTTGTCACCCAATTTGAAAGCAGCCTCAGCGGCCAGCAAATAAGTTTCACCTAAACGATAAATGATGTAAGAACGATCTGTATTGTCATTAGGAATAGCACGCGTTCTGTCCAGAAACTTCATGATAGTTGGGAAAATGGCGCGACCATTGTAAGCGTCAGGGGTAAAAATCAGATAGTGATTACCTTCACGGTTTTGAGTTTTAGCTCTGATTTCCTCAGCAGGCATATAATATCCCGGATAGTACATGGCAGTATCACCAACAATGGTATAGTCCCAGTTGAAGCTTTCGTCCTTGCCGTCAATGACATAATTGACAACACCGCCTTTTTGCGTTTTAGTGGCATACCATACTGTCTGGAAAGTTGCTTTATAACGTGTATCTTTATCACGATTGTTGAAAGCATTATAGGTATAGCTGGTAGGATTAATCCAAGAGTAACAACGTCCGTCATTAATATTACGCTCACCCAAATACTGGTCATAGCCATTCACGAAGTAATGGTTCAGCGTGCTGCGGCCACCAAAAGTGTTGTCATCATCCCAGTCCATACGCGCTACAAATAGTTCTTCCTTGTTCTTGCCGGAAGGTGCATCATTTGCTTCATCGAAAATATCTGCAAAATTGTCCATCAACTTCAGTCCCAAAGAAGAAGCATCTGCGATTAGTCCGGTTGCCATATCAAAAGCCTTTTGATAATATTCCTTAGCTTTGGTAGTGTTATAGTACTTCGTTTGCGTATTTCCTTTATAAGATGGATTAGCAGGGTCTTTGTCGAATACCCAGGCTAATGTCAAATAAACACGTGACAACAAGTGGCGGGCAGTTGCGGCAGAAGCACGGCCTGACTCCAGATTGTTCAGCTGTGGGCTGGGTGAACAGAGTCTGATGGCATTCAACAAATCAGGGATAATGACTTCTTCATAAACACGTACCATATCATGGCGCTCGGACGAAGTGCTGGGGGATGCATTATAGGTAGTAGTCAGTGTGACGTCACCGAATTGTTCCACCAAATGAAAGTAATTATAAGCTCGCATAAAATAAGCTTCACCTAAGTACTGATCACGCTGTGCAGCGGTTAAGGCGGTGGTGGTAACATCTACTTTAGCAGCATTTTCAATCATATAATTCAAGGTGTTGATGTGAATATAAGCATCGTTCCATAACTTTCGTGGATATTCATTGTTTGCATTATATTTTTCTAGATCGTAATTTGCCAGATCTGCACATCGGTTACTTCCTCCTATATTATTCTTTAATTCATCCGTTCCCGGATTCATCAGACCATGGATACCTTCTTCGGCACTATACGTGGAGCGTACATTGGCGTAAACAGAGTTCAAGGCCATGCTAAAACCTGAAGGTGTCGCCATGAAATCCTGCATCACATTCGAGTGATTTTCTTCTTCTAGGAAATCGGAACAACCAGTTGTCAGCAAAACAAGTGATGACAAGGCAAGTGTTGACAATATTTTTTTCATATCTATTCTGCTATTATTCGTTATTAATTTAGAAAGTTAAGTTCAAACCAAATACAAATGTACGTGTAGGAGGAGTCTTTAGATTGATGGTACTTGTGGTCTCCGGATCAATGCCGCCATCCTTACGGTATTCTTTACTAAACCAAGTGTAGAGATTTGAGCCTGTAGCATATACACGAGCTGACTGTACATTTAACTTGGAAAGAAATGTTTTGGGGATATTATATCCTAATGTGATATTTCTCAGTTTCAGATAGGAGCCATCGTAACGGGCCAGTAACCCTTTATTGGAAACTGTAGCGGTAGTTGGTTTGGGCCAACGGGCAGTTGTGTTGTCCGGTGTCCAATAATCTATATTCAGGTTGTTATAACCACCCTGCAAAGTATTCATCCAGCCGTTATGCATATCCGAAGTAATAGTCCCGCCACAACGGAATGTCCACAAGAACGAAAGATCGAAGCCTTTCCAGGCAAAACGGTTGTTGATACCTCCTTCAAATTTGGGAGCACGCTGTCCGATAAATGTTTTATCATCTTCATTGATTATTTGCTTGGCTTTCGGAGTTACACCATCTTCTTCATAATCTATATGATGGTTTTTGATTTTAACAGTACCGATTACTGAATTGGCACCGGAAGTTGCGTAGCCGAATGATTCTGCCAGTGCACGGTCTTCAGGAGTATCCTGCCACAATCCATCGTGTTCGTAAGAGTAAATGATATATCTGTCTTGTCCCAAGAAGAATCCGGCATCCTTGTCAAATTCTACTCCTTCGCCAAGATTCATGATCTTGTTGCGGTTGCCGAAGATATTCAAGTCAGTTGACCAAGAGAGTTTATCCAGACCGTCACCTGCAATATTGACTGTAGTTACATTGAATTCCAAGCCACGATTTCGGGTAGCACCACGATTGGTAAGATAGGATTGGGAATAACCCGAAGTAGAGGGCAGGTTCACACCTAACAGCAAGTCCGTGGTATTTTGCTGGTACCATTCAATAGTACCTGTAATGCGATTGTTCAAGAAGCCGAAGTCCACACCTATATTCCAGGTTTCGGTATTTTCCCATCCTAAGGATTTATCCGGCACAGAACCCGGACGAACACCCATCACACCGTTTGTCCCTAACAAGTACTTGCTACCGGTATCCAATCTTGACATAGTCTGATAAGCACTGATAGCTGTACTACCCACATTACCCCAACTGAGTCTAAGTTTCATGCCGGAAAGAACATCTGCATTGACATTCTGCATAAAATTCTCACGCATCAAATTCCATCCCAAAGCAACAGAAGGAAATGCATGCCATTTGTTACCATCGGCCAAGCGGGACGAACCATCGTATCTCACTGTTGCCGTCAGCAGATACTTTTCTTTATAATTATAGTTCAGACGCCCCATATAGGAAAGTAAGCCCCATTTTTCATAGCTGCCACCACCGGTCACATTGCCTTGTGCAAGTCCCGGATTATAATACTGGATATTGTCATCATAATAATCATTACCCGATACGTTGTTCTTTGTGAACTCTTGCTCTTGTGCGGAAAATAATCCGGTAACATTAAAATTATGAATGTTGTTGAATGAGTAGTCCCAAGTCAAGATATTCTCCAATGTATAGTCTACGGTGTGCTGGTATTCTCCAAAAGACCAGTCAAGAGCTCCCATGCGTTTAGTCGTATTAGTGGCTTGGAATTGACCGATTGAATAATATTTCAGATTTACACCACCGTTAAAACGATACTTAATGCCGAAAGGTAATTTCACGTCAATGTAACCGGTCGTGAAGGTTGACAGACTTTTGCGGTCGTCTACCACACTGTTCTTTTGTGTATCCAGCAGGGGATTCCATACATTTTGTCCGCTACCGGGTAGGTAAGTACGCAGAGAACCGTCTTCTTTGTACGGAGTAGTGAAAGGAGAAGCACGTAAGGCCATTTCCATCGGATTGGTATCCTGCCCTTTATTGATGATGTAAGTGTTTAAGGTAGAGAGACCTACTTTCAGGAAGCTGGTTATCTCCGTGTCAAGAGAAAGTTTGGCTGTCATACGTTCAAAGCTATGTGCTTCATAGTTGTTCTGTCCTTTATAATAGCCTACGGAAGCGCTATAAGTAGTACGGTCATTACCGCCATTGACAGCTACTTGATGATTTGTTGTCATGCCGTTTCGGAATATCATGCTCTGCCAATCCGTATCGTTTCCAGCCAGATAGCCTTCCATTTCCTCTTGATCACGGAAGACATCACCCACGCGCATCAGGTTCGGATCATCAATTCCAGTGTAGGCATCCGGGTTGGCATTGTAGGTGGCCCATTTTTTCAGTTGTATATATTCGGAGCTGTTCATTACGTCATATTCTTTAATAGCAGTCGTAAAACCATAATAACCGCTATAACTAACGTTGACTTTTCCCTTGTTTCCACGTTTCGTCGTGATCAGGAGTACGCCGTTGGCACCGCGGGAACCATAAATGGCTGTTGCCGAAGCGTCTTTCAATACACTGATGCTTTCTACATCATCGTTATTGATTTCGTTCAATCCACCGGAAAAAGGAATTCCGTCTACTACAATCAAAACATCATTACCTCCATTGAGAGAACGCTCCCCACGTACGCGAATCTGTGGAGAAGCTCCCGGATGCGTATTTCCGCCTGCCATTTGTACGTCCACACCGGCAGCAAGACCTTGCAATGCCGTCCCGATGTTTCCTACAGGTGCTTGTTGTAGCGCTTCGCTCTTTACGTTCACCATGGCTCCGGTTATGTCTGATTTCTTTTGAGAACCGTAGCCTACAACTACCACTTCGTTCAGCATCTCGGCATCATCAGTCAACACTATTTTGACTGAAGGACCTGTCACTTTCACTTCCTGTGACTTGTATCCTATAAAAGAGATAAGCAGAACCGAATTTTTAGGAGCGTCAATAGCAAAATTGCCATCTATATCCGAAATCACCCCAGTATTAGTGCCTTTTACTACGATATTGGCTCCAATCACAGGTTCACCTGTGGAGTCTACGACCTGCCCTTTCACATGAATGACTTGCTCTATAGCCGCCATGACATTTACACTGTTTACGAGAAATAGGCATACCACTAAAGGTATCCATAATAAATGTGTTTTTCGTAACTTCATAATATACAATTTAAATTAAACGATTTGTTATTTAATTATAGTTCATATTCTATATGTTGTGACTGAATGTCACCTTTTCGTCTTATTGTAATTTAGGATTATCTTCTCGCCATCCTTTTCTATCTCTATACAAGTTGAATTGAATGGGGCTTTGCAGTAAGGATTATCATATCTATACTGCCAGCGCAATGGCATTTCTTTGCCTTTCACATAGAGAGGACTGTCCCAACCGTATGAAACCGTACCTTCAGACGGAGATTCATAACTGATGTCTAATCCGTCACTATGAACTGATGCAGTAGATATGGCTTCGATAAACTTCGAAAAACTACCCCATTGCGATTTTGAGCCTGTCTCACAAATCCAGATATTCTGTCGGCCCTTCGCCAGTAGGTCACAGACTTCTCCTCTGTCATCGGCTCTTAAATCTGCTGTGTTTCTTGAATATAAAGCTACATAGCCATCCTTTTTACGTCCAAATATCCAGGAACCGGAAATATGCACTTCATCAAAAGCTTTTACCGGGAAATAAGCATGGGAAAAATCATTCTTTTGATTGGCTGGTGTGTTATAGATGCAGATTACCACATTCTTACTTTGAGCAGCACGAGGCAGAATCTCATTGCCAGCCCAATAGTTAGGCGACCAACGCAGATTCTTTCCGCCTGGGTGATTGGTATATACCAAAGCTTTATTTCCCAAGGTTGCCTGCCATATATGTTGCTGATAGCCCGGAGCGCCTTTTCTGTAGTCTAACGCACAGCTCAACATATAATCAGGAGTACGGTAAGTCTCTATATTGGCCTCAGAAAGCGCAAAGCGATCCAGATGCATATCCACAAGTTTACCATGTTCAGCAATCTGCACATCATATTTTTTGATGTATTCATCATAGTTCCGATAGGGCCATACATCGTATTTTTCTGAAATCTGTTTGGACATACGGATAGCCATCGGATGTATGAACTCCTGCATACCCCAGAAGAGGTGGCAGTCCAACTCCTTGTCATAGGAAATGCCATAGGCAGGAGCATCTTCCACGTTCATACTTACTCGTTGACGGTTTAATAGAGGAGTCTTATAGTCCACTGCTATTTTTCGGATGATTTCCGGACAACGGTACGAACTGGTAGAGAGAGCTACGGGTGCTATCACCTCATCCCGGTCATAAGTCCCCACGCCGAATACCAACTTGGCCAATGGAGCCGTATTGTGGGCTCCCATAATGATGGAATGGGCATAATTGCGTCCGCTTGCCGAGCCAAGGAAGCCCTCATAGTTATTCAACGCTACGTCAAACATAAGTAAATCCAGCACCATGCCGGCCTTGGAACGGATATCCGTGTCTTCGGCAAAATCATACAAATTGGCCAGCAACAATACTTCCACCTCGTAATAGGTGGACATCCATTCGCTGAATCCGAAACGGAAACGATATTCCAACCATTTCATCAGCCTTTCTTTAGCGTGTGCCATGTGTTGTTTGCCGTTCATTCCATTGGTAAACTTTGTTTTTTTATAAAGCTGACCTGCCAGCAATTCTGCGGTATGATAAAGTGCCTGATGGTTTTCCGTATGATAGCAACGGTAGGTTGTATCGCGGCGGCCGTCATCCCACCAATATTTAAAGTCCAGAATACACTCTTCAATGCTTCCTTTTATTTCTGTCGGAAAGAAAGATTGCTTCTTGTCCAGATATACCATGCGAAGCAGACAATTGAGTGTAAAGTCATTGCAATCACGGTTCGATTTGATGACGGAAATTACTTCTCTCATCTTGTCCATCTCTAAAGGGCGACCGGAGGCGGCACGTGCTGCTTGGCGGAAAACACCGTAAAGCGGGTGTCCGCTTCCATTCTCTGAATAGTAATCTAAAAATAGAGCACGGCGTTCTTCATAGGTACTACGGGGGGAATTCCAATAGTCATCGGGCTGACGTGCCTGGGTTGGTACGGCTAATAGCCATACCAACAATACTGTAAACATCATGTATTTCATTTGTCTTTATTTACTTGTAGAGTCCTTTCCAATCATGTGGGAAAGGAATGTTTTTATAATATTTCAATGAATGTTTGGGCTGTTCAAGATTTGCAGGGATAGGCAGTCTTGAGTATTCCTGAAAGAAAAGTAAGCAACCGTCTCGCCACCAGATAGCTTCCTGTTCCTGGTACTTCAATAAAGATGCGACATGCTCAAAACGTTCACGGTCTATCTTACCATCCAGTTCGTTCCATATTGTCTGTATCTGCCGGACTTCATCCACACCTTTGTAGTAGTGATAAACTAATTCATCCCATAAATTCCTTCCTGAAGCCATCTTGTAGTTCCAAGGAACCCGATGGAACCATAGCAGATATTCCTGAGGACACTGCTTGATATCATCAAACATTTCGCCGACCGGGTTATGATATTGCCTGGTAGCTCCCGTTCCCTTGGCAGTTCTGTTTACGCCGATACTGTCCTTGGTTATTTTATGATAGTCGAAAGCAGTCCATACCGGATCGTCGTGCCAAGGCTCAGGTCCGTTATGTGTATCATAGTTCATAATATGATTCAATCCGAGAGGCATCGTATAGTTGACATAGGTTTCACGGGACATCATCATAATTTTCAGTACTAGGGAGAGTACGCTTTTGTCATTGGAGAAGGTCATTCTTGCCCAGTCTTCTGCTATTTTGCCTGAGCTTGTATCTGGATTCCATGCCAAACGACCGAAAGCATACCAGTTGGCTTGTCCGAATAAATGTCCTGTCCAATTAAGGTCTGTTCCTATATTAGGCACACCGGCAATGGCTGAAATGCCATGGGTCTTCTGATAATTTTGTAAAACCTTTGAAACGGTAGAACCTTTGCCATTCTCATAAGTATCTGACTGAAGGACCTCTTCGAACAGAGTACCCAGGTATACCAGATGTCCTGCATGTCCAAGGTTCTCCTGCGTTATCTGAAACTCTAAAGACAGCGGTGTATAGGGCATACCACCGAATAATGGGTGAAAAGGTTCACGTGGCTGAAAGTCTATGGGACCGTTTTTGGGCTGTACAAAAACATTTTCTGCAAACTCACCATCAAGTGGTTTAAATTCATTGTACCCGTTTATCACACGATCTACATGACGTTCGTTCTGATAGACAAACGCTCTCCAGAATACAATTCCTCCATAAGGTTTTAAAGCCTCAGCAAGCATATTTGCACCATCAGCATGAGAACAGCCGTAATCTTGTGGTCCGGGTTGCCCTTCTGAGTTTGCTTTTACTAGAAAACCACCAAAATCGGGAATTAAAGAATATATTTCTTCCACTTTATCTTTCCACCATTTTCGTACCTGAGGATCTTTTGGATCAGCTGTATTCAGTCCGCCTATTTCTTTAGGTGCGCTAAATTTTGCTGTCAGATATACTTTTATGCCATAAGGGCGGAATACATCTGCCAGTCCGGAAGCTTTTACCAGCCAATCAGTCCGCAAACTTTTAGCTTGTGCATTCACATTGTTGAGTACCGTTCCGTTAATACCGATGGAGGCGTTGGCACGTGCATAATCTGTATAGCGTTGTTCTTTATAAGACGGAAGCCTTTCCCAATTCCAAATACTATAACCTGCATAACCACGTTCTACTGTTCCGTTTAGGTTATCCCAATGATTTAATACACGATACTTCAGTTTGGGATTTTCCTTAATATGTAGTTTATCCAAAGACTGATTGGTCTGTATCAATCTGAGATAATGGAAAACGCCATATAATACTCCGATATCTGTTCGAGCTACTATGGCTGTAGTCTTTTTCCCTTTTATGGTACAATTTAAAATTAAATAGCCTTCATCGGACAAACCGTTAATTTCGGCATGGAAAGCTTGTTCTTTAAACAAAGGGACAGATTGAGGTGTACCGACTATAAGCATATTATCCTCTAAAGTCTCCTCTTCCGTATAGGGTATATTTAACAATCCGGACAGACCAGCTTGTAACTCTTTCTTTGCAGCAATCAGACTTTCTGTTTCTCCAGGAAACATGACTTTACGGTTTTTCAGACAGTATGAGGTGTAAAATTCTCCCTTGCTTACCAGCTTGTAACGTAGCCACAGCTCATAACCGTTTTCTGCATGCAACCATTGTGTATAACATAGCAAAAGAAACAGACATATATTTTTCAAATTCATGATATTGTCTCCTTTTTATTCGATTACGCCAGCCCAACCACCATTGCGGACCAGTTTCATCGTTAATTTGGTAGAACTTGTGACTTCTGTTTCTTTCTTTTTATAGTCCATTGCCTGACGATCTGCATTGATGCCATCTTCAAAATAAGTAAGATGTAGTTTTTTGTTTTCCGGCAGGAAACTTAAATCTACCTCAAGTTCACGTCCCGTATTATTGGTGATGGCGCCAAGAAACCATTTTTCTCCGCTACGGCGGGCTATAACGACATATTCTCCCACCTTGGCATCTAATACTTTGGTTTCATCCCACACCACGGGAACACTGGATATGAACTCTGTACAAGGACGCTCACGGTAATAATACACAGGATTGTCGGCAAGCATCTGTAAGCCACTCTCAAATACCACAAACAGTGCCATCTGGTAAGCACGGGTTCCTGACCCCATTGCATTGGCGCGAGTAGAACGATTGTCTTCCGGTTGAGCAGAAAGCATAGAACCGGGGGTAAAATCCATGGGACCTACTGCATTACGCATAAAAGGTAGATAGATGGAATTTGCCGGTTTACAGTTGCCACCTTGCTCCATACCCAGTACTCCTTCATACGAGAGAACATTCGGATATCTGCGTTCCAAACCTGCCGGTTTGAATGAGCCATGAAAATCTACAAATAATTTGTGTTTAGCAGCTTCTTTGGCAACGCGTTCATAGTAGTTCACCATCCATTGATCGCTACGATCCATGAAGTCTATTTTTACTCCTGCTATTCCCCAGTCGGCAAATGTCTTGAACAGGTCAAAATGATTTTCTACCGTCAGCCAAGTTAGCCACAATACAATCTTCACATTGCGTTCCTTGCCATATTTAATCAACTCCTGCAAGTTGATTGTAGGATTCGGCGTGAATGGGTCACGGGTGCTTTTGGCCCATCCTTCATCCATAATGATGTAAGGAATACCGAAAGTCGAAGCAAAATCAATATAGTATTTATAAGAATCCATATTGTAACCGGAACGAAAATCAACTCCATACAAACGGGCATCATGCCACCACTCCCAACTTACCTGGCCCGGCTTAATCCAACTATAATCTTCCAGTTCACAAGGAGAAGAAAGATTATAAACCATCTCATTGGAAACAATATCTCTGTCATCATCCGAAATCACAAATAAACGCCACGGAAAGTTCCTTTTACCGGAAGTTTTGGCTATATAATCGGCTTCTTTCAATATTTTTAAGCTACGGTCGCCGTCTTCGCCAAATTCCAGCGGACACTTTGGAAAAAGCGATTGCATTCCATTATCACCCGTACTTTTCAAGAACATACATGGATAATCCTGTAAATCTGCTTCCGATATCAGTATCTTGTATTGTTTATCTGTTTCTAAGAGTATCGGCAGATAGCTCATACGGTCCGTCGACTTATACTCTTTTGTTTGTATATGTGTATATGGATATTCATAGGATGTTTTAAAGCTGTTGGGTTGAGACATATGGGCTAAATAGTCAGCCGGAAAGTTGATTCTGAAATCTTCTCCCTTTACTTCAATCTCACCTTTCTTGTCCGTTAGGAAACGATAGGCTATACCATTATCAAAAATACGAAATTCAATGGCATAATTTCCTGCCATATTCATGCGTAAAGTATTGCAATGATTCTCTACAATTGCATTTTTTAGTGGAATTTCTCGTTTAACACTTTCTTCAATCTTGCTACGTTTCAAGCTTTTCAATTTCGGTTGTTTCCCTAGTACTTCATTGTCTAATGTCATAGTCAATGAACAATTACTCAGTAGCAGGTCACTACCCGAATATACAGAGTAGTATATCTTGTCTTTTAACTCTATATTCACTTTCAGTTTACCGTCCGGTGACTGTACACTGATTTCTTTGGCAGAAATTTTTCCTCCGTACATGCACAATAGCGCTATCAGTACAGGTGTAAAATACTTATGTATCATTGTTTTTCTATAATTAGAGGGTTATCTTTCCAAAAATGCATTTACGCACCACAACACAGGAGCCTGTCCGTGCATATTACCCAATAAAGTACGGCGGTTCAAGTAGAACTGACGATCGTTCGTCTTATTAGTACCTTCACATACGCCTGCAATATCCCCGTTTTCATCGATATGCCCTACTAAAGCAATCCAGGCTTTTCGAACCACCGGAGTATAGACAGCCTCATCCAGCCAACCTTGTTTTACGCCTTTTATCATTGCATAGGTAAACATAGCCGAACCGGATGTTTCCGTCCAAGTCGTTTTGTCATCTACCAATTGTCCCCATAAACCGTCTTCTTTCTGATATTGGCGTAAAGTATCCATCATTTTCCTGTATGATTCCAAAATGCGGACATGATTCGGATTATCTTTAGGTAAAAGTCCGAGAAGTTCTGTCATTCCGGCTGCCATCCACCCATTACCACGTCCCCAAAAGAATGGGACATCTTCTGCATGGTAGAATAATCCGTTCGATCGCTGTATTTTATCAAGGTAAACCACCATCTCTGAGGCGGCACGGTCTATGTACTGACGGTCTTTGGTTACAAAAAAGGCTTGGGACTGAATAGCCGAAATCATAAACATATCGTCAATCCAATAGCGTGTCTGCCAAGATAACCCTTGATTCAGCAATGTTTGATATTCTTCTTTATGCTTTGTTTTACGAGGCATCTTCCATTGCTCATCGGCATACCAAATTCCCATGTGATAATAAATCTCCTTACCTGTCTGCGCATATAGTTGCAAAGGTATAGTTCCGAATACGGTATGATCTACATGGTCAGGTAATGGTTGTAAATGACGTTCCGGACCGAAAATAGGTAAGAAACGCTCTTCCAGTTGCCGGAGCAGTCTTTTATTATGGGTTATATCCGCATAACGTAAAGCTCCGAACCAAGCACATGTCTCAGGATAAGTGATTTCATTAGGGGGAGCTGGATTGCCATTAAAATTGGGGTGTGGAACTTCTACAAAACGCTTCTTGTAAGATCTTCCGGAAGTTGAATTTCTCTTTCTCGTAGATTTGCGCTCCTTGGGCGGTACCCCAGATCGCGTTATACATTTGGATGAACTTTTGTTCTACCCTGTTATCTTCCGCTATCATGAGCGGGTTTAGCTGATTCAACTCAGCTACTTTGATCTGAATTAGATTCGACATGATGTTATGTTTTTAAATGTTAGTTACCAATGTTTAGCTATCATGTAAGCCATTGCCGCACATCCGGACGTCGTGATGATATGCAGGAAATGTCCTAGGCAAATAGCCACGATTCCAAGTATGGCGAGCGTTCCGAAAAGGATGTAAAATCCCCACCTCACCGCTTGGGCGAGTTTCCAGTAATCTGTTTTCATACGTCAATGATTTATTAGCAATGCGGTTTTACCGTCCGTGAAATAGCGAGTTGGATGGGTATCGTAAACTTCCTTTTGCAACGCTTTGCCAAGGTGCCTTGCTATGTTAATGATTCATTTAATAGTCGTATGGATCCAGTGCGCACTTATACAGGTTTTCCAGCCTGTACTCGATTTTGCCCGGTCGCTTGTAACGTTGTAGCCTACCTTCCGAGACCCATCTTTCCACGTTCTGCCTCCCGAAACGGAGGTGCGCTTCCTTTTGCCCGATAAATTCCCGGATACCCGCTTGCATCCTTGTGATTTGCCAAGCAAGGTATTCGATCTCGATCTTTCGTAAAGAAGGTATGCTTTGATAGG
>OGWY01002684.1_pt1 | contig 12572 bp, 10 predicted proteins | sample 1576121 | NCBI WGS metagenome assembly OGWY01 (sample SAMEA3541543, study PRJEB24748) | human gut metagenome | biome: human gut; feature: human-associated habitat; material: faeces | place: China | collected 2012 | reverse complement strand
CCGCCCAGCACCTCAGCCAGTTCGTAAATCAGCTTGAAATTCTCCTTCGAGCCTACGCCGTAACCGCCGGCAACCACCACGCTCGCGCCTTTGATATTGATCTTGCGTTCTTCGATCTGGCGGTCGAGGATCTTGACCACCATGTCGCTCTCTTTCAGGAACTTCTTCCAGTCGATCGGCTTCACCTCGCCGGCACCCGGTTTGGCTGCGTACTCCTTGCGCATCACGCCCTCGCGGACGGTCGCCATCTGGGGACGGTGGTCGGGGTTCACGATCGTCGCAATGATGTTGCCGCCGAAGGCCGGGCGAATCTGGTACAACAGATTCTCATACTCCGTACCGGTTTTCGCGTCCTTATGGTCGCCGATCACCAGTTGCGTACAGTCGGCCGTCAGACCACTGAACAGCGCCGACGATACGCGCGGAGCGAAATCGCGGCCGATGGAAGTCGCACCGAAAAGGGCGATCTGGGGCTTCTCCTGCTCGATCAGACCGCACATCACAGCCGTATGGGGCAACGTGCGGAACGGAGCGAACTCCTTGTCGTCGGCCGTCCACACGGTATCGGCGCCGTATTTGGCCAACTCCTGAGCGATGTCGCCCAGATTATGACCCAGTACGACGGCTTCGAGCTTCACGCCGAGCGTCGTGGCCAGCTCACGGCCTTTGGTCAGCAACTCCAGACTCACGTCCGCAGGTACCCCGTTTTCGAGTTCTATATATACAAATACATTATTCATATCTCGTTTCCTCCCTGATTAACCGAGCGTGTGGCTCGCGATAAGTTCAACCATCAATTCCTCGATCTGCTTGTCGTCGGCAGTCAGTTTCTTGGCTTCCTTGGCCTGGAACACCACATTCTCGATCTTCTTCACCTTCGTCGGGGAACCGGTCAGGCCCAACTGGTTATCGTCCGGATCGACATCGGCGGCACTCCACTCGAAAATCTGCAGGTAGGGCTTCGACGCGGCCATCTTGGCAGCTTCCGACGTCGGTTCCGCAGCGATCTCGGAGGCCGTCATGGCATTCTTGAACTTCATCACGCGGCGGGCGTTCTTCGGGCGGCACTCGGCAGCCGAAGCATTTACGGTCACCACGGCGGGAATCGGACATTCGACCACTTCGGTTCCGTGCTCCAGGCGACGTTTGATGACCAGCGACTTATCTTTGATCTCGAGAATCTCCTCGGCATAGGTCACCTGCGGCAAACCGAGCTTTTCGGCCACCTGCGGACCTACCTGGGCCGTATCGCCGTCGATGGCCTGGCGGCCTGCGACGATCACGTCGGGCTGAATCTTGCGCAGCGCACACGAAAGAGCGTATGAAGTAGCCAGCGTATCCGAGCCGGCGAATTTACGGTCGGTCAGCAGATAACCTCCGTCGGCCCCCCGGAAAATGGCGTCGCGGATGATGTCGGCGGCACGCGGAGGACCCATGGTCAGGATATGTACCGTACTGCCTTCCGTTTCGTCCTTGAGAAACAGGGCAGCCTCGAGTGCATTCAAATCTTCGGGATTGAAGATTGCAGGCAGCGCAGCGCGGTTGACCGTCCCTTCGGGGGTCATGGCATCCTTACCCACGTTGCGGGTATCGGGAACCTGCTTTGCCAGGACAACAATTTTCAACTGTTTTTTCATTTGTACTATTTTAAATGAATAAATTTTACTCGTATCTGTATTTACCGCACGATCGTTTCATCGCGGTCGGGGCCTACCGAAATAATCCGCACGGGCACGCCCGTTTCCCACTCGATGAACTCCACATAAGCCTTGAATTCGGCCGGGAAATCCTCGTAGCGGCGGAATTTGCGAAGATCGCATTTCCACCCCTTGAACTCTTTATAAACAGGCACGATCGGAGCATCTACTGCATAAGGGAAACGGTCCGTACGCTCACCGCCGATCTCGTAGGCCGTAGCCACACGGATCGTGTCGAAATCGTTCATCACGTCGCTCTTCATCATAATCAACTGCGTCACCCCGTCGATCATAATGGCGTACTTGAGCGCCACCATATCCAGCCAACCGCAGCGGCGTTCGCGCCCCGTAACGGCTCCGTATTCATGGCCCAGATCCCGCAGACGGGCGCCCGTTTCATCGAACAGCTCGGTCGGGAACGGCCCAGCCCCCACGCGGGTACAATAAGCCTTGAAGATACCGAACACCTCGCCGATACGCGAAGGAGCGATGCCGAGACCCGTGCAGGCACCGGCACAAACCGTATTGGAGGAGGTGACGAAAGGATAGGAGCCGAAATCGATGTCCAGCAGCGTACCCTGGGCCCCTTCGGCCAGGACGGGCTGCCCTTCGGCGAGCAGCCGGTTGATTTCGTATTCACTGTCGATCAACCGGAACTCCTTGAGATACTCGACCGCATCGAACCACTGGCGCTCGAGTTCCGCGATATCGTAAACATATCCCAGACTGCGGAGCGTCGCCTCGTGACGGGCTTTCACCCGGTCGTAAACGGCCCGGAATTCAGGACCCAGCACGTCGCCGACACGCATACCCGTACGGCTTACCTTGTCCGTATAGGTCGGGCCGATCCCCTTGCCGGTCGTACCGATACGGGCGCTGCCTTTGGCCGCCTCCTGCGCGGCGTCGAGCATCCGGTGAGTCGGCAGGATCAGGTGGGCCTTCTTGGAAATTTGCAAACGCCCCTTCAGGTCGTGGCCGCTCTTGGCCAGCGCCGTAGCCTCCTCGCGGAAAAGAATCGGGTCGAGGACCACCCCGTTGCCGATGATGTTGGTTTTACCGCCCTGAAATATGCCCGAAGGAATCGAGCGCAGGACGTACTTTTCGCCGTTGAATTCCAGCGTATGGCCCGCATTGGGACCGCCTTGAAAACGCGCAACCGCCTGATAACGGGGAGTCAGCACATCGACAACCTTGCCTTTGCCCTCATCGCCCCACTGCAGGCCGAGTATGACGTCAACTTTATTCATGATCTTTTTGAAAAATTTAATCGCAAAAAAACGATTTTGCCTTCAAAGGTACTAATTTTTCGTTAAAAACCCCTTCGGGGCTGTCGAAATCTCAAAATTCCGACACAAAAAACAAGTGTCCCCTTCGAAGACACTTGCTTATGGTTTAACCGTCAGAATATTCCGAGCTACAAATCCTCCACTTTCGTACCGCCGTCCACGTTCAGGTTCAGGATACGCTGTCCCGCCCGTTTGTAGAGCACCGAAAGGCTCTCGTTAGGGACCGTATCGACACGGATCATGTCCGTAGCACAATGGCTGATGTCGAGCGATGCGAAGCGGTTGCCGCCACACCAGAGATTCTCCAAAGCCGCATTGGTAGCCAAATTGATATAAGTCAGGTCGTTATTGCTGCAATCGAGCCGGTTTAGAAAGCGCAATCCTTTGATGTCAAGACTGATAAGCGCATTTCCGCTGCAATTCAGCTGCTCCATGAAAATACATTTGCGCACGTCGAGCGCGACGATCTCGTTGCCACTGCAATCGAGCTTGCGCAGAGCCGTGAATTCCTCAATCCCCGCCAGCGTCTTGACCCCGAGCGACGAACAGTCCATATCCCAGACCCGCTGGGCCTCATAACGGGAAATACGACCGTCGCCGTTCAGATCCCAATGCTCCAAACAGTATGCTTCGAAGGCCGGATCCGCAAACCGAAGATAAACGTACCGGTTATCTTCATCGCGCGAATCCTCTCCCAGCCCGCAGGAGTGCAGCGGCAGGAAGAGAGTCGCAAGCAGAACTCCAAAACCTATTTTTCGGATGAAAGGATTCATTTTCAGCGATCGTTTTCCATATCGGGTCGTCCGGAAACATTCGGCTCGGCCGGAGGAGCGGAAAGATCGACCTTTCCGCCGTCTTTCGCACCCGCCAGGGTGGAACCGCGCTCGTCAGAACCGAATGTCATCCAGGCTCCGAACACACCGGACCTCGAATAAATTCGGTCCGCCCCACCTTTCGAAAAATGTCCGAATATCCCCGATAATAATATTATTGATGAATGGGAAAACAATTTCCGTTCCGAAAACTACATGTCGTCCCGGTCCTCGTCGTCGCCCGAATTGTCGTCGTCCTGCAAATCGTCGGCGCCTTTGATATCGTCGTCGTAATAGTCCTTATCTTCGTCATCGTCCGCACGGTCGTCGATCTTCACGTCAATCTTCACCAGATAATTGATCTCGTCCGTTTCGAAAGGCACAGCGTAAAAAAACTCTCCGTTAGGTTTGTCGATGCGCATCATCGCCTCGGAGAATCCGAGGGGATATTTTTGCTTTATTGCCTCCTGAAGTTCCGAAGGCAGATTACGGAAGCTGGCGACAAGGCGTTTTTTCGGTGTTGTAGAGTTTGCCATATTTCGATGTTCGTTTTCAATAGTCGTTTCGTTCGGCAGAGCGGGTTCCTCCGCTCCGTTCCCACTTGTCGAAAATGCGGAATTTTCTTTGTCATATCCAAGCCCGGCAGGATTCCGTACCTGCCGTCGCCGGTCGATCGTGTGGAGTTTCATCCGTCGTTTTCCTGCGTCCGGCGAAGCCCGAAAAAGGGCGTCGCCGTCTCCGCGAACCGGAAACGTCTGAAAATTTTGTGCAAGTATAAACAAAATTTGGCGATCGGAATCAAGGTCGAATTTTTTTTTGCATTTTTTTTATTTTTTGCGGTCTTTCCGCACAAATTATGTACTTTTACGTACGGAATAACAAAGGTATGATACGCGAAAAAATAGAAGAATTACGTCGCACACTCGACTACCACAACCATAAATACTACGTCGAAAACAGTCCGGAAATATCCGATCGGGAATTCGACGTCCTGATGCGCGAACTGCAGGAGCTGGAGGCGGCACATCCGGAATACGCCGACCCGAACTCCCCGACGGCCCGCGTCGGCAGCGATCTCACAACCGAATTCCAAAGCGTCGAACATCGCTTTCCGATGCTTTCGCTGGGCAATACCTATTCGCTCGACGAGCTGCACGAATTCATCGGACGCATCGAGAAAGAGCTCGGACAGACGGAGTTCGTCTGCGAGCTCAAATTCGACGGCACGGCCATCTCGCTCACCTACGAACACGGAGCTTTGCTCCGTGCCGTGACGCGGGGCGACGGCACACGGGGCGATGACGTAACGGCCAATATCCGCACGATTCGCACCATTCCGCTGCACCTGCAAGGGGGCGACTACCCCGATTTCTTCGAAATACGGGGCGAAGTGCTGATGCCCTATGCCTCGTTCGACCGCCTCAACCGCGAACGCGAGGAGAACGGCGAACCGCTGCTGGCCAATCCGCGCAATGCCGCAGCGGGCACGCTCAAGCAGCAATCCTCGGCCGTAGTCGCCCAGCGGGGGCTGGACTGCACGCTCTACCAACTGGCTGGCGACGACCTGCCCTGCACGACCCATTGGGAGTGTATGCGGAAAGCCAGCGAATGGGGATTCAACGTATCGGACAAGATGCGGATCTGCCGCAGCCAGGCGGAGATCGACGACTACATCGCCTTCTGGGACGAAGAGCGCAGGAAACTGCCGTTCGCTACGGACGGCGTGGTCATCAAGGTCAATAGTTACACCCTGCGGCGCGAGCTGGGCTTCACGGCCAAGGCGCCCCGATGGGCCGTGGCTTTCAAGTTCAAGGCCGAACAAGCGCTCACGCGGCTCGAAAGCGTCGATTTCCAAGTGGGACGCACCGGAGCCATCACCCCCGTCGCCAACCTCGATCCGGTGCAGTTGGCCGGAACGACCGTCAAGCGGGCCACGCTGCACAACGCCGAACAGATCGCCCTGCTGGACATTCGCGTAGGCGATATGGTATATGTCGAAAAAGGCGGCGAGATCATCCCCAAGATCACGGGCGTCGATCTTGCGGCCCGTCCGGCGGACAGCCGTCCCTTCCAGTACATCACCCGCTGTCCGGAATGCGGCACTCCGCTGGTGAAATACGAGGGCGAAAGCAAGCACTACTGTCCCAATCAGAGCCACTGCCGGCCTCAGATACTGGGCCGCATCATCCACTTTATCCGCCGCAAGGCGATGGACATCGAGGGATTGGGCGAAGAGACCGTCGAACTGCTCTTCGAAAACGGACTGCTGCACGACATCGCCGACCTGTACGACCTGCGGGCCGAACAGCTCGCCTGTCTGCCCCGGCTGGGCGAAAAATCAGCCGAGAACATCATCCGGAGCATCCGGGGCTCGGTCGAGGTTCCTTTTCAGCGGGTATTGTTCGCCCTGGGCATCCGATTCGTCGGGGAAACCACGGCCAAATACCTGGCGGCACACTTCCGCACGTTGGATGCCGTGATGCACGCCACGCGCGAAGAGTTGATCGAAGCCGACGAGGTGGGCGGCAAGATCGCCGATGCCATCATCGACTACTTCGCCGACGCGGAGAACCTGCGGATCATCGAGCGGCTGCGCAAAGCGGGGCTGCAAACCGAAGCCGCGCACAAAGCCCTCGAATCGGAAAGTCTGGCGGGCAAAAATTTCGTCATCACGGGCAGATTCTCCGGTCACAGCCGCGACGAACTGAAGGAACTGATCGAAGCGCACGGCGGTAAAAACCTCGCGGCGGTATCGGCCAACGTCGATTTTTTGGTCGCAGGAGAAAAGATCGGACCGGCGAAACTCCAAAAGGCGACCAAACTGGGCGTACGTCTCATCTCCGAAGAGGAACTGCTGGCGATGATCGCTTCCGGCGGAACGCTGCCCGTGACAGAGAACGCTTCGGACGGGAACACGTCTGCGGCACCCCCGTCGGCTCAGGAAACGACCGACAAAACCGACGGCGGCAACACGGAACAGGGGTCGCTGTTTTAGGCGGGAAACGGCACTCCCCGGGCCGAGAAAACGCACAATATTATTTCGGGCGCATGCCCTGACACCGAAAATAATGATGTAAAAAATCAGAATAATACGAACGAACTCCTTTCTCGCTCCTACGCTCGCCAGGCTCCGGCCGGGCAGTTTCCGACTCCTTCCGAAAAGGAAATTCAAAGGAAACGGGATGCAAATACGCAGACAGCGGCCACGAACGGCCGCGAACGGATTCGAAAAACAGGACGAAGCCTCGGAAGCGTTCAAGGATATAATTATCAAATATAACATTATCAACGATATGACACGACACAAACTCAGCGGCGCCGGCGCAGCCATCCCCACCCCTTTCACACCCGACGGACGGGTGGATTATCCGGCTTTGGCCCGCACGATCGACTACATCATCGACGGCGGTGTGGATTTCATCGTCGCACTCGGCACGACGGCAGAAACCCCGACCCTCTACCTGCACGAACGGGCCGTGGTCGCCATGTTCATCAAAAACCACATCGCAGGGCGCGTGCCGCTGGTGATCGGCGTAGGCGGCAACTCGACCTCGGAAGTGCTCGACCAGTTGCGCGAATTCGACCTGCGGGGGGCGGATGCGATCCTGAGCGTCACACCCTACTACAACAAACCGTCGCAGGAGGGGTTGTACCAGCACTTCAAAACCGTATCGGAACATTCGCCCCTGCCGATCATTCTCTACAACGTTCCCGGCCGTACGGGGGTCAATATGACCGCAGCGACCACGATCCGCATTGCGGGCGACTTCCCGAATGTCATCGGCATCAAGGAGGCTTCGGGCAAGATCGACCAGATTCAGGAGATACTCGACTGGCGGAGCAGGGATTTTCTGGTGCTCTCGGGAGATGACGCCCTGACGCTCGACCTGATGAGCCGGGGCGCCGACGGCGTGATCTCGGTAGCGGTCAATGCCTTCCCGCGCAAGATGATGACTTGCATCGACCTGGCAAAGAAGGGCGACTTCGAAGGAGCACACAAGGCTTACGAATGTCTGGAGGAGGCCGTGACCGCCCTCTTCGCCGAAGGCAACCCGACGGGCGTGAAATGCGCCATGTCGGTACTGGGACTCATCGGCAACACGCTGCGGCTGCCCCTCGTTCCCGGAACCCCGCAGTTCGAAGCCCGCTTCAAAGAACTGATCGCCAAATACGATTTGAATTGATCGCACGTTTATATAACAATGCGGCACGAAACGGGTTCCGCACCGTATTCGCACACTGAACCGCCGCACACAAAAGGCTATGAGAAAATTGCTTGTCCTGCTGCTGTTTCTGCCTCTGATGGCAACGGCCAAAATACCTGTCGAAGAGGATATTATCCGGCAGACGCTGGATTCCGAATCCCCCTACTACTACCCGAACCTGATGCTGCGGTATCAGTCGGGCGACGACTCGATGACCGAGGAGGACTACCACTACCTCTACTACGGATATGCCTATCAGGACGCCTACAAGCCTTTGAATGCCAATTCGGACATGGACAAAGCCATACTGATCGCCCAAACGGTCGATTTCGAGAATCCGACGCACGAAAGCCTCGAGAAACTGATCGCAGCGGTGAACGATGCCTTGGTGCAGGATCCGTTCAGCCCCAAACTGCTGAACCTGCTGGCATTCGCTTACGGAGCGCTCGGCGACTCGAAGAACGAACAGATCAACTACAACCGGATGAACTCCATCCTGGCGACGATCGAGGATTCCGGCAACGGCCTCAAGGAAGGGAGCGCCTGGCATATCCTGATGTTCGGACATGCTCTCGATCTGCTGGCCGCACACGACCGTCACTACGGCAAAGCACGCGTCGTCAGCCGCTCGGTGGAATACGTCCCCCTGCTCGAGCCGGTACGGACCGAAGAGGGGCGGATCAAGGGATATTACTTCGATTACAGCCGCATCTACCGGAACAAACCCGACGACTACGTATTCAAACGGCCCCGAACCTGGCAATTCAACAACCTGCGTCCGAGAGAATACAAATAACGAAAACCGCTCTTGAAGCCCCGGCATAATTCAACGGCCTAATTTATTATAAAAGTATAAGATGAAAACAACTCTTTTCTCCGAATCATCCTGCAAAGGCACCCTCCTCTCTACGCGGGGGGGGGAGTATTTCTAACCTTCACAAAACGGGCACGAAACACCCCGAACGAGATCCAAATGAAAAAATTACATCATATAGTGCTTGTCCTTGCACTCGCAGCGACCCTTTTCACGGGCTGCAACAAGGACGAAGGGGTCACTCCCCGCCCGCCGGTCCCCGAAACGGCGGACCAGACCATTATGTTCTATCTGACAGGAACCAACCTGGGGTCTTACTTCAGGAAAAATGTCGATGACGCGATGAACGCCATCGACCGGAACATACTCCACAACAGTCGCGTACTGGTTTTCATCCAGCCTCAAAGAGGCCTTTCGATGGTATTGGAACTCTACTATACGCCCCGCAACGACGATTACGTACCCGGAGCACAGTTCTCGTACGAACACTGCAAGGTCGATACCCTGCGCCGCTGGGCGGACGCCGACTTCAACTCGATGGACAGAGGTACGATCACCGAAGTTATCTCCTACATGGCCGAACAGGCTCCGGCACGTCGATACGGTCTGATCCTCGGCGGACACGGGCTGGGTTGGGTCCCGGACGGTACGTCGGTCAATGCCATCCGGTTCTCCGCATTCCAGGATTTCTGGAGCCCGATGCCGAATGCCCTGCCGACCCGCTGGATGGGCGATTCCGGCAAGCGGGCTGAAATTCCGCAACTGGCAGCGGCCTTCGGCAACACGGGGCTGCATTTCGACTACCTTCTCTTCGACGCCTGCTTCATGTCTTCGATCGAGGCATTGTACGATCTTCGCGGTTGTGCCGATCGCATCATCGCTTCACCGTGTGAAGTGATGGCCGCCGGTTTCAACTACACCGATATTCTGCCGCACCTGCTCGCCGATGCAGGCACAAGTTACGACCTGCCGGGTGTCTGCAGCGAATACTATGACTATTACATGAACCGCGCGACCACGAAATCAGGCTGCATCGCCCTGACGGTCACCGGCGAACTGGAGCCGCTGGCGGCTATCGTCAAGGAGATCGAAACGAAGTATCCGGGGAAAACGTACGACCGGGCATCGCTGCAAACCTACGAAGGGCTCGACGAGCATGTATTCTACGACTTGCAGGGATACATCGAGGCGATCTGCGACGAAAAGGATCCGCTGCTCGATAAGTTCAGAGCACAAATGGGAAAGGCCTTCCCGACGGAAAGCCGGCTGCATACGCCTTCGTTCTACTCGGTATATGGATTGGGCGACGCTCCGAACGGGATGCATACGATCGAAGACGGAAAATATTCCGGCGTAACGACCAGCGCCCCGTGCGAACGATTCGCCCCGGAATGGGCACAGACCTCCTGGTACCGGGCGACCCACTGATCCGACGGATCAGAACGGAAATCCTCGATGGAACATCCGACAAGAAAGCCGAAATCTTTGGATTTCGGCTTTCTTTATACATCGCTTGGGCGTCACTCCTATTCATACTGCCCCGACTTGAGGCGCTGCACCTCCTCGCGGGTCAGGAAGCGCCACTGTCCCCGCTTGAGATTTTTCTTCGAAAGCCCGGCGTAGTAAACACGGTCAAGTTTCTTGACCGCATAACCCAGATGCTCGAAAATACGGCGCACGATGCGGTTGCGGCCCGAATGGATCTCGATCCCCACCTCCGTCTTGTCCTCCTTGACATAGGCGATCTCATCGGCATAGATCTCGCCGTCCTCCAGCGTAATGCCTTGAGCGATCTGCTCCATATCCGCTTTGGTGAGGGGCTTGTCCAACGACACCTGGTAAATCTTCTTCTTCTGGAACGAAGGGTGCGTGAGTTGGCGGGTCAGATCGCCGTCGTTGGTGAAAAGTAACAGCCCGACACTATTCTTATCGAGGCGTCCCACAGGATAGATACGCTCCGTACAGGCGTCCTTCACCAACTCCATGACCGTCTTGTCGGCGTGGGGATCGTCGAGCGAAGTCACGTAACCCTTGGGCTTGTTGAGCACCAGATAGACCTTCTTCTCGCCCTCGACACGGCTGTCGTTGAATTTCACCTCGTCCGTAGGCTGGACTTTCGTTCCCAGCGTCGTCACGACCACCCCATTGACGGTCACCAGCCCCGCCTGGATGAAATCGTCCGCTTCGCGGCGCGAACAGATCCCCGACTGGGCGATGAAACGGTTCAGGCGTATCTCGCCCGTTGGTTTGTTGGGATTGTATCTGGGATAACTTCGGAACTTATCGTCCCGGCGGCCGAACGAGCGGTCGCCGCCCCGGAACCCACCGGATTTCCGATCGTCGGAACGGCGTTCACCGTAAGGCTTATCGAATGTCTTGTAACCGTCCTGTTTGCGGTCGTCGTACCGACGTTCGCCGTAAGGTTTGTCCGAACGGCTATAACCGCCGGATTTCCGATCGCCGAATGACCGGTCGCGCCCCTCCTTCTGCTCACCGTAAGGTTTGCCGAACTTCTTGAAACCGCCCGGTTTGTTATCCTCGTACGGGCGGGAAGCGTACCCGTCTTTCCGCTCCGAAAAACGAGGCTTGAACTCCCGATCTGCAGCATCGTTCCTACGTCGGTCGTCCGAACCGAACGACCGGTTCCCGAAACGACGGGAATCGTCACGGTGCGCACGGTCTTCCCGCACGGGACGGTTGTCGCTCGTAAAATTAGGGTTGTAAGATGCGCGCGGACGGCTGTCCGAAGAGTGCTCCGAATCGGCGGCATCACGCTGCAAACGCGGGCGACGCTCGATACGCTCCGCAGAGGAAATACGCGCCCGCTTATCGCGCCCGAAGCGGGCCAACGTCGTATCCGAGTCGTTTTTGAAATCTTTCATAATCGATTCTGTGAGTTTTGCGAATTTAATAAGTCGTATTCCCGGAAATCGCAATCGTCGATGGAACCCGCAAAACTCACGCTACGGCGTTTTACGACGCCAGGTCCCAAATCGGCAATTTCACTCGATTTCCCCTGCATAACAGGGAAAACCCCGGCATTCCGCACCGGCCGAAAATACCGGTGCAGGCAGCAAAGGTAATCGAATTTTCGGGATAACGGCACCGACAGCCGCTATTTTCCGGAAAAAGAGGATTATCCCTGCGGAAATCCGATCGAAATACCGTGCCAAAATATTTCCCCTTACCCGTAAAAGCCGTATATTTGCGCATCAAAACCCAGGACATGAACCGAGAAATCCTCCGATTAGCCGTTCCGAACATCATCTCCAACATCACGGTCCCCCTTATGGGTATCGTGAGTTCCGCCGTCGCAGGACACCTGGACAACTCCGCAGCGACGATCGGGGCACTCGCCATCGGCGTATCCATCTTCAACTTCATCTACTGGAACTGCAGCTTCGTGCGCATGGGTACCAGCGGACTCACGGCGCAGGCTTTCGGTGCAGGAAATTTCCACGAATGCACCAACATGCTCGTCCGGGGCATCCTGGTCGCAGCGATCCTCGGCCTGCTGGTTATTTGCTTCCAAAACCCTCTGGGGCGACTGGCACTATGGGCCATGAACGGCAACGAAATCGTACACGACTATTTCTACGCCCGCATCTGGGCGGTACCCGCCGGTATCATGCTCTTCGGATTCAACGGCTGGTACACAGGCATGCAGAATGCCGTGATCCCGATGTGTATCGCCGTCACGGTGTCCGTTTGTCTTTTGCCCTGATTGTGCAAGGCTTGGCGAAAAAATACCGCAGCGA
>OGWY01002682.1_pt1 | contig 12577 bp, 6 predicted proteins | sample 1576121 | NCBI WGS metagenome assembly OGWY01 (sample SAMEA3541543, study PRJEB24748) | human gut metagenome | biome: human gut; feature: human-associated habitat; material: faeces | place: China | collected 2012 | reverse complement strand
GAGACATCTATTCTTGTTCCCGCTGAATTTAAAGCATAAACTTTTGCTCGGCGGACGAACTGAAAGAATGCGGTGGCATCTGTCTAAAAACCTGTGAATGTCCGGTATGCAAAAACACCGGTGAGTTAGCCGAGGATGGCTCGTGGCACTGTTCGTCCTGTACTTTTACTATTCCAGCCTCTATATTTGGTCATCCACTCGGAAAGGCAGATATAGCATATCTTCTGACGCATAAGCGATCTCGATTGATGGACGGTTTTGTTTCAGCGAAAGGAAAAGAGTATTCGGCCAGAATTATTATTTCTCAAGGAAAGCTGGAGAGGTCTTTTGTCGCACCCTTTCCTTGCCCGAAATGTCATGGCAGCCTTAATGAATACGCATGGGGCTTAAAATGTCAGAACGCAGAATGCGGCTTTACTCTGAATACGACGGTTTGTGGGCACAAACTCACGGACATGGAAACAGCCCAGATTTTTTCGGGAAAACAGACCAAATTCATGCATTTGACAAATTCTAAAGGTAAATCTTTTGTTGCAGCCCTTGCGTTAAAAGATGATTTCACCGTACAATTCGTATTCCCCGCCAAGAACAAAGAAAACTAACCACTTTCCAATAAGCTCCGTTATGTCGAAATTCAAACCAGGTACCCGGATTTTTAATTGCCCTTTAGCTGGAAGTCTTGACTTTTGAGTTGGTTATCAGTATACTGTTATTGTAGATTGTCTCTTTTGACCCTCACCCGCTCGGGCTTTCGGGTTTTGTTTTTCGCTGTTGCTCTTTTCTATAGAGTGTTAAACAGATTGTCCTATATTGTTATTCACACCGTTTTTATGTTTTCACATAGAGACGGTGTTTTTTTATATATTTATTACTCAACGAGAGGAGGTATAAATTTTTTATGGAGGGTATTCCGGTCGTTTCTCATTTGAGAGCGGATCTCATTGGTAATATAGCCAATGAGCCTTTCTTAGAGGGAAAGGTGAAGATCTCCAACGAACTCATTCCCTATATCGGTTTTTCAGCTGTTCTGAAAAATGATATAGGGATGGGTGAAGTAATCGACCAGACAATTAAATGTCTAGTCGTTGGGAATGAGTCCGTTGCATGGTGGAAACATCTCAATGGGCAGCCAGGCGATGTTGTTATTATGAACAACGTCGCCCTTTATATGAGAAATAACGAGCTCTTTGCGCGTATTTTTCACTCTGGCGAATACCAGATATTGAAGGAGGTCAAGGGAAAATCCTTGGCTGAAAAAAAAGATTTCGATAAGACCTATGCAGACGATTTCTTTATGTCTGTGTGGGAAGAAAGGAGAGCAAAATAAAATGGCAACAGTGTACGAAAGATTTTTAACGTGGGTGTTTGGATTCAAAACCCCAAAGACTTATTATCCTGAGCCGTGGAATACGCTTAACCCGGGCGTATTCACAGATGGCCGCAGCCTGGTTTTGTCTACCGGTGTCGCCAGGGTTGGCGCAAGTATCGCACGTCTCAATGAGGTATTTCTTCATAGAGGAACATTCGCTATTGATCATGAAGCGAATGCTGTTATTGCAGATGTTTACTCGAAGACCTCGGCGACGCATCGCGTAATCCGCTATAAGTGGGATACGCCGGAAATCTCGGCGTGCTCTATTCGCGATGAAGGTGATGGCACGTACAAGTCGGTGCTGCCGATTGAAATCGACACAAGGGCTTCCGGAAGCGGAGCACCCTTCTTTGCCGTAATTTTTCTCGGGTATTTGCTTAAGCAACATGGCGGAGATGTGACAGCAGCTCTTGGAGAGCTGCATTCCCTGTTGAACATTGACGTGGGTGCCGCTGAAAAGGGTGATGAACTTCAACCGTTCTCCGAGTACGACAGAGTTTTATATAAGACTCTGAAAGATGTGCCGGTCATCGGGACTGGAATGGATGGTGTTGTATCGCGCCTTTCCCTGGAAGACTTGGAAATGATGCAGACATACAAACCGTTTACGCTCGATGATTCGGAGCTATGGGCAAACTCACTTCTCTGGAATACTGCAGATGCAGAGACCGTCTCTCTTGCAGAGGAGGCGGTCGAATCTGTAGACTATGTAGAGGAAATGAAGCAGCTCCAAGAAGAGCTGCATCTTCCGATACATGTATTATCGGACGATGAGAAAGCGTTGGTTCCGGAACTGGATCCCCATTATGTTCCGCCGGCTGCGTTGGTTGACGCCGCTCGTCGTATTCGTGCGGATTGGGGGCATCATATCGGTCTCGCCCCGAATATCATTTTGGAGGGCGATGCAGGTAGTGGTAAAACCACAGGTTCTATCTTCTGGGCGTATGTTTTCAACATCCCCCGTACTAAGATGACAATGTCGCCGACGTTTGAGAGTGCCAACCTGATTGGTGCTTTCTATCCAGTCTTTCGCGACTTAGATGATTGGGACATCGAAAGCCAAGACAAAAAGGTCTTGAAGAAAGTCAAGTCTTTAATGGAGTCGGATGAGTACAAGGGCGATGTTCCGAGAAACAGAGACCTCATCCTGTCTATGCGTAAGGCGATGGCGAATGAGGAAGTCCGTGCGCTGATTCGCGAGGAATATAACATTCCCTCTGAAGAAGAAGTTCTTTTTGATCCTGAGGGCGTATGGCGCGATCTGGGTCATACAACTGATTGCCCAACTGAAGAAGACGTCACCTTCGAGGTAAGAAATCTTTTTCAGGACAAGGTTTTCCGCCTGATGGGTATTCTATCGGATGAAGCGGAAAAGGGTCACGTGTCCTACCAGTTCATTATTTCTGAATTGCTGAAGGCATTTCAGAATGGCTGGATGGTAGAGATCCAGGAGGCCGCCTCTGTTTTGCGCCCGGGCGTTCTGACCGAGCTGAACAGCCTGCTGGAGCCGAACGGTTCCATCGAGCTTCCTAACGGACAGCGCATCTACCGTCATCCGGATACTATTGTTGTCATTACGACTAACCGTGGTTATGCCGGAAATGTAGACCTCAACGAGTCTCTTCGTGACCGCTGTGTTATGGGTATCAAGATGGATACTCCGTCCGCAGAGGAAATGGCTGCTCGTGCAATGGCTCGTACTGGTCTGAAGAATAAAGCTGTGGCACTGGCTGCGGCTAAAACGATGAAGAGTATCGAAGAAGAGGCCAAGTCCAAGTGCATTCGTGGCAGCTACGGTATGCGTAGCCTGCTTGGATGGATGATGGATCTGGTGCGTGGTGACTTCAGCGAGGAGACATTCATGCAGCGTGTCATTTATAAGATGACAACGGATGATGATGACGTCGAAACGCTGAGAGCCTGCTATCGGGCAAATTGCAATTTTGCAAGCTCCATTAAGATGGGAAAAACCACGAGAATCTAAAATACCAAACCCCGCTTTTTACCCAAAACAACCAACTTGGTTGTTTTGAAAAAAAGCGGGGTTTTTAAAAGGAGGAATAAAAATGAATTCTGCTGCGATGGTAGCAAAGAAAATGAGGGATTATACCATCCCAGATGAGGAACTGTTTAAGTCCTCAGCTTTCGCTGGGTATTTGGCAACCCTTCTGAGTATCCCCTGTCGGAGCATTCGTAAGAAGGTCCCGACGATTAGAATGGGGGCAATCCCAGAGGATCCGAACGGAGTCGGAGCAACGGATGGGCGTACAATCTGGCTTAATCCGTTGAGCCCATTCATTCCAAGTGCTTCGTCTCGCGCTGTTAAAGCACGTTTGCTCTTGGGCGTGCTTACGCACGAGTTTGGACATGTGCGTTTTACTGATCGTGCAGGCTCTTTTGCAGCTCAGCAAGCTATTATCAATAATAAATGGTATCCAGAACTTCCGAAAGAACTGGATGATGACTGCTCGGAAGCAGCTGAAGATGTTCATGAACTGATCGAAAAAAATCCTGAATATATCGGCAATGTCCTGAGACTCTGGCATGATATATACAATATCCTCGAGGACTGTTACATCGAGGAAAGTTTGTATCGCGTGATGTCAGGCGTTCTGCTCGATGGGCTGAATACGTTTAGAGTCTATCAGCGCGACTCGGCAATGTCTCTTGCGGATATGCTGCGAGGGCTGGACGATGGCAAGTTTATGATGTACGACGTAGTTACATCGTTGCTTCTGTCATACGGTAAATTCGGTACAATGAAGTGTGATCGAAAGAATCCATCGGAGCGAGACAGTGAACCTGTCAAGTGGATCCGGTATGCGAGAAGATATGTGGACCAGATCCTGTATTCTTCCAGCACACCTCGCCGCTTAACAGGTGTTAACTTGACCTTTCTCACATTGTGGCCGATCATCAAAGAAAAGCTGCTTTCGATGCCGATTGATGATGACTCTTCGCTTGGCAGTGAGGCGGCTGGTGACATGCGTTCCAGTGGGATGGATACAAAAGGTGCAAAAGGAACTCCTCGTCCTGTGGCTGTATCTAAAAAAGAGGATACTGGTATGTCTGGTTCTCGCAAGATGCGTTCCAAAAGCGCGAAGGAAATCTTTGATTCCCCAAGCGAAGAAGACGAGGATAAAGAGAGCACAGGTCCGTCGGATGAAGACGATGAAGGTTCTGATGATGAGGTTTCGGAAGCATCGGATGAAGGTTCTGATGATGAGGCTTCGGAAGCAGCGGATGGAGTTTCTCATGATGAGCGTGACGAGGACTGCAGTGACGGAGTCGCAGAATTACCTGATGATATCGGAGGGACAACATCCTCTGATGTTGATGAGACATTCAGTGACACCGAGATTTCTGCAGTAATGTCACGTATCGAACGTGATATGAAGGAAGAAAAAGCGGTGGCAGAGGTCAATGAAGAATTAACTTCTGAACTGCGAGCAGAGGCATCAGAAATGGACTATGGTGCTATTCATAGAGGCATATCCACTGATATTCAGCGAGTAGTGAACGTTTCTGAACATGCAATAAGCACTTACGAAACGACCATGGGCGAAATCGAAAAGATTGCAGACATCATGGCTCGGCGGGTCAAGCCACATCTTCGTAAGAGCGATGGCGATTTTGCTATGAACATGTCTGGCTTCTTTTCGGGGAGTCGCTTTGATGCAACGCGATTGGTATATAACGACTATCGTGTTTTCAAAAATGCGGCAACTCCCCTGCCCGATAACAAAATAGCAGTGTCTATTCTTGTCGATGAGTCTGCTAGTATGGGTGGAACGCGCATTGAAATGGCGAGAGCAGCGGCTATTGCCCTGTATGGCTTCTGTGAAAGATGTGAGCTTGCTTGTTCGGTGATTGGACATACGGCCCCGTTCACGACCGGTAACCTTGAGCTTTCGATTTACGCAGATTTCGACACCCCTGACAAAAAGGACAAGTATCGGCTGTTAAACATTTCTGCAAAGCAGGATAACAGAGACGGTGCTGCGATTCTTTTCGCTGGCGAACATCTGCTCAAACGTCAAGAAAAGACCAAGTTGCTGTTTATCATCAGCGATGGTGCCCCGTGTGCAAGGGGGTATCGTGGTCTGAGTGCTGAGAAAGATATGACGAATATAGCGCATGAGCTTACGCGCCGAGGTGTGAAAATCTTTGCCGCCGCCATTGGCGATGACAGGAAGGCTATTCATCGTATATTCGGAAGCGGTTTCCTCGATATCTCTGCTCTGGAGACATTACCAGAGCAGATGTTAGCTCTGGTAAAACGATATATTCACTAAGATTGCGGATAGATGCTCCCTTGGGAGCATCTATCCGCATACAAGACATAGGAGGTAAAAACAAAATGAGATTCGTTACACATGATACTGCGGTGAAGGCTGCTAAATGGTGCGGTCTGACGATTGTGTTCAATTGCATCGTTGAGCTGATTCTTTCGGCTCATCCGTTCCTTCAGGCAATGTCCTATCTGCTCTGGATGGCTGGTACCTGGATGATTGTTTCTAAGCACATCAAAGAGAATCCCGGTCTTGCAGGTCAGTCTCTCGAAGACGTCCTTCTGGAAACGGAATGCGACCGTATGTGCCTTATCCCCGACATCGACAATGTTTTCTTTGACTCGGGATATACTTGGTGCTGGCCTGATGCACAGAGTATTACCGATCTGGTGGTCACAGATCCGGACGGTAAGCGCTGGCACGGCTCCATCCAGATGGATAGCTCTAATCGAGTATACGCCGTTTCCTGCCTTATTGAAGGTAAAACGGTACGGTTTGTTAATAAGCCGTATCTGTATCCCAAGAAGGAACGACTGAATGAAGATAACAAGCCTATCAATTCTTTTTTCAAGGATGTACTTCCTGATGCGACCTGGTCTTGGGCAGGAGAAGATATTCTCTCTGTGACCAGTGCTGAAAAAAACTGGGATGCTGTACTTGTAAAGGTACACTATCGAAAAGATGGGCATACTGTTAGCAGCATGATTGGTACCGAAGAAAAGGTTCGCCTCGTCCGCTCGGCTAAAAAGGCTACAAAGAAGCATGACGAGAAAGAGGCTCAGGAGGAACCGTCTGCCACCGAAAGGAACTCTGCACCTTCGACAGCGCAGGCCAGCAACAAGCCGGCAGAGCCAGCTATCGCTCCTGCACCAATTGAAGGCGTAGAACGTGACGGTAATAAGTCCGTACTGACTGCTCCGGAACGTGAGCCGGCCGTGGCAGAAACAGAGCCGCTTGAGTCTAATCTGCTCCAGGTAGACGAAGTGCCGCCGGTATCTACTGAAACTGTAAAAATGTCCGCCGAGAATATGGCAATGTTCATTTCTGCGGAACTTGAAGAGCTTGCGAATGCTGCTCTTGATGAGGGAGATGATTCTTTCCTCTATAAGTGGCCTGAAGGCATCCAAACTCAGATTGAAGCAGAGTATTTGGCTAAAGAACTTCTCAGTCGCTGCGATATCTATAAGGATATTACGGTGGATGGAGATAATCAGACGCTTAAAATTTCGCTGCTCGTTTAAAAATAGGGGGTCGGTTTACCGACCCCCTATTTTTTTCTTGTTAAGAGGCGCAACAACCAAGTTGGTTGTTTTCCCTTCTTTCGAGTGTTTTGGTTGCTTGCATATTTCTTGTCCAACAACCAAGTTGGTTGTTTCCCCTTCTTTCGAGTGGCTTGGTTGCTTGCATATTTCTTGCCCGACAACCAAGTTGGTTGTTTGCTCTTCTTTCGTGCGGTTTAGTTACCACAAGTGCCGCAAAGCGCCTACCTTTAGGCGTGGGGATATAAGACACATGGGATTTCGCAAAATATTGTGCTTGTATTATATGGGAATGCCAAATTGCGTCATAAATCGCGTTGTGATATAATAAGCCAAAGGGGGCTGATATCTTGATTTTATTTATTGCGGAAAAACCTGATCTCGGAAAAGCAATCGCTGCTGCAATACCGGGTAAAAAAGAGTTTGACCGACGAAATGGTATTATTACTGCCACTTTTGATGGTAAACCTGCTACTATTGTATGGTGTTTCGGACATCTACTGACTCTGTGGGATCCGGAGGACTATGATCCTAGTTTGAAGGAATGGAAAATGGAGACAATTCCTTTTTATTTTCCAAACTGGAAACATAAAGTGCAGCCGGACAAAGCTGATCGCGTCAAACAAATAGAACAACTCTTGCATAAGGCGGATGTGGTAGTAAATGCTGGCGACATCGATGATGAAGGACAGCTGCTGGTTGATGAACTGCTGGATTACCTCAATTACCGAGGAAAAGTCTTGCGTTTGGATACCAATGATACATCAGAGGTAGCTATGAGAAAGGCTCTGAAAACCATGGTTCCGAACGAGCGGCGCCGAAAAGATGGAGTCGCTGCATTCGGACGTCAGCTATGTGATAAGATATTTGGTTATAATCTTACGCGTTATTACAGCCTGATAAATGGCGGAAAAAAAACTTTACCTACCGGACGCGTAAAAATGCCAACTCTGGGTCTGGTTGTTCGTAGAGACCGGCAGATAGAGGGCCATAAGAAAAAGTTGTACTATACGCTAAGTGCAACCGTAACAATAAATGAACATAAGGTTCCTGTTCGCTACCTCCCCTGCTCCGATAACCCGCATCTCGAAGAAGGAAAAATTGTAGATAAGTCATATATGATGGGATTAAAAGAGAAGATAGAAGGGACTTCTCTGCCGGGCATACAGGTAAAAAAAGAAGGCAAAACCACAGCCCCTCCCCTGCCCTTCAATCAGACAAAACTGTATGAATACTGTGCTAAAGCATGGGATTTACAGCCCTCCGCCGTTGCCAAGATTACTCAAAACCTGAGAGAAAAATATAAGGCAATCACCTACAACCGTTCAGATTGCCAATATCTTGGCGAAGCAACATATTACGAGGCCCCCTCTACCCTTCCGACCATCTGTGCCAATTTGGGTATTGACGGGAATCAGTTTGACACGTCGATAAAAAGTAAATGCTTTAATGACGCGAACATATCTGCGCACACAGCAATCATCCCAACCAATAAGCAACAAGACTTGTCAACTTTCACTTCCGATGAAAGGAAGGTCTATGAAATTATTGCAAAGTTCTATCTTATGCAGTTTCTTCCGCCCGCAAAGAAGGAAGTGACTAAACTTCACGTTTCGTCTGTGGATAATGGTGCGTTACAAAGTGTCAGCACGCAAATCATTGATCCCGGCTATTTGCACTTTATGAATGAGACGGAAGATGACGCTGAGGAAGAAACACTATCAGAACTGAGTTCCATTCCTGAGGGGGGTTATACGGGCAATGTTGAAAGTGCTGCCATTCAGGAACAGGAGACAAAACCACCTACCCGTTATACACAGGCCACACTGCTGAAAGATATGAGCAGCATTGCCAAGTATGTTCAGCATCCGGTGGTAAAGAAAATGCTTCTGGAAAAAGATAAGGACCGTAAAGGCGAGAATGGATCTATAGGAACGCCGGCAACGCGCCACCTCATTATTGGAGAACTCATAAAAGCGGGTTATTTATATGAGGAGAAAAAAGGACGTCGTACCTGCATTATGTCTACAGAGTTAGGCAGAGAATTCTATGATGTCCTCCCCGACTCTGTTCGCAAGGTCGATGTTTCCGCAAAATGGTGGTGTGAACAAGAGGAGATCAAGGCTGGGCGCAAAACCCCGGATGAAATGGCACGAGATGTTATGAGAACTGTAAATGCCATTATTCAATCGGGACAAGGCAGGATGGAGAATGCCGAGAGATATTCGACAGGCATCGTAGGCGGTACTCCTGTCGGAAAGTGCCCAAAGTGCGGAGAGGATGTTTTCGAAACAGCCAAGGGATATAAATGTGTAAGTTCTGACTGCAAATTCTATCTTAGTAAGGACGATAAATTCTTTGTGAATGTTCTGAAGAAGCATTTGTCGGCAAAAGCGGTATCGATTATGTTGAAATGCAATCGTATAAAAGTAAAGAATGTTACTTCAAAAAGCGGAAAGACTTTTGATGCGGATGTTATTATTGATTTCAGTGGTGATTTCCCGCAGTATCGTTTTGCTAACGATGAGGAAGTCGAACCCATTGGAAAATGTCCGGTTTGTGGGAGCAATGTTATCGAAAAGGACAAGGGATTTTTCTGTGTAAATGAAAGCTGCCACTTTGTAATCTGGAAAGAGAATAAGTTTTTGCAGTCGCTCGGCAAGAAGGGTATTTCAGCGCCTATGGCAAAAAGTCTTCTCATGAAAAAGCAGGCCGCGCTAAAAGGCTGCACCTCGAAGAAAACAGGAAAGAAATATGATGCAATACTATGCGCTTCGTTTGATGCGGATGGTAAAATACAGCTTTCTCTTGATTTTGGGAAGAAGAAATGAGACTGCCTTAGACTGGGGTTTCCTTTTGCAGAAGAGCTCATTTATAAAAGTAAATTCCAGTTTGTAAGATTAAATTCCGTATATGAGTTTTCTTTCTTGACAGTCTCCCATCCTCACGATATAATGTTATTGTAATTAGTCTCTCTTGTCTGCAATTATTATTGCAGTTGTATCTATTCTTCGCTGTACACACGCTTTTCAAAAGACATCTCAATGCACTTATGTGCTACGAGGTGTCTTTTTTTATATACATTTTTTCAAAATGTCCAACTTGGTCATTTCAGATTTTTGGAGGTGATATCAAATCTTTTCATGTATGCAGCACATCTACTGCAAAAACGTAACACAATCAAAAATAGTGGCTGCTGAACAATCTGTCCGCAGCCACAAACAGAAAGGAGAAAAATAAATAATGAGCATTATCTCGAATTATTGGCGTTATTTCGCCAATGTAGATACCACAGCAGATTTCAAATCTGCCATTGATGATATATACAAATGGTTCTTCCGCAAGCTGTGGGAACGAGGTATGGCATACATGTCATACACAGAAAAACCTTTTGCAGATGCCCCCATTTCTATCTCGGATTTTCCGGGACAGGAATTGGGCTTCCGCCCTATAGACGTTGAAATGACGGGAGACAGCATAGTTGGTGCACGGTCTCTAATGTTAGATCAAACCCGATTTATACATAGAGATGATGCGCCGGTATCAGAAGAGTCTCCTAAAGAAGATACGCCTTTTCTGTATACCTCTTCATTTTACCTCCAGAAATCGTATCAGGAGGGCCTTTTATGGCACGCATGGCTTCCGTTTGCTGTGAATGTAGAGTGGGGCACTATATATTATGCGTATGTTCCAATGTGCTATCTGCACAGACAGCCTCGCATTTATTTCTGCCCTCAGCATTTCCAGCTCGATAAGGATATCTATTGCATCTCTCGAAAGAGAGTTGTCGAATTATTTACCGGCAATGCATATGAGCTCTTTGATGCAAGGGACTCGTTCCACAAGGATGGTGTTCGATATGATTGGGCGATGTTTAACTACATCGTATCAGTCCTTCAAAAGCATCCCAAATATATCCCGTGGGATGTCGGCTTTCGGCTAGTTGACCGAAGATACGATATCATTGGTGATACCTGGCAGCGGGACCCATTCATGAAGCAGTCTTACAACAACGATAACTCGCTGGCATCATTTCCATATGCATTCTATGATGATGCATATGATCTATCGCCGGGAACAATCGAAAAATGCTGGGGCGAGGAATGTGCTCCAAGTGTTTTACTATGGTTACCCAAATGCTTTGGCAATCTCACTCAAAGCATTTTGCAAACCTACGAAACATGCGGTTGGTTTCTGCCGATGGTGCTGCGCAGTCTGAGAGACTGTGTTCCGTTTCTGGAGCCGAAGCCAAAGAATATCCAGCAATTTCTTCATGTTGACAAACCGACATTGAAGGCTATCCTTGCTGAAGAGGAGCCGTCTCGGTTCCTATTTTATTGTTTGGCCAATTTCCGTGCTTCCACATCGTATGTAGCGTCCTGCCGACTTTATGAGCGAGTTCGCATCAAAGATGCAGAACTCCTTAAAAACGATAAAGATGGTAAGTATGCACTCCGTGCGAGCTATTTATGGCACCGAGCTTCGTTAATGAACCATTCATTAAGCGTGAATTTGGGCGAAATTCCTTTTGCATCCCTGACGTTTTACATTAACAAGGGGTTGTATAAGAGATATACCATCGCCGCTTATTATAAGTGGCTTTGGGATGAATGCTTTGTCGCAGCCAAATCCGGCAAGTATTCCAAAGATACCCTTTTGATTGAGAAAATTTGTTCTCTCCAAGAAGATATTTACCGTATGGAAGAAAGGATGGCAAAACGCAAGCCCGACATAAAATTCACCCCGAAGCATCCAGATTGTTATCTACTCTCGCATCATGTTATCGGCACACATGATGCTGTAACGGAAAATTTCAACATGTATGAAAAAGCGCACAAGAATCCAACGCGGACCGCTGCATCGATCAAGCGGCTTGTCCCCTGCTATCGCGGAAAGCGTGGTAACTGTGTAGAAGATGATACCTATGAAGTCCAGCAGCCAATGTCCATGGACGATATTCTGGATGAAGGCATTCAGCTTCACCACTGCGTAGGCAGCTATTATCAGAATATCGTTGATGCAAAGGGCGATATGCTGATCTACTTCATGCGCGAAAAGTCTTTTCCATATCAAGCACTTATCACCATTCAGGTGAACCGCGATAAGGATGGTAATTACTTCATCGCAGAGGCGTCCGGAGACGGCAATCGCGAACCTACACGGCAGGAAAAGGCATTCCTTGATAAATGGATTGCTGGCTTTAATGCCCATATCAGCAAATTTACCGGTATGAAGCGTAAGGAAGCAATCGCCGCGATGTGCAGAGATGATCTGCATGTCTGGTGTCAATGGACTAACTACAGTTTAGATAAAGCCAACAGTACCATGGAATCCCTTAAGGCAACGGATTGGGACACGGCTCTGAAAGGTGTTTGCGACGATTATGAACAGATGCACAAATTCAATAGCAGTCTTTATATCGCCGCGATGTATGGCCTGTGTTGCCAGTCTATAAAATACACAGATTTTATTTCGTGAAAGGCTAACAAAATGTCTCTTTTCGGCCATATTGGACCATGGCTAATACTTTTTCTCTTAGGCGCCTACGTCTTTAACTTTTTCTACGCTGTTGTGTATCACAGTATGTGTTGCCACTGCTTCGAAAAAATCGGCATGCAGGCGCTCTTAGCCTCCATATTCGGCGGACTTGCGGC
>OGWY01002681.1_pt1 | contig 12578 bp, 11 predicted proteins | sample 1576121 | NCBI WGS metagenome assembly OGWY01 (sample SAMEA3541543, study PRJEB24748) | human gut metagenome | biome: human gut; feature: human-associated habitat; material: faeces | place: China | collected 2012 | reverse complement strand
GATTTAATTCAAGAAGGAAATATTGGATTAATGGAAGCGGTAGATAAATTTGACTTGTCATATGGTAATAAATTTTCTACTTATGCTACGCACTGGATTAGTAAAGAAGTTAGCAGTGGGGTTAAGAATAAAGCTAAAAATATAAGACTACCTATTCATTTTCGAGAAAGAATAGTATCTTATTATAAAACTAAGATAGAATTGCAAAATAAATATAAGCTAGTACCTACTAACGAAGAAATAGCAAAAGAGCTTAATACTACTACAAATGTAGTAGATGAACTTAGTAAGTATAATGAAGACACTTTAAGTTTAAGTACTATAGTAGACTATGAAACAGGTACAGAATTAGAAGATTTGATTGGAACGGAGGATTCAGTTACAGAGGATTTGGCTTTAAAATTTGAACTACCTATGTTGATAGAAAAACTATTCAAACAATGTAAATTAACCGAAAGAGAAATAAGTATTATAAAATTAAGGTTTGGTTTTGTTAATAATACTTCTTATACTTTAGATGAGGTATCAGAAATGCTTAATCTATCAAGAGAATGGGTTAGAAGAATTCAAAATAAAAGTATTGATAAGCTTAGTAATTCTAAATATGTTATGGATTTAGTTGATTATCTTGATAAACCAGATAGAACAATGAAAGAAAAAGACAATAAATCTATTGTAAAAGATGACAAAACTAAAAAAACTAGAAAGAAAGCTAAAAGTACAGATAACCTTTATACTTATTTTGATGAGTACAGTAAAGAAGATGTTAAAGAGGTGCTTGAAAATCTTTTACCAAGACATTTGGAAATTTTACATGTAAGATATGGTTCTGATTTAGAAAAACCTATTTTTAATTCTGATGTTTCTAGAGAATATAAGAATCTTTTATATGGTAGTATTCTTCCTGGAATTAGAAAAAAATTAGAAGCTAAAAATATAGGTGATAGTTGTGAAATTACTAAGCCAAAAGTTCTTGTAAAAAAATAATTAATATTTTTAAGAACTTTTTTCTTGACTTTAATTTTAAATATGATATTATATAGTTGATAATGATTATCAATAAGGAGAGAACATGGAAAGAAATACAAAACAAAAAGAAATAATATATGAAGTATTAAAAGATTGTCATCTACATCCGTCTTTACCGGAACTTACTAAACTTGTATGGGAGAAAAACCCTAGTATTGGACAAGCTACTGTCTATAGAGTAATGAATAAGTTAGTAGCAAAGGGTGAGGTTGAAAAAATAGCATCAATTGATCATAATATTAGATATGATATAGCAAAAGATCACTATCATTTTCAATGCGTAAGATGTGGAAAAATAGAAGATATCTTCTATAATAAGACTGAAAAAGAAGAAATAAAAAAATTATTTAAGGGTAGAAATGTTAATACTTTTGATTTTGTTGGGTATGGGATGTGTTCTACTTGTTCAAAGGATAATCATTAAGAGAAAGAAGGTATATAAATGGAATTAAAAGGAAGTAAAACAGAACAAAATCTAATGACTGCATTTGCTGGAGAAAGTCAAGCAAGAAATAAGTATACTTACTATGCATCAAAAGCTAGAAAAGATGGTTATGAACAAATAGCAGCTATCTTTGAAGAAACAGCTAATAATGAAAAAGAACATGCAAAGTTATGGTTTAAATATTTACATAATGGAGAAGTACCAACAACTCTTACTAACTTAAAAGATGCAGCAGCTGGTGAAAATTATGAATGGACAGATATGTATCAAAAGTTTAGTGAAGAAGCAAAAGAAGAAGGATTTACAGAACTTGCTTATTTATTTGATGCAGTAGGTAAAATTGAAAAAGAACATGAAAAGAGATATTTAACACTACTTAAAAATATAGAAGATGAAACAATATTTGAAAAGAAAGAAGATAAAATTTGGATTTGTCGTAACTGTGGTCATGTTTATATTGGCACAAAAGCATTAGAAGTATGTCCTGTATGTAAACACCCTAAAAGCTTTATGGAAGTAAAAGCTGATAATTATGAATAAAATTAGTCTTATGGCTAATTTTTTCTTTTGGTAATTGTTTCCAGTAAAGTTTAAGAAAAAGTGTTTAAAATAAGCATTTTACATATAATATATTAGCAAAAGTTGTATCTTCAAGACATGCAAATTTGCATATTTTAGGAAAATATGCTATACTGATAAAGCCCGAGAAAGAGGAATTATGAAAAAATTTTATAATTATACTTTCCAGTTGGTATGTATCTATATTTTAGTGTTATCATTTTTTTCTATTTCTAATTTTGAAATAAAAATTGATCACTATGATAGAAAAGTATATAATGTAAATCAAGAAAAGATATTAGGTAGTGTTGTGTTAGCAAAATCTCATCAAGAAGTAAAAAATAAAGAAGAAGAAACACTACCCGAAGAAAGTATAAAAAAAGTAGAAGAATCTTCTACAGATAACCAAACGGAAAAAGAAGAAGTAAAGATAGAAGAAACGGTAACAGAGAAGAAAGAAAGCATACAAGAAACTATCAACATTGTAGACACATCTAATTTTACTGTTTTAAGTCAAGAAACAGTAAATATTAGTCATTACGGGCACGACTGTTATGGATGTAGTTCTGGACATACAGCTAGTGGATATTATATTGGTGATGGTAGAATTTATTATCAAGATGCTACTTTTGGTAGCGTAAGGGTAGTAGCTGCTGATAGCAAATATCCATTAGGTAGTATTGTGCGTCTTTCTTATCAAGGTTCTACAATTACTGCTATTGTTTTAGACCGTGGTGGTGGAATAGGTGACGGCAAGAAATTTCAAATCGACTTATTAGAATCAAGTGAAGCACAAGCTAATAGTCGTAGTATTGTTTCTGGTAGTCAGTTAGAGGTACTAAGATTAGGTTACTAACTTAGTATCTTTTATTTTTTTTAAAAGTGCTAGCTTTCTAGCTAAATCATGATATAATAGTAATAACAGTAAATACTTTGAAATAGGTGATAAAATGAGAAATAATAGAAAAAAATTATTTAAACATCAAGTATTAGTAACAGCTATCTTTGTTTTTAGTGTAGTTGTTAGTATGATAGGTGGAAGTTATGCTATCTTTTCTTCTACTAGTAAAGCTGATGAATATAATGTGTTAAAGGTAGGACAACTTGAAATTAGTTACGTAGATACTGGAGATGGTTACAGTGATGTATTATCTTTAAATGGTGCTTACCCAATTAGTGATGATGTTGGTTCTACTAGTACGCCATATCGTTTTAGTATTACGAATACAGGTAGTATTACAGCTGATTTTAAAATTAAGATTCTTTATGATGATTCTATTATTAATGAAGATGGATGCAAAAATAATCTATTACAACAGAAATATGTAAAATATAAATTTGATAATGAAAGTCCTATATTATTAAGTAGTAAACAGGATCAAGATTACTTAATTTATGAAGCTAATAATTTATTACCAGGTAGTAGTGAAATTCACGAAATTAGACTATGGATTGATTCTAGTGCGCCAAATGATATTTTAGGAAAACATTTTCATGGTAAAGTAGTAATAGAAACTACACAAAGTGGTATTGATGAAAGTTTGAAGGTAGAATATAAAAAAGGAGATAGTGTTACTTTAAAAGATGGAAGTAAATGGCATGTAATAAAAGATAGTAGTTCTAGTAGTGCAAGTGTTACTTTATTATCTGATTATAATTTAAATAGTGATGCTACTTATAATACTAGTTGTGGAAAAGATATTAATAATACCACAAACTGTGCTCCTCAAGTATTTGACTTAGAAAATAATAGACCACAGTCTAGTAATTCTTATTGTTTATTAGCAGAAAATGGGTGCAATATCTATGAACAAAATGGTAGTGGTGTTTTAAAAGATTCAACTGTAAAAACATGGTTAGATACTGTTTATTTACCACTATTAAAACAATCTTTAACAAATGCAAATGGTAACTTAGAAAGTTTAAGTGTTTCACTTCCTACTATGGAAGAGTTAGCTTTAGCAGATAACCAAACTTTTGAACAAAATCAAATTACTTTTAATGCTAGCTTTCTTACTACTACTAATTATTGGACAAAAACAGCTTCTACAATAAATTCTGCTTATGTATGGAATATAGTGGGAGAATATAATAATAGTTATGTTCAAAACGCAAGTGAAAATTCGAAAACAGGAGTTAGACCAGTTGTAGTTGTATCAAAAGAAAACATTAATAGATAATAGTAAAAAAGTGGTCTGGTGGCTACTTTTTTATGTGCTAAAAATGTGCTAAAAAATTGACTTTTTATTAACAATATGCTATAATACAGTCCATATTGAAAGAGGGGGATTCTAATGTTTACAGAAATGTTAGACAAAATTAATAAATATTTAGAAGAAAGAGAAGAAAAAAAATATCAAAAACTTCAAAGAGAATTAGAAGAAGAATATGGTGATCCTGAGGAAATTCCAGAATCAACTTATGAAGAAGTTGAAAATACAAATGAAATAGATATGAATATTAAAGAACCTAATGAAGAAGAGATAAACATGAATGTTCAAGAACCTACTGAAGAAGAAATCGATATGAATGTTATACCTAAGAAGAAAAAAGGTATTCGTGGCTTTTTCCAAAATTTAAAGAGAAATAAAAAAGAAACAACTCCAGTTAATGAAGAAATAAACATGAATATTCAAGAACCTATTGAAGAAGAAATTGATATGAATGTTATGCCAAAAAAGAAAAAAGGTATTCGTAGCTTTTTCCAAAATTTAAAAGCAAAAGTTATGCAAAAATTTAATTCTGAATTAAAAGAATCAACTACTAAAATGGATATTGCGAATGCAACATTATTTACTATAATCCAAGGTATTATATTAACAGGTACAATTGTGGTAGGTGTTATGAATCCTGCTGTTGGCTTTTTAGCTGGTATTTTAGCTACTGGATGTTCTTTAGCAGTTATAGCTGATATTAAAGATGTTATGATGAAAGTAAAAGAATATAAAACTAGTCAACCTGTTCAAGAAGAAAATTATGAAGAAATAGATGAAGAATTAGAACAAGATATTAGTACAGAAAAGGCTAACACAGAAGAACCAATTATTTCTTATTCTTTTACTAAAAATGGTCCAGAAATTGCTGAAGTTGATTTATCTAATATTCATAGAGAGCCAGGCTTACATATAAATCAAGAATTATTTGGATTTAAAAATGAATCTGCTGATATTAAACATTTCGTTGTAAATAGAGAAGATGAAGAAGTAAGTAACTATGTAGCTAATGAAATTGAAAATGTAACAGGTATGGAACCTATATACAATGATTACACTGTAGAAGATAATGAAAAAAGAGTTTATGTACTAACAAGATAAGCAATAAAATATAGTAAAGTTTAGTAAACAAGCTAAACTTTTTTTTATGTCTTTGGTAAAATGTTATTGGAGGCTATAAAAATGAATCAAGATATAATTTTAGAAATAAGTAATAATTTAAATATAAAACCAAAGCAGGTAGAAACTGTTTTAAATTTATTAAGTGAAGGTAACACAATACCATTTATTGCTCGTTATAGAAAAGAAGCAACAGGTGCACTCGATGAAGAAGTAATTCGTAGTATTAACGAAGTATATGAATATCAAGTAAATCTATTAAAGCGTAAGGAAGATGTAATCCGTTTAATTGATGAGAAAGGTTTACTAACAGATGAATTAAAGACCAGTATTTTAAAATGTCAAAAGTTAGTAGAAGTAGAAGATTTATACCGTCCATATAAGGAAAAGAAAAAAACGAAAGCAACCGAAGCAATTAAAAATGGCTTAGAACCACTTGCTAAAATGATGATGTCTTTTCCAACTACTGGTAACTTAGAAGAAATGGCAAAAAAATTTATCACTGAAAATGTTGAAACAGTAGAAAAAGCAGTTGAAGGAGCTAAATTCATTATTGCAGAATGGATTAGTGATAATGCAAGTTATCGTAAATGGATTAGAAGTTTTGTATTTAGAAATGGTATCTTATCTACCAAAGTAAAAAAAGATAATAAAGATGAAAAGAAAGTATACGAAATGTATTATGACTACAAAGAAGAAGTAAGAAATATTAAACCACATAGAATTCTTGCTATTAATAGGGCAGAAGATGAAAAAGTAATCACAGTGTCTATTGATGTAAATCAAGAAGAAATTACTGCTTATTTAGAGTCAAAACTAATCAAAAATAAAAATAGTTTTGTAGTAAATGAAGTAATTGACGCTATTAAAGATAGTTTAAAAAGACTAATTTATCCATCTATAGAAAGAGAAATTCGTAGTGAATTAACAGAAAAAGCTAATGTTGTCGCTATTGAAAACTTTGGCAAAAATGTAGAAAGCTTACTACTACAACCACCAATGAAAGAAAAAGTAGTATTAGCATTTGATCCTGGTTATACAAATGGTTGTAAGTTAGCAGTTATTGATAAAACAGGAAAATATTTATTTTCTACTGTTATAAAACCATTTGCATCAAGTAATGCTTCTTTGGAGCAAAGTAAAATAATATTAAAGAATTTATTAAACCAATATAATGTCGATATTGTAGCAATCGGTAATGGTACTGCTTCTCGTGAAAGTGAAGCTCTAGTTGCTGAAATTATTAAAACACTTGATAGAAAAGTAGAATATATTATCGTAAGCGAAGCAGGAGCATCTATTTATAGTACCGAAAAAGTAGCTCAAGAAGAATTTCCTAACTTATCACCTAATGAAAGAAGTGCCGTTTCTATTGGTAGAAGACTACAAGATCCTCTTGCTGAACTTGTAAAAATCCCACCAGAAGGAATCGGTGTAGGATTATACCAACATGATGTACCACAAAAAGATTTAAAGGAAAGCTTAGATTTTGTTGTTACAAAAGCAGTTAATAATGTCGGAGTAAATGTAAATACTGCCTCTCCATCTTTATTAAAATATGTATCAGGTATTACGAAAACTTATATTGATAAAATTATTAAATACCGCGATAGTAAAGGAAGAATTAATTCAAGAGAAGAATTAAAGAAGCAAAAAATATTGAGTGATAAAGTATATGAACAAGCAATTGGCTTTTTAAGAATAACAGATGGTGATAATATTTTAGATGTTACAGATATTCACCCAGAAAGTTACGATGTTACTTTAAAACTACTTGAAAAAATAGGCTGTACTACTGGTGATATTGGTAGTGAAAAATTAGTAAATGCTTTAAAAAATATAAATATCGAAGAAAAAGCTAAAGAATTAAATACGGATTTTTATACTTTAGATGATATCGTAAAATCCCTTTTAAAACCTAATCGTGATCCAAGAGATGAAATGCCAAAACCTATTTTAAAAAGTGATGTATTACATGTAGAAGACTTACATATTGGCGATAAACTACAGGGTACAGTTAGAAATGTCGTTGATTTTGGTTTATTTATCGATATTGGATTACATAATGATGGACTAGCACATATTTCTAAATTATCAAAAGAATACATTAAACACCCATCTGAATTATTTAGTGTTGGTGATATTGTTGACTGCTATGTAATAGATATTAAGAAAGATCAAGAAAAAGTTTCTCTTAGTTTAATAGAAGAATAGTAATTACTAAAAATGATTTCCTAAATCAATAATCATAATATAGACATTTTTATATATGTAAATTGGTGTATTTAGTAATGTCAATCGAACAAGCAAAAATGCTAAAAAATCAAAAAATAGAAAACCTTATAAAATAAGAAGATTAAAAAAACAGAAAAAAATTCTGTTTTTTAGGTAACTGAAAAATAACTAAAAAGTCCTTATAAAATAAGGGAAATAATCAAAAATACTAAATTTTTAAAAATTAGAAAAAATTAACTTTTGTAAAAAGTGAGAATGTCAAGTTTTCACTTTTTTTCTATTTTTTATTGACTGATAATATAAGTAATAATAAAATTGAATTATAAAGTATAGGAAGTGAGGAGTACATTATGATGGATACTTTAGAAAAAGTTTCAAACCTTACTGTTATCAAGCGTAACGGTAAAAAAGTAGATTTTGATGGAGCTAAAATTGCTTTAGCCATTAAGAAAGGATTTGATCATGTAACTGTAACAAATGGTGATGACGAAGAAAAAAAATATACAGAAAAAGATATTCAAATTGTATATAAAGAAGTTATCTCTAGAATGGAACATGATTTTAAAGATCAAGAAAAAATTAAAATTGAACAAATTCAAGATTTAATTGAAGAAGCCTTAAAGAAAAAAGGATATGATGATGTTTATGAACATTTTTCAGAATATCGTGAAAGAAGAAATCAATCTAGATTATTATTTTCAGAAGAAAAGAAACTTCATAAATTCTTAAAGACTATTGAAGGTCTTGGTTTAAAATCTGCTAATGAAGATAACAACAAAAGAGAAAATGCCAATGTTGATGGCGATACTGCTATGGGAACTATGCTTCAATATGGTTCTACAGTATCAAAAGAATTTGCCAAAAGTTATTTAATGAAACCAAGATTCAGTGAAGCACATGATAGTGGAGCCATTCATATTCATGATATGGATTTCTTACCAATGGGTACTACTACTTGTATGCAAATTGAACTTGATAGATTATTTAAAAATGGTTTTTCAACTGGACATGGTCATTTAAGAGAACCTCAAGATATTATTAGTTATTCAGCACTAGCTGCGATAGCTGTTCAATCTAATCAAAATGATCAACATGGAGGACAAAGTATTCCAGCATTTGATTTTTACTTAGCTCCAGGTGTTTTAAAAACATTTAAGAAACAATATAAACAACAAATCTATGATTTATTAGATTATGAAGATATGCTAAGTTTTATAAATATGGATAAACTAGCAAAAGAAATTGATAAACTTAATAGTATTGAACTTGATGCTACAATTTTTGATAGTTATTGTAAAGAAAGTGAAATCTTAAAACAAGGATTCCACAAAGCATATGAAAAAGCATTAGCTAAAACAAATCGTGCAACCTACCAAGCTATGGAAGCATTTGTTCATAATTTAAATACAATGCATTCTAGAGCAGGAGCTCAAGTACCATTTTCATCTGTTAACTTTGGAACTGATACATCAGCAGAAGGTAGAATGGTAATTGAAAACTTTTTACTAGCAACAGAAGAAGGATTAGGAAAAGGAGAAACACCAATTTTTCCAGTATCTATCTTTAAAGTAAAAGAAGGTGTTAACTATAATCCTAGTGATAAAAACTACGATTTATTTAAACTAGCTTGTCGTGTATCTGCTAAGAGATTATTCCCTAACTTCTCATTCCTAGATGCACCATTTAACTTAGAATATTATAAAGAAGGAGATTATCGTACAGAAGTAGGTTATATGGGTTGCCGTACTAGAGTTATGGCTGATGTAACTGATTTAGATAATCAAACTACAGGTGGTCGTGGTAATTTATCATTTACTTCTATTAACTTACCTAGAATTGGTATTAAACATGGTATTTGCTTAAAAGAAAGAGAAAAAGCAGATATGGAAGGATTCTATCAAGAACTTGGTGAAATGATGGATTTAGTAAAAGATCAATTACTAGAAAGATTTGAATTACAGTGTAGCAAGCACCCTTATAACTTCCCATTCTTAATTGAACAAGGATTATGGGCTGGTGGAGAAAAACTAGGACCAAATGATAGATTAAGAAGAATCCTTAAACATGGTACCCTAACCATTGGATTTATCGGTCTTGCTGAAACATTAAAAGCTTTAATAGGAAAACATCATGGTGAAAGTGAAGAAGCTCAAAAATTAGGACTTGAAATTATTAAATTCATGAGAAATCGTTGTGATGAATACTGTAAGGAATATAACTTAAACTTTACTTTAATCGCAACTCCTGCTGAAGGATTAAGTGGTAGATTTGTAAATATTGATAAAGCTATTTATGGTAAAATTAAAGGTGTAACTGATAGAGATTATTATACAAATAGTTTCCATGTACCAGTTTATTATAATACTAGTATTAAGAATAAATTATATACAGAAGCACCATATCATAATCTAACGAATGGTGGACATATTTCTTATATTGAATTAGATGGTGATACTGTAAATAATGTAGAAGCATTTGAGAGTGTTATTCGTATGATGAAGGAAGCTGGAATTGGTTATGGAGCTATTAACCACCCAGTAGACAGAGACCCAGTATGTGGTTATGTTGGAATTATTAATGATGTTTGTCCAGGTTGTGGAAGACATGAATTTGAAGGTGTTCCAATGGAACATTTAAATGAAATTGGTTGCAACTGTGGTAGATAATAAATAGATAAATAAATAGATAAATAAATAATAAAGGAGTGAATGAAAATGGAAAAAATCGTTGGAGAAGGAGTAAAATTTGAAAGAATCAGAAGAGTAACTGGTTATTTATCAGGAGATGTATCTCGTTTCAATAATGGAAAACGAGCTGAAGAACATGATCGTGTAAAACATACTGGTATTAAAGAAGTTATAACAGATACGAAGTGCAAAGCATAATGAAAATAAGACTAGCAGCATACTTACAACCAGATTCTATCGTAGATGGAGAAGGTATTAGAACAGTTATCTGGACACAAGGTTGCCCTCATAACTGTCTAGGTTGCCATAATCCAGAAACTCATGATTTAAAGGGTGGAGCATTAGTAGACTTAGAAGAAGTTTATGAGATTATTGACTCTCTAGAAGGACAAACAGGAATTACTTTTTCTGGAGGAGATCCTTTTATGCAACCGAAAGAATGTAGTGAAATAGCTAAGTATGCTAGAAAAAAAGGCTATAATATTTGGGCTTATACTGGTTATACTTTTGAACAACTTTTAACACTAGCTAAAACAAGAAAAGAAATTATGGACTTTCTAAAAGAAATTGATGTTTTAGTAGATGGTAAATTTGAACTAGCTAAGAAAAATTATCAAGCTGTCTTTAGAGGCTCTTATAATCAAAGAATTATTGATGTTGTAAGTAGTTTAAAAGAAAAAAAGGCTGTTCTTGTAGAAAAGTATAATGTAAGTAGTAAGACTAGTAATAGAGAAAGAGCAAGTGGAGTATATATTTAAAAAGTGAAATTTTACTTCACTTTTTTCTTTTTCTAATTTATAATAGTTGGCATCAAAAGAGGGGATTCTTATGTTAAAAATGTCTTTAAATGAAATTAGAGGAAAAATTCAAATGTATCCTGAAAATTGGGTAAATATGTATTCAACTAACTGTTATGCTTATGCACTTGGATTAGATATTAGACAAAGTGATATTTGTGATTATGCTTATCAACCAGGTACTATTTCTGAAACAACGAATATATTTAAATCAAAATATTTTTCCTATGATATGTTAATAAAGGGTATAGAAAGTGACTTAGAATTATTACAAATAGCTTATCGTAATGTAGAAGAAGATGAAAAGTTAGCCTTAAATGAATGGAAGATAGCGTTATTTGTTGATAGATACTTTGACAAATTAGTTGGTTTTCATTTTCTAAGACAAAAAGAAAATGGAATGTGGTTGCATAAACAAGATTTTGATGGAATTATTAGTAAAAAAGACTATTGTGGTAATAATATTATAACTCCTAGTAGTGCTGAATTATTTCCTTATATATATAAAAAGTGTTATGCTTTAAGACTAGAAAAATAAGAAGAATAAAATTGGTGATAATATGTTATTAGAATGTAGAAAAATAAAAGAAAAAATGTTAGAAGACTTAAAAGTAAATATAAAAGAAAACTTAACTTTAGCAATCATACAAATTGGTGATTTTGCTAGTAATGAAGTTTATTTAAGAAGTAAAAGAAAGTTAGCTACTTTACTAAATGTTAGTATTAGAGAGTTTAAGTATCAAGAAGAAAATACCAAAGAAGAAATTATCAATAAAATAAAAGAGTTAAATAAGGATTCTTCTATAACTGCTATTATGATTCAAAAACCTATATTAAAAGGTTTTGATTATCAAGAGTTAGTAGATTTAATAGAAGAAGAAAAAGATATTGATGGTGTTGGTAAGAAAAATCAAATGAAATTAAAAAATGGGAAAAATGCTATAATTCCTTGTACATGTATAGCTGTATTAAGAGTATTAGAAGAATATAAAATATCTTTATATAATAGAAAAATTATTATTATTGGGAAAAGTAGTTTAGCTGGAATGCCCTTATATGAAATATTAAAAAGAGATAATAAGGTAGTTTTATGTGATTCAAAGACTGAAAATTTATTAGAAAAGATAAAAGAAAATGATATTGTGATTACTGGAATAGGAAAGCCTTATTACTTTAAGAAAAATAGTTTTAGAGAAAATCAAGTAGTAATAGATATAGGTACTTCTTACTTAGATGGTAAATTGGTAGGAGATGTGGATTATAAAGAGGTAGAAAATATCGTAAGTATCACACCTGTACCTGGTGGAGTAGGATTACTAACTCCTGTATGTTTGTTTGAAAATCTACTTAAGATTTCTAACAAGAGTAATTGATTTTGATTAGTAGATTAGAGTAGAGAAATCTACTTTTTTCGTATTTAAAATTGACTTGCATTCGTTTGAATGCTAAAATGTTAATAGAATAGATGATACCAAAAAGGTAGGACATAAATTCT
>OGWY01002672.1_pt1 | contig 12593 bp, 12 predicted proteins | sample 1576121 | NCBI WGS metagenome assembly OGWY01 (sample SAMEA3541543, study PRJEB24748) | human gut metagenome | biome: human gut; feature: human-associated habitat; material: faeces | place: China | collected 2012 | reverse complement strand
ATTTTAAATAAAATATATTGAATAAAATATGCACTAAATGATACGACTGTAATAATTCACATATACAAGTAATCTGAAATTTTTACATTTCAATTAAAAAAGTAGAAAAAATCTCATGTGCATTGCACACAGAGCTTTTTTCTACTTTTATCACAACATAACTATTCTCATATTTGCTGCTGATTATTTTCCTAAATAATCTAATGTATTTCTGTTAAAATATTTATTTTCTTAGTTTTTATATAAAAAATCTTTAAGCAACTTTTGACTACTTATTTCTTTATTTTGGCAAGTATTTTTCCTTTTTATATTCTATAACAAAAACATAATCAGAAAGGAGATGAAATTCTATGAAAATCAAATTACATAATTTTATTAATAAGTTACTTAGCTTTTATGCAATCTTCTTTACTCATCGTTTTTATCCGATGTAATATGCATAGTCTACCAAATAGTTTTAATTTTTAATAATAACTTTATATCCTTTTATAGACTATTGACTTATTATATCCAAATATACACTCTCCATCTTGCAATTTTTGTCTATTTATTTTTTTGTTTTGGCATGTATTATGCTTTTTCGTGTTATACAATGTCGTTGTAAGAAAGGAGATGAACTATTATGAAAATCAAATTTCACAACTTTATTGAAAATTTGCTCAGCTTCTATGAAACTTTCTTCACAAAAGGATATTATCGTTTTTAAATATCATGTCATACTAAAATATCTGCTCATCTGTTAATAAATAACTCCTATCATGAAAATCTAATGTCTTTAAATCTATTGCTATATCTAGCGAATAGATTCGCTTATATTCTGGAATTATTTCATACCGTTTTTTCTTAATTTCTATAAGTTTCGATATCATGCGCAAAGTAAGAACTTAAATCAATACCTGTATTTTATCTAATGTTATTTATGCTGCACGATGCATATCTTTTTAGTTTAAGCATGCATTGTTTCAATCAATAGTCTTTTTATTACATGATAATCATCATTCATGCAGCTCCTCCTTGTACCTGCCTTATTCTTTCTTTACATTTTAATCATACTTTTGCCATCAGCAAGAAATATATTTCTGTTTTTCATAGCATCTAACCGACTGCCATGATTTCGCACTTCCATTTATTAATATATTATAAAGCAGCTTGTTATCAGAATATATGAGATATATAATTATAAAATAGAAATAAAAAGCACAATAAGGAGCAAGCAGATATATGTTTTATTTTATATTGGAACCTATAATGATGTATAACTGGATATTAATATTAGCGGCAGTTATTCCTGCGGTATTCCTTATGATTAAAGTATACAGAGCAGACAGAATGGAAAAGGAAAGCGGCTACCTTTTAAGACAGCTAGTTATTGCGGGAATTCTATCCACCATTATTGCCTTAATTGAGGAAAAAATAGGGGAATGGATTTTATCATGCTTTGTTCCCGAAAATACATTGCTGTATCAGATAATTCTTTATTTTGTTATTGTTGCCATAGCCGAAGAAAGCTCAAAGTATTTCTTCTTAAAAAAACGGACATGGAATAATCCAGAATTTAACTGCCAGTATGACGGTGTTGTATATGCAGTATTTGTTTCTCTCGGATTTGCCCTTTGGGAAAATATCAACTATGTTTTATCATATGGTTTTTCAACTGCTATTGTAAGAGCAATAACAGCAATTCCAGGACATGCCTGTTTTGGTGTGTTTATGGGTGTATTCTATGGTCTCGCAAGAAAACAGCATAATCGGGGAAAAATGTTTAGCTCCAAGATATTCAGAATATTCAGCATTGTGTTACCAGTTCTATTACATGGCTCATATGATTTTATAGCTTCCATGGAAAATACAATGGGAGGTCTATATTTCGTGGCCTTCGTTATTATACTTTTTGCACTGTCTTTTGGACTGGTAAACATCTCATCAAAGAATGATAAATACATATGATATAGAAAACACCAGCACATTTAACCTTAACGTGCTGGTGTCTGTATGTTAATACTTTTCGTATTTATTCATCTGTCTTCTTTTTAAGAATACAAGAAATACTACCACGCAGGAAATTACTATCAGAACTGTTAATGCTCCAAATGTAACCACTGCTGGGTGATTATTAATTAAGCAACATATTTATAAGCCAGATTATTGGCAGGAAGATATGCATCTCCTCCATACAAAGATGTATAATCATTTACCACCTTATTACCTTTTGCAACTGCATTTCTGCAAAGTATACCATTATCCTTATATTCTTCTCCGTCCCATTGAATGGAGTTTATTTTATATATTGATAATCTTTTATTTTTTGCGCATAATCCGTATATTTCCACCAGAATATGTTAATATATGAATATCAATCCACAGAATGGAGAATTATCATGAAAGCCTATGAACGATTATTAAAATATGTCACTTTCCGTACACCAAGTGACGAAAACAGTGAAACAACTCCCTCATCTGCATGCCAGTTTGAGTTAGCAAGATTTCTTGAAAATGAGATGGAAGGATTGAATTTATCGGACATTGTACTTGATAATATGTGTTACCTGTATGGTAAGCTTCCAGCAACAAGCGGTTATGAAAATGTACCTGCTATTGGATTTATTGCACATATGGATACTGTGTCCGATTATTGCAATCATGATATTACACCTGTTATAACAGAGAATTTCAATGGTGAATCACTTACACTTCCTGCCGGGATAACTCTGTCTGTGCATGATTTCCCTCATCTTAGTACTCTTAAAGGACGCACAATTATCACGTCTGACGGAAGCACTGTTCTTGGCGCTGATGACAAAGCAGGTATTGCTGAAATCCTGACTATGATAGAACATTTGCAGAAAAACAATATACCTCATGGAACAATATGTGTGGCATTCACACCTGATGAAGAAATTGGCAGGGGAGCTGAGCATTTTAACATAGAACAATTTGGTGCCAAATACGCCTATACAATTGACGGTGACACAGAAGGCGAAATTCAGTATGAAAATTTCAATGCCTGCAAGGCAGATTTTCACATTAAAGGATTTAATGTACACCCTGGCTCTGCCAAAGACACAATGATTAACGCAAGCCTTGTTGCAATTGAGATTAACAACGCACTTCCAGCCATGGAAACGCCTCGTGGAACAGAAGATTATGAGGGCTTCTACCATCTTACCAGCATGTCCGGAGATGTAAGTGAAGCAACACTTAATTATATTGTAAGGGATCACGACAAGAACCTCTTTGATGCAAAAAAGGCAACACTTCGTCTGATAGAAAAGAATATGAATGAGAAATGGGGTGGGGGAACTGTTACGCTCACCATTAAAGACCAGTATAAGAATATGTCCGAAATCATTGCGGGCTGCATGAATCTTATTGAAAATGCAAAGAAAGCCTGTGAACTGGCTGATATAACACCGCTTATTCTTCCTATCCGAGGGGGAACAGACGGCTGTCAGTTAAGCTTCAAAGGACTTCCATGCCCTAACCTTGGAACTGGAGGACACGCATACCACGGTCCTTATGAACATATTACTGTTGAAGGCATGGATATGACCGTTGCTATGCTTGTTAAATTGGTTGGAACATTTACTGAATAACAACTATATTTCATAACACAAAACAGGAGTTAAGCTATTGACCTACTCCTGTTTTGTATTATCAGTTGCTATTCAGTTTTTATTACTTTCGCTTTGAAACAACATACATAACTGCTGCTGCAATACATCCAGCTAACGCAATAATTGCTATTACAAGCCATAATTTCCCATGATTTCTGTCCCCAGTGTTAATTGATGATGCATTTGTTTCATTCTCATCAAATGTATACTGGCTTGTTGTTTCTGATTCTATCTGACTTATGGTCTCTGTTTCAGATTCTTTAATACTCTCTGTCTCCAGTTCTGTTCCTTTAGTACTTTCCATCACTGTTTCGGATTCTTTAATACTCTCTGTTTCTGTCTCTTTAATGCTCTCTGTCTCCGGTTCTTTAACAGTAAAATGTGCACTCGCTGTTCCACTCGATGAAGCAATACCTATAACATGCTCTCCCGTCGATAATTTTTTTATTAAATCTGGATTAAGTGTTACAATAATACTTCCTGCTTTTACCGTATAATCCTTGTCTTTTACAAGCTCTCTGCCATCAAGTTCTACTTTTACGAAATCTGAAAATGCTGCATTAGACTTAAATGTAATTGCCTTATCGGAATTCTTATCAATTATACATTTATCACCAGCAATTATTTCTGGTGCCAGTTTCGATGTAACAACACTATCTTTGTCTATCTGCTTTGATGCATTTGAATCTGCAAAGTATTTTAAACATAAAGAGCAGTAATAATATTCAATATTACCTTCCTGAGTCACTGTAGCTGCTTTAGCTTCTACATGCTGTAACTTATGATTATCCTTATTTAATTCACCATATTCCTTATGACACACTTCACACACTGCACGATTGACGCATGTTGCCTCTCCACCACTATGAATATGCTCTGGAATACCACCCTTTATTTCAAATGTGAGTATATTATTCACGATTGAATTGACTCTGATATAAATATCTCCGTAAATCCATATATCTTCACCTATTCCTAATGCTGCATCTGCCTTTGTGTTATACTGTCCACCAAGAACTTCATAATTCCATTTAGGTGATGAAAAATACATATTACTTGGAAACTTAGTGTCACTGTCTATAAGATAACATACCAGACCGGATTTTAATGAAATTTTATCCACTCTGTTTCCATTAATCTTGAACATCTGCTTATACTGAGAATCATATTTGTTGCCATTATCCTCAAAGTTTCTGTACTCAAGATACAATGTCTTACCCTTTTCCGGAATATCCATCTTATATCCTGTAATATTATCCGTACCTGAAGTTCCTAATGCTTTAAGACTATATTCTCCTTCGGACAAAATCGTCTTAATATCATTCTCATCAGCCCAGCCTAATACTTCTTTCTCCTTAAGAGACATAAACTGTGGAACTGGAGATATATGCTTTGCCATAACTGACATGAAATACACTGGTGACGCATTCTTTGAGTTATATAAATCCTTCAGCCCCATAATATGTCCCATTTCATGTACTGCTGTTGCAATTGATACAAATACCTGGTCATCCTCATCCTTAAATAAATATCCGTTAGTATCACCATCAGGCTTACAATACGAATTGGTTATCTGGACATATTTGTAACTATTAATAGTTTTTTTGCCGGTATTAACAGAAATATTATTAACATAATCTGTATAATTCCACAATGGTGATGACCAGCTTACTGATATATTACCTGCCCCATTATTCTTATAAATAATTGTAATTGAATCAATTGTTCCATTGTTATCTTTATCAAGCACACCATAGTCATAGTATACAGTATTATTATAATCAGAAATTTTATTACCAGATGATATGGCATTATTAACAGCTTCTGACCACTCCTGCCTAAGCTCATACATTCTGCTTGCACGCTCCGAAGCATCTTTATAACCAATAGTATTAATATCGCTGTACTCTGCATAATACCCACGAGGATGTGAAAGTACAATTGAGCCGCCATTATCATATAGATATACACTTCTCATTCTTAATTTGTTATCTGATACACATCTGTAATAATCGCCTACACTATATGAACCTGCATTATATGAATTATCTGTTATTTTTCTGACGGAACTGCCTTCATATACATCATCTATAAACTCGGTTTCACCTGCAAATCTGGCAAATACCACTAAATTAGTAAAATTACTGTCATCATCATCTGCCTGTACCCTGTCTTTATCACCTGTTAATAACAAAATTGACAGAAAAACAGCGCAAAATAACAGTATTAGTTTGATTTTTCTCATAAAAATTCCTTTCCATGTATAAACAAGCTAACTATTATATTGTCTGGTTTCTCTGTCAGAATCTTACCATATTATTAAATTTAATTCAATTCAAATAACTATTTTACGGCTTGCAAACTCCACAGGCCTCATACCCCATATCAATAATCTCCTGCCTGCTTCCTGTATAAATCCTTTTATTAGAAGCATCCATGCTCTTTGCACTGTTGCAGGATTCTTTGTGAAACTTCTTAGTATTAGTATTGAGTACATATGTCTGCACATTTGCTTCTGCTGCAGTTGTTGACTTTGAAGCATCTGCAACTATTGAATCGTCCAGATGGCTGTCACCAGTTGCGTAATCGATAGCAATTCCCGGCTGAGCATTAAAACAATACACATTAAAAAGAATTCCATCGCCATTATCCTCTACTGACTTAGCCTCCATCTGTACACCACTGGCAACCAGATTATCACCTGCAAATACAGGTTTTACGCGGTACAGAACATGATTATTAGTTTCCTTTATGTAGTCTGCCACCATATTTTCAAAAGGCAGCATACCGTCTACATTAAGATATCTTGTCCCTGTAATCAGATTCTTTGCATTGGCATTCTCCCCAGTAAGCTGATATCCAATCAGATGACACCGGTTATACAGATATTTGCCATCAACATTATCATACTTAGCTGTCTGCCATCCCGTAGGTTTTACTTCACCAATTGCACCACGTTTCTCAGTAGGCATAATGTCTTTACCTATATTAGCAAATGCAGTAGTACATCTTCCAAGTTCATCCAGTTCTCCGTAACTCTCAAATGATATAGTCGTGAAGTCAGCATCATTAAACGCTGGGTTATTATCATTAATTACAACATACGGTTCACCCTGATATACTAAAGATGCCATATCATCTGCAACAGCCGTACTCTGAACCTCAGCACTCCCCACAGTACCAGCCTGATTATCCTTCTTAGAAGAGCATCCGCTTAACCCAAATCCGATTCCTGCAATAAAGAACACCAGTAAAAATGCGGTTACTCTCCTTAGCACTTCTAACCTTATATTACGCATGTATTTTTCCTTATTTCTTTCTTACATATCTTTCTTCAGTAATTTTCTCATGAGAATTACCCTCAAAATCAGTAGAACCCTCCAGCTTAAAATCATTAAGCATGTCCTTAGGAAACTTCACATCAGAAGGATACTTCCTGTTCCATTTATACAGGTAAACCTCATCCACCATATCCTCATAAGAAACAATCTCAGAGTCCTCAACAAAACAGAAATCGTCCTTTCCAGCAAAACCAAACTCCTGATTAACCTCAATATTTTCATAATCACCAAAAAGCTGCTTACTATATAAAGAAAGCCATAACTTCCCGCCATCAAGCATCTTAATAATATGCTCATTAAGAACACTGTCCTTAGAAACTCGTCTGTTATTAAACATAATTCCATAATCATCATCAACAATAGATATAACCTTCATAATATCCTCCTTTTTTGTGTCCTGTAGGTGTGGCTTGTGCGGATAGGGAATCGGAGTGGAAGTGGGCGTGTCGTTAAGACACTGCTTGAATTTTGTCCGTGTTATCGACACCGTCCGCAACCGGCGCCCACTCGCCCTCCATGGCTCGGTGAGCGCCTTTTTCGCACATCGTGTGCGAAAATTGCTACACATCACACAAAATCCAAAGCAGTCTCTAAACTCCACTTAAACCTCCACTCCGATTCCCTATCCGCACAAGCCACACCACACCACCATCAAAAAACTCCCATTAGTTTGTCAATCGTCTTACAACATAGCCCCGCCACCACACCAGCAAGGGAGCAACGCGACCAACGCAGCTCACCCCACCACAAAAGTGAGGGAGCCAAAGCGACCAACGCTGACAGGTAAAAACTCCCCGGGTTGGTGGGCTGGGTGTGGTTGTGTGGTTTAATTGAAAACCGTGTGAAGACGCCGGTACTTAGTTCGTGGGGAGAGCCGCCGCAAGGCGGCAAATCCCCACAAACTTAGTACCCGCTGCGTCTTCGCCCGAGCGGGATCGCGTTTTCAATTAAACCATACAGCCATCCCCAGCCCCCTCTCCGGGGAGCCATTTCTTACCTACTTCTTAAAGGGAAACTTCCCCGATTCCAGCCTCTTCTTAAGCATCACGCCACCGATAGTCTGTGGCTGCTTAGGCGGATTATTCTCAGCTTCTCTTTCCTCCGCTTCTGCAATTCTGCGGCGAATCTCTTCCATCTTGTTATCCATTGCAGCAATCTGATCTGCACATGAAGACAATTCTGCAGCCAGCTGTTCTGCTTCAGAATCTGGAATATTCTTCTTATAACGGACCTTATGCTCCACGCTCGCCCAGAAATCCATGGCAATTGTACGGAGCTGAACCTCAACCTTCATCATCTTCTTTTCATTCTGAAGGAATATCGGTATCTCAATTATAAGGTGAAGACTTCTGTAACCGCTTGGCTTAGGATTCTTGATATAATCCTTTCTCTCGACAAGCACTACATCGTCCTGCTTTAACAGGCAGTCCGCAAGCATATAGATATCTTCCGGGAAAGAGCATATTACTCTTACTCCCGCAATATCTCTTATACCTTCCTCAATGCCTTCCATTGTTATAGGAATATTTTTCTTCTTCGCCTTCTTAAATATGCCATCCATAGACTTAATTCTGCTCTTGATACTCTCAATAGGATTTCTGTCATACTGTAATGAGAACTCCTCATTAAGCACCTTGAACTTAGTCTCAACCTCCATAATGGCGCATCTGTAATAAGCCATCAGTGTGTTAAACGGCATAATATTTTCTTTTAATAACTCAAGCATTTCATCAGAAAGGAGATTCTCTTTAATGAATCTTTCCTGTTCCTGCTTGAGTATCTCTTCTAATAACATAGTAACCCCTTTTACCTTTGATGCATCTTAAAGTGCCTTCTTAATAGCAGCTAAAAGCTCATCATATGTATCAAATGCCTCTAATTCAGGATTATCAGCCTTAATCTGCTCTGTACTCTTAAAGAGGAAGCCTGCCTTGCTTGCTTTAATCATTCCTAAGTCATTGTGGCTGTCTCCCGATGCAATAGTATCATAACCAATAGACTGTAAAGCCTTAACTGTTGTAAGCTTTGACTGCTCACAACGCATCTTGAAACCTGTAATCTCGCCATTGTCAGCTACCTCAAGTGAATTACAGAAAATAGTTGGCCAGCCCAGCTTCTTCATAAGCGGAGTAGCAAACTGTGTAAATGTATCTGAAATAATGATAACCTGTGTTATGCTTCTTAATTCATCAAGGAATTCCTTAGCACCTGGAATTGGATCAATCTTAGCAATAGTATCCTGAATCTCCTTAAGTCCAAGACCATGCTCCTTAAGAATACCAAGTCTCCAGTTCATAAGTTTATCATAATCTGGTTCGTCTCTTGTTGTTCTCTTAAGCTCTGGGATTCCGCTTGCCTGCGCAAATGCAATCCATATCTCTGGTACAAGAACGCCCTCAAGGTCTAAACATACAATATTCATAATTCCTCCTTCACAATCTGATATATAACCAAATTCTATTATATTTTACTCTAGGATGGCATAAAACTCAATATGCTTCTCCCAGATAAATTCCACAGTAAATTCTTTTGCGAATTCCTGATAATTTGTTGAATATACCTGACAACATATCAGTGAATAAGCAGGTTACATTGTCAATCCGTTCTGTATCTCCAAGATTTAACGCCCACTGTTCACAAAGGCTGATATTCCGGTCTTAAGTCTTTCCAGACCATCCATCAATGTTGCCTTAGGGCACGCCACATTAAGCCTTAAAAAGCTCCTTCCGTCACCACCAAAGCCTTTTCCAGCTGACAGATACAGACCTGTCTCTTTTCGTATATATGCAGCAAGCTTTGTTGAGTCATCTGTAATATTACTTACATCAAGCCAGCATAAATATGTTGCCTTGGATTCTGTCATCGAAACTCCATCAATCTCTGCATCCACATAACTCTTCGTAATCTGTTTATTCTCATAGATATATGCTCTTAACTGCTCAAGCCATTCCTCGCCCTTTGTAAATGCAGCTATAGCTGCATCCACTGCGAACACATTTGGCTCTGCAACCTCATCGGTATTAATTGCGCGCCATACCTTGTGACGAAGCCGCTCGTCCGGCACACATATTGCTGCTGTCTGTAAACCTGCCATGTTAAATGTTTTCGTAGGTGCTATGCATGTTACAGATATCTTCTTGCATACCTCCGAAACACTTGCAAATGGCACATAATCAATGCCCGGGTCTGTAAGCTCGCAGTGAATCTCATCAGATATAACAACGACTCCATACTTGTAAGCAAGCTCTCCGATACGTGCAAGTTCTTCCTTACTCCATACATTTCCACCCGGATTCTGTGGGTTGCACAGAATAAGAAGCGTTGTCTGTGGGTTCTTAAGCTTAACTTCAAGGTCTTCAAAATCTATCGCATATCTGCCATTATCGTATACAAGCTGGCTCTGTAACACATTTCTGCCATTATTAAGAATACTGTTAAAGAAAATGTTGTATACAGGTGTCATGATAACAACATTCTCAGCTGGTGTTGTAAGCTTTCTTACAGAGCTTGATATTGCAGGAATAACCCCTGTTACAAACATAAGCCAGTCGTCTTCCATCCTGAAATTATGGCGTCTTTCCCACCAGCCTGTGTATGCGTCATACCAATCTTTTGATATCTCAGTATAACCGTACACACCGAGGTCTGCCTTTGCCTTAATAGCCTCCGTTATCTCAGGTGCTGTCTTAAAATCCATGTCAGCAACCCACATAGGAAGCTCATTCTCTGCCACATTCCATTTTAAAGAATCCGTATTACGGCGGTTCACTACTGTGTCAAAATCATATTTCATTCTCGGATTTCCCTTCTTAATCTGACTAATTAATTCCTGCATACTATCTTAGTAAGCGAAGGATCAACCTTGTCCTTCTCAATTATAAGCTTATCTATACTATCTGCTGTTATAGTTCCTGAAGTTGGATTTAACACACTGTCAACCCTGCTTGTAATATCAGCATCTACTGTTGAATACTCGAAAGCAAGTGTTGTATTAATAAGCTTGCAGTTCTTCATAACAAGATTATCAATGTAGCACAATCCCTGAAGGCTCTCTATTGTACAGTTAATAAACGTAAGATTCTTTGAATTCCAGCCAAGGTACTCACCTGAAATGTATGAATCATACACTGTTATATTTTCAGCATTCCAGAAAGCATCCTTGCTCATAAGTCTTGAATTTCTTATCTCAAGATTCTTACTTCCGTCAAATGGATAATTACCGACAAGCTTAAGACCATCAATCTTCATATTGTTGCTGTTCATTGCAAAATAATTACCCTTTGCCACTACATTTGTCATAGTAACATTATCACAGCTCCAGAGAGTTTCCTCTGCATTGACAAATTCCACATTCTTAAGACCTAGTCTGTTACATCTTCTGAAATTCTTAGGTGCTTCAATAATTGTATCCTCAACATTAATATCGTTAGTGTACCATACTCCTGCTCTTCCCATCTCAAAGAAATAACAGTCCTTTACATTGACATTGTTGCAGTACCAGAGTGGATATTTCCACTTAAAGCTGCTGTTTACAAGCTCTATATTACTGCTCTCCTTTAATGGAGACTCACCATCATCAAATATAGAATCTTCAATATGAAGGTCTTTGCTTGCAAAAAGAGCACGTTCTCCTGTAAGAAGCTGCTGCTTAACTAATTTCTTTTCCATATTTACTCCATTCTTATCTACAAACATTAAAACCCAATCACCATATTATAAGTGATTGGGTTACATTCTAAACATTCTTAAGGTTCTCTACCATCTCTTCCATTGTGTGCCAGCCAAGTACTGCACATTTAACTCTTGCTGGCATATGAGAGATATCTCTTAATGCTCCGGCTTCATCAAGCTCATCAATCTCTTCCTCAGTTGCCTCATCCTTAATCATCTTAAGGAAAAGTTCTGAAAGATGTACAGCCTCATCAATAGGCTTTCCAATGATAAGCTCAAGCATTATATCTGCTGATGCCTGCGATATTGCACAGCCATCTCCTGTAAATGCCCCATCAACAATAGTTTTCTTAGCATCATCAAACTTAAGCTTTAAGATAATGTCGTCTCCACAGCTTGGATTAACACCCTCAAGCTCTAAGTCTGCATTGTCTATATCATGCTTATGATATGGATGCATGTTATGGTCCGTAAGAACCTCATTATAAAAAGTTTTAGTCTCCATATCCCATAAGCCCCCTGATCTTAGATAGTTCTTCTATAAAATGCTGTACTTCTTCTTCTGTGTTATAGAAAGCAAAGCTTGCTCTCGTTGTTGAATTAACCTTAAGGAAATCCATTAATGGCTGTGCACAGTGATGTCCTGCTCTTACTGCAATATGCTGTGAATCAAGTATAGAAGCAACATCATGTGGGTGTACTCCGTCAATTGTAAATGTGACTATACCCTCATGGTCTTCTGCCTTCGAAGAACCTATTAAGTTGACTCCCTTCATGTCATTAATGGCATCAACAGCAATCTTAGTAAGCTTTCGCTCCTGTGCCATAATTGTGTCAAATCCAACATTGTTAATATAATCAATTGCCGCATGAAGTCCGACTGCACCGCCAGTATTAACAGTTCCTGCCTCAAACTTATGTGGAACCTCTGCATATTTAACTCTGTCCCAGTGAACAATCTCAATCA
>OGWY01002669.1_pt1 | contig 12598 bp, 12 predicted proteins | sample 1576121 | NCBI WGS metagenome assembly OGWY01 (sample SAMEA3541543, study PRJEB24748) | human gut metagenome | biome: human gut; feature: human-associated habitat; material: faeces | place: China | collected 2012 | reverse complement strand
TACTTGGGGGGCAGCCCCCTGGGAGGATAGGAAGTTGCCAATCTTTTTTTATTTTTTGTAAAATTGTGCTATAATTTAATAGATAAAATTAAATTGTAGAGAGGTGTTATATGAAAAATATATTAGTTACTGGTGGCGCGGGTTATATAGGAAGTCACGCAGTGGTAGAATTATTAGATTCAGGGTATAATGTTATTGTTTTAGACAATTTAGAGAACGGATATATAGAATTAGTTGATAAGAGAGCAAAATTTTATCAAGGAGATATAAGAGATATAAATTCCTTTGAAAATATTTTTGAAGAAAATAAAATAGATGCGGTAATGAATTTTGCAGGTTATATAAAAGTTGGTGAAAGTGTTTTTGAACCAAATAAATATTATCTCAATAATACCTATGGAGTTATGAATGTAGTTGAAGTTATGAAAAAATATAATGTAAAAAATATAATTTTTTCATCAACTGCTGCAGTTTATGGCGAAGTTAAATGTGATGGTTTAGTGTATGAAGATTATCCAACTGCTCCAATAAATCCATATGGAGCTAGTAAATTAATGGCTGAAAGAGTTATAATAGATGCAGCAAAAGCTTATGGGATAAATTATTCTATATTCAGATATTTTAACGTTGGAGGAGCTCATGAAAAATATCATATAGGACAAAAAGGTGATGGTGTAACAGCTTTAATTCCAATAATTTTACAGGCAGCAAAAGGAGAAAGAGAAAAATTAAGTATTTATGGAGATGATTATCCAACAAAAGATGGGACTGGTATAAGAGATTATATTCATGTAGTTGACTTAGTAAGAGCACATATTGCTGCGTTACCAGCATTAGATAAAAATATCAGTGGAATTTATAACTTAGGAAATGGAAATGGATTTTCAGTTTTAGAAATGCTGAATGCAGCTAAAAAGGTTACAAATGTTGATATAAAATCAGAGGTAGTTGAAAAAAGAGAAGGGGATCCAGCATCAGTAGTAGCAGCTAGCGAAAAAGCAAGAGATGTATTAGGATGGAAACCTGAGTATACAGATGTTGAAAAAATAATTGAAACAGCTTGGAATTGGTATAGAAGTCTTTAGAAAACAGAGGTGAATCATGGAATTTTTTAAAAGAATTTTTGCAAAAAAAAAGGATCAAGAAGTTGTAAAAATAGAAGAAAATAATGAAAAAAAAATACAGTGTAATAGCGAAAATTGTGGATGTAAAAGCTGTGAGCATAAAGAAGAGAAAAGTGGAGATTATTTAAAGAATATTTGCATACAAATAGAGACAATTCCATGTGAACCTAATCCCTATTTTGTAGTAAATGATGAAAGTGCAAAGTTTTTTGAAGAGTTTGAAATAAGAATGACTACAATATACAGAATGTATAGTATAAATAGTATTTTTTTAAAAGAGTATCAAAAAGTTTCTAGAGAATCTTTAACTTCTACAAGAGATAATGAAAAAGAATTTTCTAAATATAGTAAGTGTTATTTTATAAATAATAACGCTTTTAAAGAGATACATCATATGAGTAACCTGTTAAATATTTTTATGATATTTGAAGTTTTATTGAAAAATATAACTAAGGATATTGCGTATGATAAGCACTTAGATTTAGAGGAGATTCAAAATAAAAATATGTCTTATTTAAATAGTTATATTTTATTTTTAGAAGAAGCAATGAAAAATAGATTTTCTTTAGATGAAAATGAGAGAAATTTTATTGGAATTGTTAGAAAAATTAGAAATGATTATTTGCATGATTATATGACAGAGATACCTGAATCAATAGAAAAAGAAATAGTTAAAATATTTAATTTAAGAACAGGAAAAAGAATAACTGTAGATGAATATTTTATTGAAAATACTTGTAAAATTTTTGGTGAAATAGCAAAAAGATTGGAAAGTTCATATTGGGAGTATAAAAATAAATTTCTTGAAAAATAAGGAGTGATTATGTTAGCTATAATTAGGGGTGCGGGAGATTTAGCAACAGGGGTTATTCATCGTTTGTATAAGTGTGGATTTAAAATGTTGGTTTTGGAGATAGATAAGCCTAGTTCTATTCGGAGAACAGTATCTTTTTCAGAATGTATATATAATTTAAATGGAGAACAGATTGTTGAAGGTGTAAAAGCTAGAAAAATCAAAACACTTGAAGAAATTAAAAAGTGTTGGCTAAATAAAGAGATACCTATAGCAATAGATTCATCTGGAAAATGGATAGAAGAATTAAAACCTAATATTGTAGTAGATGCTATTATAGCGAAAAAAAATTTAGGAACAACAATAATGATGGCACCAATAACAATAGGATTAGGACCTGGATTTATAGCAGGAAAAGATATAGGAATTGCTATAGAGACAATGAGAGGTCATAATTTGGGAAGAATTATAAAGGTTGGTGAAGCTGAAAAAAATACAGGAAATCCTGGAGATATAGATGGCTTTACGACTGAGAGAGTTATTTATGCTGAAGTGTCTGGAAAGTTTAAATCTTTAAAAAAAATTGGTGATATTGTAAAAAAAGATGAAATAATAGGAACTATTGATAACGAAGTAGTTAGTGCTAGCATAGATGGCTTATTAAGAGGAATAATTAGAGATGATTATGATGTAAAAAAAGGATTAAAGATTGCTGATATAGATCCAAGATTAAATCAATATAATAATTGTTTTACAATATCTGATAAAGCCAGAGCTTTAGGTGGTTCTGTTGTTGAAGCTATTTTTAGTGAAATTGTAGAGAAAGGGGAGAAAGATGGATTTAAATATTTTGGAGAAAATTTTTGAAATTGTTAAATCAGGAAAAAGAGTAGCTCTAGTTACATTAACTAAATCTAGTGGGTCAACACCTAGAAAAGAAGGAACTTTAATGGGTGTATGGGAAGAAAATTTTATAGGAACTATTGGTGGTGGATTGGTAGAGCATAGAGTTATTAATCAAGCTAGAAAATGCTTAGAAGAAAATGAAAATCAAAATTTTAATTATGATTTAACAAAAGAAGCTGAGTTAGGAATGAGTTGTGGTGGTAGTGTTGAAGGATACATAAAAGTTATAAATCCTAAAAATCGTATTGTTATTATAGGAGCAGGACACATAGGACAGAAGTTGTATGAAATATTAGATGGTTCTGATTTTGAGAGAGTTATTTTTGATGACAGAGAAGAGTATAAAAGTTATACGACAGATATAAAAATAGGAGACTATGATAAACTTATAGAAGAACTAGCTGAGAACGAAAACTCTTACTATGTAATTGTTACTAAAGGACATGCAACAGATGAGAAAGCGTTAAGAAGTATTTTGAAGAAACAAAGTAGATATATTGGAATGGTTGGAAGTAGAAAAAAAGTTATAGAGATAAAAAAAGGGATATTAGAAAGTGGAATAGTTATACCTGAAGAAAAACTATACTCTCCAATAGGATTAAAAATATCTGATGGAAGTCCATATGAAATTGCAATAGAGATTATGGCAGAGATATTAAAAGTTAAAAATAATGGAGAGTTGAGTCATAGGAGGCTTACAAAAGATGTTAACACATTTTAATGAAGATGGAAAAGCAGTAATGGTAGATGTAACAGAAAAAAAAGAAACTAAAAGAGTTGCTATAACAAGTGGAAAAATTACTATGAATTTGGAAACTTATAATAAAGTAAAAGAAGGTACTATTGAAAAGGGAGATGTTCTGGGAGTAGCTAGAGTTGCAGGTATTATGGCAGCTAAAAAAACTAGTGATTTAATTCCTATGTGTCATCCATTATTCTTAACAGGTGTAGAGGTTGAATTTGATTTTTTAGATGAAGATTTAACTATCCAAGCTAGAGTAATTGTTAAAACTTTTGGGAAAACAGGAGTAGAGATGGAAGCCTTGACAGGTGTATCTACAGCACTTTTAACAATTTATGATATGTGTAAAGCTATGGATAAAACAATGTTAATTAGCGATATAAAGTTATGTAAAAAAACTGGGGGGAAATCAGGAGAATTTATAAATGAATGATTTTTTAAATATAACTGCGTATCTAAGTATCTTATTAATATTAGGAATAATTATAAAAAGTAAGGTAAGGGTATTTCAAGAACTATTTATACCAGCTTCTGTAATAGGTGGGGTAATTGGATTAATTATGGGGCCGGATTTTTTTGGAAAGTATTATGAGGTAATACCTAAAAACTGGATTAATGATATGAGAGCTATACCAGGAGTTTTGATTATACCTATTTTAGTATCGATTCCTTTAGGAATGGATTTAGGAAGAAAAAATAAAGTCTTTCAAAACACTATAAATACAGGTGGAATATTGTTTTTAGTAACATTTATACAACTATTTATAGGATATTTCATTAACTTTATTTTTGATAAAGTATTTAACATTAAATTATACAAAAGTTTTGGAGCTGAGTTAAACTCTGCATTTGCAGGTGGACATGGAACTGCTGGAGTAGTTGCTAGAACTTTAAAGGAACTAGAAAGCAACTATTGGGAATTAGCTCAAGGAGTAACAGTAACACTAGCAACAATTGGATTAGTTACAGGAATTGTTTTTGGTATATTTCAAATAAGAAGAAAATTTGGAAATACTTTAACAAATGAAGTGTTATCAGAGTATAAAAATGGATATATAAAAAATAGAGAGAAACAAGCAATCTTAGGAAAAGAAACTATGTTAACAACAACAGTTGACACCTTAGCTTATCACTTAGCTATTATTTTTTCTGTTTCTGGTTTAGCTATAATAACATTAAATATATTTAAAAAATTTCAAATTCCATTATTATCAAAATTAACGATTTGGTCATTTGGTATGATAGTTATGTTTTTTGTATGGAAAACAATGATTAAACTAAAGTTAGAGTGGAGTGTAGACTCTAAAGTAAAGGGGAAAATAACAGGAACACTAACAGAATTTGCAATAGTTGCAGCAGTAGCAACAATTCCTTTAAGAGGAGTTATAAGTTATATATTTCCAATTGTAGTTACTAGTTTAGTTGGATTTTCAATTACTTGGATAGTAATAGATCAACTTTCTAAAAAATATTTTAAAGATTATCATTTAGAAAGAACTTTAGCAATGTTTGGAACATCAACAGGAGTATTTATAACAGGTTTACTATTATTAAGAATATGTGATCCTAAATTAGAAACACCAGTTTTACAGGATTATTCATTAGGATTTTCAATAACAGCATTATTAGGACCAATTTTAATAGCTGTATGCATTCAGTTAAGCTTTACATATAACTATTTTTATCCAATGGGGCTTTTAATAGTTTTAATTAGTTTAACAATTTTGAGTCTAGAATATTATAATAAAGGAGTGGAAAGATAAATCCACTCTTTTTTTAAAGTTATGGTATAATTAAAGGGATAAATATATAAAAAGGAGAATGATGATGGCTTTACTAAGTGTAAATAGTTTATATAAAGGCTTTTCAGGAGAGTCTTTACTAAAAGATATTACATTTTCAATAGATGAAAAGGATAGAATTGGAATAATAGGTGTTAATGGAGCAGGAAAATCAACGTTAATAAAAATGATGATGGAATTAGAAGAGGGAGATCCTAATCCAGAAACAAATGAAAGAGGAACAATTTCTAAAAAAGGTGGATTAAAAATAGGATACCTTTCTCAAAGTATAAATCTAAATAAAGAAAATACAATTTTCGATGAGCTAATAGGTGTGTTTTCTAATTTGAAATCGGACTATGAAAGAATAAAAGAGTTAAATAATTTGGTTGCAAATGATTTAGAAAATTTTGATAAACATATGGAAGAGTTAGCTGTTTTAAGTAGTAGGTATGAGCAAGAAGAAGGATATGCAATTGAATATAAAGTAAAACAAATATTAATAGGTTTAAGTATTCCAGAAGAGATGTGGAAAGTACAAATAAAAGATCTTTCAGGAGGGCAACAGTCGAGAGTAGCTCTAGGAAAAATCTTATTAGAAGAACCAGAGTTATTAATATTAGATGAACCAACTAACCATTTAGATTTAGTAGCAATTGAGTGGCTAGAGAAATTTTTAAAAGACTATCCAAAAGCTTTTGTAGTTATATCACATGATAGATACTTTTTAGATAATATTGTTAATAGAGTTTTTGAAATAGAAGGAAAAACATTAAAAGCTTATAAAGGTAATTTTTCTGAATATGTTATTCAAAAAGAGGCTTATTTATCAGGAGCAGTAAAATCTTTTGAAAAAGAGCAGGATAAAATTAGAAAAATGGAGGAGTTTGTAAGACGTTATAAAGCTGGACAGAAATCAAAACAAGCTAGAGGAAGACAAAAACTTTTAGATAGAATGGAAAAAAGCGATAATCCAATTATAGGAATAAGAAAAATTAAACTTAAATTTGAAGTTGAAACTCCAAGTGTGGATAAAGTTTTAGAATTAAAAAATTTAAGTATGAGTTATGGAGAAAAAAAACTTTTTAATAACTTGAATTTAACAGTTTTTAGAGGAAATAGAATTGGAATAATTGGAAAAAATGGAGTTGGAAAATCAACTATTTTAAGAATAGTTAATGGGCTAGAAAAAGCTAAAAGTGGAGATGTAGAATTAGGAGAAAGAGTAAAAATAGGTTATTATGATCAAAATCATCAAGGATTAAAAATGGAGAATACGATACTAGAAGAGTTATTATATACTTTTCCAATGAGCGATGAAGAGGCAAGAACTATAGCTGGTGGATTTCTTTTTTCAGCAGACGATGTAGATAAAAAAATAAAATCTTTATCTGGAGGAGAAAAAGCTAGAGTAGCTTTTATGAAACTGATTTTATCGAAACCTAATTTTTTAATATTAGATGAACCAACGAATCACTTAGATATTTATTCTAGAGAAATATTAGAAGAAGCTTTGGAAGATTATGACGGGACAATTATTGTTGTATCTCACGATAGATATTTCTTAGAAAGTGTTGTTAATAATATATATGAGGTTACTAAAGATGGAGCAACTTTATTCAAAGGGGATTATGAAATGTATATTTCGCAAAAGGATAATGTGAAACCAAAAGATGAGACAGCAGGCTTAAATTATGAGGAACAAAAAAGAAATAGAAATAGAATAACAACCTTAGAAAAAAAATATAAAAAACTAGAAGAAGAAATAGAAAGATTAGAAAGTGAAAAAAGTGATTTAGAAAAGAAATATGAAATTGCTGGAAAAAGTAACAATTTGGATGAATTAATGGACATTCAAAAAGAGATAGATTTAAGAGATGAAAGAATTCTAGATGCTATGGAAAGCTGGGATGAAACAGCTCTAGAGCTAGAAGAATTAAAAAAATAGTTGTAAAAAAATAAAATTGTGGTAAAATTATCTTTGACTTTTTGCAATAAAGCGATTATAATACTAAAGTTAAATATTATTTAAAAATAATAAATAAAAAAATTCAGAGGAAGGAGGGTAAAATGCCTACTTTAAGTCAATTAGTAAAAAAAGGAAGACAAACTCTAGAAGAGAGTAAAAAATCACCAGCATTACAAGGAAACCCACAAAGAAGAGGAGTGTGTGTAAGAGTTTATACTACTACACCTAAGAAACCAAACTCAGCTTTAAGAAAGGTTGCCAGAGTAAAATTAACTAACGGAATCGAAGTAACTTCATACATCCCAGGAGAGGGACACAACTTACAGGAGCACTCAATCGTTCTAGTAAGAGGAGGAAGAACAAAAGATTTACCAGGAGTTAGATATAAAGTTATCAGAGGAGCTTTAGATACAGCTGGAGTTGCTAAGAGAAAACAATCAAGATCTAAATACGGAGCTAAGAAAGCGTAATAATTATTAAGGAGGTGGACAGTAAATGTCAAGAAGAAGAGCAGCAGTAAAAAGAGATGTATTACCTGATTCAAGATATTCTGATAAAGTTGTAACTAAAGTTATCAACTCTTTCATGTTAGATGGAAAAAAGTCAATCATTGAAGGAATATTCTATTCTGCAATGGATTTAATAAAAGAAAAAACTGGTCAAGAGGGGTACGATGTATTTAAGCAAGCATTAGATAACATTAAGCCACAGATCGAAGTAAGATCAAGAAGAATCGGAGGAGCTACTTATCAAGTTCCAGTAGAAGTAAGACCTGAGAGACAACAAACTCTTGCTATCAGATGGTTAACTACTTATACAAGACAAAGAAAAGAGTATGGAATGATCGAAAAGTTAGCAGCAGAATTAATAGCAGCAGCAAACAATGAGGGAGCTACTATTAAGAAGAAAGAAGATACTTACAAAATGGCAGAAGCTAACAGAGCTTTCGCACACTACAAGTTCTAATTTCAGTCGTAATTTAAAATTTAGGAGGATAACAAAATGGCTAGAAGCGTTTCTTTAGAAATGACTAGAAACATTGGTATCATGGCTCACATCGACGCAGGAAAGACTACTACAACAGAGAGAATCTTATTCTATACTGGAGTAGCTCATAAAATTGGAGAGGTTCACGAAGGTGCCGCTACAATGGACTGGATGGAGCAAGAGCAAGAGAGAGGTATCACAATTACTTCTGCTGCTACAACATGTTTCTGGAAAAATCACAGAGTAAATATAATAGACACACCAGGACACGTGGACTTTACAGTTGAGGTTGAAAGATCTCTAAGAGTACTTGACGGTGCAGTTGCTGTATTCTCAGCAGTTGACGGAGTACAACCACAGTCTGAAACAGTTTGGAGACAAGCTGACAAATATGGTGTACCTAGAATAGCTTTCTTTAATAAAATGGACAGAATCGGAGCTAACTTCGAAATGTGTGTTAACGATATTAGAGAAAAATTAGGATCTAATCCAGTACCTATTCAATTACCAATCGGTGCTGAGGATGACTTCGAAGGAGTTATCGACTTATTAGCAATGAAAGAGATTGTATGGCCAAAAGATTCTGACAATGGACAGAATTTTGAAGTTAAAGATATCAGAGCTGAATTAGCAGATGCTGCTGAAGAAGCTAGAAACTTCATGATCGAATCAGTAGTAGAAACTTCTGATGAGTTAATGGAGAAATTCTTCGGAGGAGAAGAAATCTCTGAAGCTGAAATCAACGTTGCTTTAAGAGCTGCAACATTAGCAAACACAATAGTACCAGTTACTTGTGGAACTGCATTCAAAAACAAAGGAGTTCAAGCTTTACTAGATGCTATCATCGCGTACATGCCAGCTCCAACAGATAAAGGAATAATCAAAGGAACAGACGTTAAGAACGAAGAATTAGAAATAACTAGAGAGATTTCAGATAACTCTCCATTTGCTGCTTTAGCATTTAAAGTTATGACTGACCCATTTGTTGGAAGATTAACATTCTTCAGAGTTTACTCGGGAGTTCTAACAAAAGGATCTTACGTTTTAAACTCAACAAAAGGTAAAAAAGAGAGAATGGGAAGAATTCTTCAAATGCACGCAAACAAAAGAGAGGAAATCGAAGTTGTTTACTGTGGAGATATCGCAGCAGCAGTTGGATTAAAAGATACAACTACTGGAGATACTCTATGTGCTGAAGATGCTCCAATCGTTCTAGAGAAAATGGAGTTCCCTGAGCCAGTAATCTCAGTTGCAGTTGAGCCTAAGACAAAAGTTGACCAAGAGAAAATGGGTCTAGCTTTATCAAAGCTTGCTGAAGAGGATCCTACATTCAGAGTTAAAACTGATGAGGAAACTGGACAAGTAATCATCTCAGGAATGGGAGAATTACACTTAGAGATCATCGTTGATAGAATGAAGAGAGAATTCAAAGTTGAGTCAACAGTTGGTAAACCACAAGTTGCTTACAGAGAAACTATAACTCTTAAACAAGATCAAGAAGTTAAGTATGCTAAGCAATCTGGAGGAAAAGGACAATTCGGACACGTTAAGATTACTCTTGAGCCAAACCCAGGTAAAGAGTTCGAATTTGTTAACAAAATAACAGGAGGAGCAATTCCTAGAGAATATATTCCTGCTGTTGAAAAAGGATGTAGAGAAGCTCTTGAAGGCGGAGTTGTAGCTGGATACCCTATGGTTGACTTAAAAGTTACACTTTATGATGGATCATACCACGAGGTTGACTCGTCAGAGATGGCGTTCAAAATTGCTGGATCTATGGCACTTAAGCAAGCTGCTCAAAAAGCAAAACCAATCATCCTTGAGCCAATCTTCAAAGTAGAAGTAACTACTCCAGAAGAGTACATGGGAGATATCATAGGAGATATCAACTCAAGAAGAGGAATGATCGGAGGAATGACTGATAGAAACGGAGCGAAGATAATCAACGCTAAAGTACCTTTATCAGAAATGTTCGGATACGCAACTGACTTAAGATCTAAATCTCAAGGAAGAGCAACTTACTCTATGGAATTTGAAGAGTATGCACAAGTTCCTGCGTCAGTTCAAAAAGCTATCCAAGAAGAGAGAGGAAGATAATAATTTATCTTTTTTAAAACTTCAACTTGAAAAAAGTTTAATAATGTTGTGACTCTTAGTGAGTCACAACAAAAATTATAAAATACAAAGAAAAATAGGAGGAAATTTCAAATGGCTAAAGAAAAATTTGAAAGAAGCAAACCGCACGTTAACATTGGAACAATCGGACACGTTGACCACGGAAAAACAACAACAACAGCAGCAATATCAAAAGTATTATCAGATATGGGACTAGCTAAGAAAGTAGATTTCGCTAACATCGACGCTGCACCAGAAGAGAGAGAAAGAGGAATCACAATCAATACAGCTCACATCGAGTATGAAACAGTAGAGAGACACTACGCGCACGTTGACTGTCCAGGTCACGCGGATTACGTAAAGAACATGATCACTGGAGCAGCACAAATGGACGGAGCTATCTTAGTTGTATCAGCAGCAGATGGTCCAATGCCACAAACAAGAGAGCACATCCTATTATCAAGACAGGTTGGAGTTCCATACATCGTAGTATACTTAAACAAAGCTGACATGGTAGACGACGAAGAGTTATTAGAGTTAGTTGAAATGGAAGTAAGAGAGTTATTAACAGAGTACGGATTCCCAGGAGACGATTTACCAGTAATAATGGGATCATCTTTAGGAGCAATGAACGGAGAAGAGAAATGGGTTAACCAAATCAAAGCTCTAATGGACGCTGTAGATTCTTACATTCCAACACCTGCAAGAGCAGTAGACCAACCATTCCTAATGCCAATTGAGGATGTATTCACAATTACAGGAAGAGGAACAGTTGTAACTGGAAGAGTAGAAAGAGGAATTGTAAAAGTTGGAGAAGAGATTGAAATAGTAGGAATCAAAGATACTACAAAATCAACTTGTACAGGAGTAGAGATGTTCAGAAAGCTGTTAGATCAAGGTCAAGCAGGAGATAACATCGGAGCATTATTAAGAGGAATCAAGAAAGAGGATGTTGAAAGAGGACAAGTATTATGTAAGCCAGGATCAATATTACCACATACAGGATTCAAATCAGAGGTATACGTATTAACTAAGGAAGAGGGAGGAAGACATACTCCATTCTTCTCAGGATACAGACCACAGTTCTACTTCAGAACTACAGATATAACTGGAGCAATCAACTTACCTGAGGGAGTAGAAATGGTAATGCCAGGAGACAACATTGAGATGACAGTAGAGTTAATCCACCCAATCGCAATGGAGCCAGGATTAAGATTCGCGATCAGAGAGGGAGGAAGAACAGTAGCTTCTGGAGTTGTTGCAGAAATTACTAAGTAATCTTACTTATTCAAATATTGAGAGTTAAGTTTAAAACTTAACTCTCTTTTTTATTTTTTCATTTAAAAAAATATGATATAATATGAAAAAATAGAAAGGATATTGCATGATAATAGATTTTACAAAAGTTATTGAAGTTTTTGAATCTATGAGTTTCATAGGACTTATATTAATTTGGATGTCTTTTTTAATAGGATTAAAATTTCCTGATTGGGATTTTAAATTGAAGATAAAACATAGAAATATTTTAACTCATAGTCCAATAATACTTTGGATAATGATATATTTTTACAATACTCAAAAAGATGTTGAAGTTTTTAGATTTTCAATAATGGGATTTGCGTTAGCGTTAGGATTACATATGATTTTTGATTTTTTTCCAAAGGGATGGTCAAGAGGAGCATTAATATATTTTCCATATTGTAGAGTATGTTTAGGTGTTAAAGGAAGTAAAGGATTTATTTTTTTAACGGGAATATATTGTATCTTTTTATCGATAAAATATTCGCAAACTTATATTGAAGTTATGATTTTGACTTTATTAGGAGTGTACACAATTGTAAAAAATATAAAAAAAGAAGAAAAGTTTTTTAGACCTTTTACCTTTTTTGCAGGAGTTTGTGTATTTTTAAGTGCAGTAAAATATGATGAAATAAGTAATTCTATTACTTTTATTGTACACTTAATATTTGAAAAAGTGAAAATCCTATTTTAGTACATGAAAATTTATAGAAATCCTGGACCTTAACTTGACAAAAGAAGTTAATTTTTAATATAATTTAACTAAATAAAAGGATTGAGAGGAGAAAAAATGAGAGACATTAACTTTTTAGTAGAACAAGCTACTAAAATTAGAAAAGACATTGTTCAAATGATTTGTAAATCAAAATCAGGTCATCCAGG
>OGWY01002655.1_pt1 | contig 12652 bp, 17 predicted proteins | sample 1576121 | NCBI WGS metagenome assembly OGWY01 (sample SAMEA3541543, study PRJEB24748) | human gut metagenome | biome: human gut; feature: human-associated habitat; material: faeces | place: China | collected 2012 | reverse complement strand
ACACAGACCGGCAAGACCTACAAGGAACTGCTTCAGAAGCACCGGATGGAGACGGCGGCCCGCCTGCTGCGCCGCAGCGATTTGAACATCCAGCAGATCATCACCCAGGTGGGCTACGAGAACACGAGCTACTTCTACCGCCTGTTCCACGAGCGCTACGGCCAGAGCCCCCGCGAGTACCGCAATGCCCGCCAGCGCCGCCCCCATGCGTGATGTGCGGGTCCCTTTCCAGCGGCCCTCTCCGCTTTTTGGCGGAGGGGGCCGTTTTGTGTCCGGTGAAAACTGGAATTTCGGCCCGGATTGTGATAAAATGAGACCAATAGACTGGATGCGTCGGTTTCTGCGCATCGCAAGAGAGGGTGAATGAACATGTTTCGTGGAGCGAGACGCTCTGATCTGGACGCTATCATGCAAATTTATGCCCGCGCCCGGCAGGAAATGGCCGCCAGCGGCAACCCGACCCAGTGGGGGACGCGTTTTCCCCCGCAGGACCTGATCGAAGAGGACATCGACACCAACCGCCTGTTTGTGTATCTGCACAATGGTGAGATGGAGGCCGTGTTCGCCTTCGTCCTCGGCCCGGACCCGACCTATGCAAAGATCGAAGACGGCCAGTGGCTGAACGATGCGCTGCCCTATGGCACCATCCACCGGCTGGCCTCGGCGGGCAAGCGCCCCGGCGTGGCGACCGATGTCATCAACTGGTGTCTGGAGCACTGCGAGAGCCTGCGGGCCGATACCCACGCGGACAACAAGATCATGCAGCACCTGCTGGAAAAGAACGGCTTCACCCGCTGCGGCATCATCCATGTGGCCGATGGAACGCCTCGCATCGCCTACCAGCGCCTGTCGCGGGAGGGGATGGCACGATGAACGAAGCGCTGAACGAAGCCGTTGCCGCCCTGCGGCCGGAGATGACCGCCGCTTTGCAGCGGCTGGTGCGGAAGAAGAGCGTGGAAGGGCCGGAGCTGCCCGGCAAGCCCTTCGGTGCAGATGTGGACGCCTGCTTTACGGAGGCGCTGACCCTCTGCCGTGAGCTGGGGTTCGAGACGACCGACCTTGACCGCTACATCGGCTGGTGCGAGATCGGTTCCGGCGACGAGATGGTGGCCGTGCTGGGCCATCTGGACGTCGTGCCCGAAGGCGAGGGCTGGCATCATCCGCCCTATGGGGCCGAGATCGTGGACGGCCGGCTCTTTGGCCGGGGGGCCATCGACGACAAAGGCCCGGTGGTGGCCAGCCTGTTTGCGCTGAAGGCCATCCGGGATCTGAACATCCCGCTCCGGCGCCGGGTGCGTCTGCTCTTCGGCCTGAACGAGGAGACCAACGACCGGGATGTCTTCTATTACCGCGACCACGGCGGCGAGATCCCGGTGCTGGGTTTTACGCCCGATGGCGAATACCCGCTCATCAACGGCGAAAAGGGCATCCTGAACGAGAGCTATGCGGTGCAGCTGCACCAGACCGGGGCCTGGAAGCTGGTCTCGGTCCGGGGCGGCGTGGCCGGCAATGTGGTGCCGGACTACGCCTGCGCCGAGCTGACTGCCCCGGCGGGGGCTTCCTTTCCGGCGGCTGCGCACATCACCTGCACCGCCATCCCCGGCGGCTGGAAGGTGGAAGCCGACGGCGTTTCGGCCCACGGCAGCCACCCCGAACAGGGGCAGAATGCCATCGGGCGGCTGGCGCTCTATCTGGAACAGCTCCCGCTGGAAGGCGACGCCAGGAAGGCCGTGGCCTTCCTGGCAGAAACGCTGGGCATGGACCCCTACGGCGAACGGCTGCTGGGCCACCGGCTGGAAGACGACCTCTCCGGCCCCATGAGCTGCAATCTGGGCCTCATCGAGGGCGACGAGACGCACCTCTGGGTCAAGCTGAACTACCGCTACCCCGTCACCAAAACGGTGGACGACTGCGCCCCCGTCGTCAAGGCCGCCTTCGAGGCCGCCGGCTGGGCGCTGGACCGGTCCGTCCATAAACAGAAGCTCTATTACCCGGAGCAGACCCCGCTCGTGCAGGCGCTGCTGGGCGTCTACCGCGACGCCACCGGCGACCGGTCTGCCCCCAAGTGCATCGGCGGCGGCACCTATGCCAAAGTCCTGCCGAACACGGTGGCCTTCGGCCCCCTCTTCGACGGCGACCCGGTGACGGAACATCAGCCGGACGAGTTTATCGACCTGGACCGTCTGGTGCAGAACGCACAGATCATCGCGCAGGCTGTGGTCAAACTGGCCAACCTGCCGTTGGAATAAGGAGGATGGGCGTATGAAGATCACGCAGGTGCGGCTGGGCCGCATTTCCACCCCGCTGCGGGTGCCGTTCAAAACGGCACTGCGCACCGTCAACAGCGTCGAGGACGTCATCGTGGAGCTCCACACCGACACCGGTGCCGTGGGCTACGGTGAGGCACCGCCCACCGGCGTCATCACCGGCGACACGGCCGGGGCCATCATCGGGGCCATTCAGGACCACATCGCCCCGGTCATCCTCGGCCATGACATCGACGAGTTCGAGGACCTGACCGCTGCCGTGCAGAAGGCCCTCGTCCACAACACCAGCGCAAAGGCTGCGGTGGATATGGCACTGTGGGACCTGCTGGGCCAGAAGTACAACGCCCCGGTCTACCGGATGCTGGGCGGTGCCCGGAAGAACATCGTCACCGACATCACCATCAGCGTGAACCCGCCGGAGGAGATGGCGCGGGATGCCCGCACCGCCATCGCCCGCGGGTACGACTGCCTGAAGGTCAAGGTCGGCATCGACCCGGAACTGGATGTGGCCCGGCTGGCCGCAGTCCGCGAGGCGGTGGGCAGAGAGGTCTGCATCCGCATTGATGCGAACCAGGCCTGGAACGCCAAGCAGGCCGTCCGCATCCTGAACCAGATGCAGGACAAGGGGCTGGACATCGAGTTCGTGGAGCAGCCCGTCCCGGCGGCAGACCTGGAGGGGATGCAGTACGTCACCCGCCACGCAGATGTCCCGGTGCTGGCCGACGAGAGCGTGTTCAGCCCGGCGGATGCCCTGAAGATCATGCAGACCGGCGCGGCCGACCTCGTGAACATCAAGCTGATGAAGTGCGGCGGCATCACCAACGCGCTGCGGATCGCGGCGGCGGCAGAGGTGTACGGTGTCGAGTGCATGATCGGCTGTATGCTGGAAGCAAAGATCTCGGTCAATGCTGCCGTGGAGCTGGCCTGCGCCAAAAAGATCATCACCCGGATCGACCTCGACGGCCCGGTGCTGTGCAGCGAAGACCACATCCTCGGCGGTGCCGTCTTTGACGAAAAGAACATCACCGTCTCGGATGCGCCCGGCCTCGGCATCCAGGGCTTCGTCCCCGGCAAGGTGCAGTATCTCGGCTGAACTGTGAAAAAAACGGACCTCCTCCCACCTGGAAACAGACGGGAGGAGGTCTTTTTTTGTTGAATTGTATTTTATGCAAGGACAATAAAAAACTTCGTGTTTGGAGATGGATAGATGAAAAGCCGAAAAAAGTGGGCGAAATCGTTGACTTTTCGGGAGTCAGAGACTATAATTACACATGTTCCGTGTAGAGGAATGGGAAAATCTGTGCGCAGTGGACGTACAACAAATGGAAAGAGGAGTGTTTGAATATGAAAACGCTGAAGGCTCTCGTGGCAAAATACAATGCCGCCAGCCTCATCCTGCGCATTCTGGTGGGCCTGCTCGTCGGCGTGGTGCTGGCGCTGGTGGTGCCCGGTGCAGGCTGGGTGGAAGAGTTCGGCAACCTGTTCGTCGGTGCGCTGAAGGGCATTGCCCCGGTGCTGGTCTTCGTCATCGTGGCAAGTGCACTGGCGCAGGGCACCTCCAAATTGGACCGCCGGTTCGGCACGGTCATCTGGCTGTATATGCTGACCACCTTTCTGGCGGCAGCCATTGCGGTCGTCACGAGCTTTCTGTTTCCGCAGACCACAGAACTTAGCAAAGGGATTTGGGGAAGTTCCGATAACTGGTTGATGGCTGGGCAGATGGCGAAAGCTCTTTCCTGCAGTACGATCGTACCAAAGGATTATCAGGGAAACGAAGCAAATGCATTGGTTGCCATCGACATTGCCAATAGATTACAGACCAGTCCATTGATGGTTATGCAGAACTTGTATGTGATCCAGGGCAGACCGAGCTGGTCGGCGCAGTTCCTGATTGCATCTGTAAATGGAAGTGGCAAGTATGACATGGAATTGCAATATGACGAAAAGGCAGACAAAGCAGGAAAACCATATTCTTGCCAGTGTTGGACGATGAAAGATGGAAGGAAAGTAACTGGTCCGGTCATTGATATGGAAATGGCAAAGGCAGAAGGATGGACTACAAAGAGCATGAGTAAATGGATGACTATGCCGCAGATCATGCTTCGATACAGAGCTGCTTCATTCTTTGCCCGTATGAATTGTCCAGAACTCACGCTTGGTTTCTACACGCAGGAAGAAGTTATTGACGGAGATTTTAAGGAATATCCGATGGAAGAAATGCGGCAGAGCGTGGAGGATGAAATCAAAGCAAATGCCAATACAGAGGATTTTGAGGAGGTTGTTCCGAAGCAGGAAGAAGGCACTGCTGTAACTGAGACTATAGAGGAAGAAGTTCCGGATTTTATGAAGGGTTAGGTTGCTCATATGAAACTGAAGTGTTTGGGTAGCGGTAGTAGCGGAAACTGTTATCTGCTTATTGCTAGCAATGGAGAAACGCTGATCATAGATCCGGGGATATCGATCAAAGAAATTAAGAAAGCCTTAAACTGGAATATTTCGTGTGTGGTGGGTGCTGTGTGCACTCATCATCATACGGATCACGCGAAATCTGTTAAGGATCTGGAGCAGATGGGGATCCCGGTGCTTAAGCCATATGAGAGCTCAAAAAAGATAAGCGTTGATGGTGCAGGATGGACGATACAATATTTTGAATTGACGGATAAGAATAGAAGATTTATGCACACAAACACCGATGGATCGGAGTGTCCTTGCTATGGATTTCTGATTTCACATCCAGAGATGGGACGATTGCTATATATCACAGATACGGAGTTGATCAAGTGGCGCTTTTATGATGTTCATCAGATATTGGTGGAAGCAAATTATTCCAAAAAGATCATACAAGAAGATGATCCGAACTATGAGCATGTATGCCGGGGACACATGGAGCTAGAAACAACATTGGAGTTTCTAAAGGTAAACAAAAGCATGGATCTTCGGAATGTCGTGCTGTTGCATTTGAGCGATGACAATTCAGATGCAGAGTTGTTTGCCGCCAGAGCAAAGGAAGTTGTAGGAATGGCAGATGTTTATGTTGCTGATGAGGGAATGGAAGTCGAGTTGAATAAGGATCCGTTTTAGGAAAGGAGCATAAATGAACAAAGTAATTTTAATGGGCAGACTGACCCGCGATCCGGAGATCAGATATGCCAATAATGCAAACAGTACCTGCATTGCTAACTATACCTTGGCTGTTGACCGCAGGTTCAAGCGTCAGGGTAACGAGCAGACAGCAGATTTTATTCAATGTGTTGCAATTGGTAGAGGTGGAGAGTTTGCAGAGAAGTATCTGCATCAGGGAACCAAGATTGTAGTGGAAGGTCGTATTCAGACCGGAAGCTATACGAATAAGGATGGCCAGAAGATTTTCACTACAGATGTGATGGTGGAATCTCAGGAGTTTGCGGAGAGTAAGGCAGCGTCTGCGCAGAATGGTAATCAAAATGCGTCTGCGCCAACAAGACCAAATGTGGCACAGAATGATAGCGATGGATTTATGAACATTCCAGATGCCATTGAAGAGGAGTTGCCATTTGCAACCAGTTAATGACCGTAATGTCATAAAACTAGGAATCGAATCAGAGCGCTTTGAGATAGTAACAGTTGACACAGCATATGACAAGAAAGGAAAGAGAATATGGAAATCAGTTTACAAGAGTTAGCTGGCGGTGCTTTACAGGAGAAAGTAAATCAGGCGTTTGAAAAGGTTATGCAAAATATGCAGGATCCAAATACGCCGTGGAAAAACAAAAGAAAAATCACCGTTGGGATAACATTTGCACAGAATGAGGATCGCACTGACTGCACCTGTGATATTTCGGTGGATACAAAACTTGCAGCGGTTAAGCCGGTGAGCACCAAATTTTGTACGCAGAAAGATTTGGCAACTGGTGAGATTTATGCCCAGGAATATGGACCGGGAATCAGAGGACAGATGTCTTTCGAGGATGTGGATCAAAACATGGTAGAAGTTGATGGAAACATGGTTGATACGGAAACAGGAGAAATCAAAGAAGACGGTGTAATTGATCTTAGAGGAGCAAAGCAGGCATAAAGAAAGAAGGTAGGTAAAAATGATTAAAGAAGCATTACAATATGTCGTTGGTTTAAGCGAACCAACAATCAATGAGATTGATGGAAGACAGTATTCGGATAAGCCGTTAGTTCGCATCGACTATATCCCAAAGGCTAAAGCGATTAAGATGGCTACTCTTAGAAGTTTGGTCGATTATATTAAGTCACAAGCTGACACAATGAGTGACAAGATGATAGTTCATGTAGTGAGTCCAACACAGGTGAATTTATTTTCGAATTTGGATTGTGATCGTAATCGTGAATATATGGTAGAGGTTCATGCGGAACTTCCAGAGTTTCCATTTGATCATTTTATTGGTCACGAAACTTTTCTGATTGGCGTGCAATCGAAGTTTGTTCCTAACACAGATTCAGATTTACTATTGAAATTTGCCGGAACAGTAGAAAGTGGGACGATTACAGATTACGGCGATGATGGTATTTCGCAGAAAGCAACAGTAAAAACAGGGGTTGCGTCAAAGGCGGATGCTGTTATCCCGAGCCCGGTCAGGTTGAAACCATATCGTACATTTACCGAAGTGGATCAGCCGGAAAGCGATTTTGTATTTCGCATGAAGGAAGACAAATATGATGGAGTACAGTGTGCGTTATTCGAAGCAGATGGTGGAGCATGGAAATTGCATGCAATGGAATCCATCCAAGAATATCTAGAGGAGCAGTTAAAGGGTGTCGATGGTTTCACAATCATTTCGTAGGCTTACATTGTTCACAGAAAAAGGGGCAGGCTTCTGCCTGCTCCGGTATGATGAAAGGAGAAGCAATGATCATATTGGAAGATATGGGGCAGAAAGAGGAAAAACACACAGTTAAAAATCAATGGTTTTATGAGAACGGTATTGATGTGGTGCGTGTACCGCTGCCGGTGGGAGATTATGTTATAGCAAATGACAAGGCTATAAATGTGTTGGAGCGCAAAGAACAACGCAATATTAAGCCAAAAAAAATGGACTTCTTGGGTACATATTCTATGGCTGTGGACACGAAAGAGAACATAGGTGAGATTGTTAATAACATATGCGGCAAGTCGCATGATCGATTTCGTGATGAATGTATTTTGGCTCAAAATAACGATGTGCAGCTATATATATTAGTAGAAAACGAAGATGGAGTAGCTTGTATTGGAGATTTATACCGTTGGCAGAATCCGAGATTGTACAGATACAATAAAATTAAATATATGCATGGTCTTGGAAAATGGCAGCACATTAAATTGCCAAAGAGACCTCCGACAAAGGGAGAGACACTCGCAAAGGCGATGCTTACAATGGAACAAGAATATGGTGTGCATTTTCTTTTTTGCCATCCAAATGAGGCAGGAGCAAAGGTAGTTGAATTGTTGGAGGGTGGTTGTGATGATGACAGAAGAACAAAAGCTGTTGGTTGAAAATAACCATAATCTGATTTATTTTATGATCCACAAAATGAATGAATCAGTAGAAGAATATTATGATCTGGCTGCGATTGCACTTTGCAAGGCTGCTATAAGTTATCAATCAGATAACGGATCTTTCTCAAATTATGCCTGCAGATGCATCAGAAACGAAATTCTATTGGATCACAGGGCAAGAATGATGCCCAAGCGTTGGATGAATGAATATTTGATCAGTTATGATGCCCCGTCGGTTGTTCAAAATGAAGATGGGGAAGAGAGCATTCTTCTTGATCAGCTTAAGTCTTTTGAATCTGTGGAAAACGAGGCGTTAAGCAGAATTATGTATTTGGAAGTCGTGGCGGAATTAGGGAAGACAGACAGCAAGGTACTGAAATTTTTTGAAATGGGTCTTAAGCAACGGGAAATCGCTGAAATAATGGGAATGACTCAGGCAAATGTTTCCAGAGTGAAAAGACGTGTGGAAAAGATGTTATGTTGTGATTGATTGGAGGGACTTTATGGCAAAGCAGCAGTTGATAAACCGGGCAAAATATAAAGATATTAAAAGATATGATCATAATCAGATGGAGCGGTTCGCGCGATCACTGTATGAGAGTGGTTTCAAGGATGGAGCAGTACAGGCAACGGCAACGGAAAAATCCAATACGAGACAGATGGATTTTAATATGTTAAATGAGAGACTTCTTACCATTAAGGGGATAGGAATTGTCAAGGCGGAACAGATTGTAAAGGTCGTGAAAGGGGCGCTGGAAAGTGAGTAGCCGAAGAGCGGCAATGCGCCGTGAAAGAAAGCAGCGAGCAAAAATTGGGAAGAATAAGTCGTCCACTGGCGTAATGCTAAGAGCTGCGGAGCAGGGCAAATTGGACGGTAGAACCATTGCCTTCTGCGTAGCAGCTAATTTGTTGTATGATTTGCACGGATTCCGCAGGCGGCGAATATACAACTTTTTGGAAAAGTGCAATAAGGAAGCCGCAAGATTTGATGATTCTGGATTGCAATTTGTTCTAAAAGTATATGCAGATAGAATTGTTGAAAAATTTAATGATCTGCTTTTGATGGAACAACCTGCGGATGTGGTGGAGCATATCTATTGCAATCAAAGAGATGATTTTTTCATTTCATCGCTGGCACTAATGTTTACTGTCCTAAACGGGGAATATGGCATGGCGTTTAATCAGAAGAAAACAGGAAGGTTGGATGTCATGCTGGAGTACTGTGCAAATGAATACTTGAAATTGCAACTGGATCCGGATGGGCATGATGTGGCATGGTATGTGCGACAGACGAGGGAAAAAACAGGGATTATTATTTGAAAATAAGAAAGGAGTCGGAACTCTGGCCAGAGTAAAGATGCATCGGTTCCTTTCGAAAAGAGATATGATTAATGGAGAATTAATAGTTGATAATTTTGCCGGTGGAGGTGGAGCCAGCACTGGCATAGAGTTGGCAACCGGAAAGAGTGTTGATATAGCTATCAACCATGATCCGGAAGCTATTCGGATGCATAAAGCAAACCATCCAAATACAAAACACTACTGTGAGGATGTATGGCAGGTAGATCCGATAAAGGCGTGCAAAGGGCATCCGGTTGGACTTGCTTGGTTCTCGCCAGACTGTAAACATTTTAGCAAGGCAAAAGGCGGAAAGCCAAAGGATAAATTTATCCGCGGTCTTGCTTGGGTAGCCTGCAGATGGGCGGGACTTGTCCGACCAAGGGTGATTATGCTGGAGAACGTCGAGGAATTTAAGACGTGGGGACCACTAAACAGAGGACATCATCCGATTAAAGCGAAGCAAGGGAAAACTTTTGGAAAGTTTGTGCAGCAGCTTCAGAATTTGGGGTATGAGGTACAATTTCGGGAGCTTGTGGCAGCAGATTATGGCGCACCAACAATGCGCAAGAGATTCTTTATGATTGCCCGGTGTGACGGATATCCAATTATATGGCCGGAGCCGACTCATGCACCCAGAGACAGCGAAGAGGTAAAAGCTGGTCTGTTAAAGCCATATGTCGGGGCATATACGCAGATTGATTTCAGCCGTCCGTGTCCATCTATATTTGACACAGCGCAGGAAATTAAGGAAAAGTATGGAATCCGTGCTGTGCGGCCGCTGGCACCCAAAACGATGGAGCGGATTGCAAGGGGATTGAAAAAGTTTGTTCTGGATAACCCAGAGCCGTTCATCATCCAGTGTAATCACGGTGGAAAGCGTAAACCGAATGATATTCGGGTGCCGATGCCTACCATTACAGGGAAGCATGGTTATGGAATTGTGGAGCCATATATGGTACAGATCGGACAAACTTGTTTTGCAAAAGACAGAAGCAAGGATGTGCGAGAACCACTTACAACGATTGTGAGCAAGAATGAGCATTGTCTTATCAGTCCAACACTGATTCAGTATCATTCGGAGACCGCAAAGGGAGAAGTAAGAGGGCAGAACATAGAGGACCCGATCATGACGGTAGACGGATCAAATAGATATGGACTGGTTACTTCGTTTCTGCATAAATATTATGACGGTGGATATAAAGGAGCCGGGGAAAGTGTTGAAAATCCGTTGCCGACGGTCACGGCATGGGATCATAACAGCGTAGTAACAGCAAATTTAATCCAGATGAATAATCACTGTGATGGAAGAGATATTATTGATCCGCTTCCAACGATTACTGCAGGAGATGGACATTTTGGAGAGGTCAGAGCATTCCTGATTAAATATTATGGGAATGGATCTGCTGAGGATGTCACAGAGCCGCTTGATACAATAACTTCAAGGGGTCGCTTTGGGCTTGTGACAATACAAGGAGTGGACTATCAGATTGTTGATATCGGACTTCGGATGCTGGAACCACGAGAGCTGTATGGGTGTCAGGGATTTCCAGAGGATTATATTATCGACCACGACTTTGAGGGACGCACCTACCCACGAAGCGAGCAGGTGCGAAGATGTGGCAATTCAGTTTGTCCTCCACTACCGGCTGCAATGGTACGCTCCAATCTTCCGGAGCTATGTGTGGCGGAGAGGATGCCGAATATCACTAAAAATAATATTACTATGGAGAAAAATGGACAGTTAGCATTTGCGTAACAGAAAGGAGCAGGAAATGACGATTGATAGGGCAATACATGACCTAAAAGTAGCGTATGCAAGCGACTATAATAAGCAACTGGCTGAGTGGCTAGAAGAGCTGAAAGAATTACGTTCATACAAAGAAAAAATAGAAATGCAATATCTGGACGATATTAACAACCCATTGGAACCATTAAAACTGACATCAGCATTAGAAAGTGAAATATTTAAGTACAATTACAGAAAAAAGCATAAGCCAGAGGATATCGATATGCTTGATTTTACTGTTATATATGCTTTGAAGCATTGTCTTGAAGAGGCACTAAAAGAAAGCGAGGACTGATATGGCAGAAAAAAGAATGTTTTCCCGTGAACTGGTGGAAAGTGATCAGTTCTTGGAACTTCCGTTATCCGCACAGGGTCTTTATATGCATATTTGCATGGAGGCGGATGATGATGGCTTTGTGAACAATGCAAACCGGATCCGAAAGGTTGTTGAAGCTTCGCAGGAGGATTATAGGACATTATTTGACAGAGGTTACCTACTACAGATGGCCAATGGCTTGGTGGTTGTGGCACATTGGAAAATATGCAATAGCATTCGAAAAGATCGGTATAAGCCTACTGTACATCAGAGCGAATACAAGAAATTAAAGGTTTGCGACAATGTATATACGTTAAGTTCCGAAAGTGGGAAGTCGGTAGAATCGGTGGATGACATCTCACAGGTTAAGATTGTGGAGAAATTTGATGAATTTTGGAAGGCCTACCCAAGGAAAGAGCATAAGGCAATGGCAGAGCAGGAATATGCCAAATTGATAGTGCAGGGAATTAAAGAGGAAATGTTGATTGCATCGGCCAAGGCATATGCTAGAGCAAAGGATGGACAAGATCCTAAATATTTGAACTGCCCGGATTCGTGGCTGCAGAAAAGCATTTATTCGGATTATGAAGTGAAAGAGGAAAAGCCAAAAGGACCGCAACAACCGGAAGAAGAACCGGGAATAGATATGTGGAACGGAGAGGATGAACCGAAAAATGGGGAAACTGTATGAATTTAAGGAAGAGGATGCCTATTCTTTCGCTAGACATGTACATATTCAGGCTAAGGCAAGAGGGCGTGAACTTCAATTTTTTCATTGTCCATACTGTAGAGGCGGCAAAGGTGGCAAGGACAAGGGAACCTTTTCTATCAATTTACAAACTGGACAGTTTAAGTGTCTCAGATCAAGCTGCAGTATTTCCGGCAATATGATCACCTTGGCAAGGGACTTTGATTTTTCATTGGGAATAGAGGTTGATGAATACTATCAGCCTAGAAAACAGTACAGGCGTTTGAAGACGCCTAGCAAGCCTATAGAGCCACTACCTAAATCTGTTGAGTATTTGGAGGGTAGAGGGATTTCGGAGGCAGTAGCAAGACAATATGAGATTACAGTGCATGCAAAGCGGGATGATGTCTTGGTGTTTCCGTTTTTTGATGAAAATGGGAAGCTACAATATGTCAAATATCGAGACACGACCTTTTTCAAGGGAAAAAACTATATAGATAGGGATGGACAGCAGAAGGCAGCTGCAAAGGAATGGATGGAAAAAGGTTGCAAGCCGATTTTATTCGGCATGAAACAATGCGGGAAGGATCGCAAGCGGTTGGTGATCTGCGAGGGACAGATGGACAGCCTTTCGGTGGCAGAGGCAGGAATTGGATGTGCAGTAAGTGTACCGGGCGGAATGAATAACTTCCGTTGGATCCCTTATTGTTGGAATTGGGTGTGCGAATTTGAGGAAATTGTGGTTTTTGGCGATTATGAGCGTGATCATATG
>OGWY01002652.1_pt1 | contig 12657 bp, 14 predicted proteins | sample 1576121 | NCBI WGS metagenome assembly OGWY01 (sample SAMEA3541543, study PRJEB24748) | human gut metagenome | biome: human gut; feature: human-associated habitat; material: faeces | place: China | collected 2012 | reverse complement strand
ATGTTCATAAATACGGCTTCTTCGGAAATGCCTCTCTACCTGATCTGGAATATCAGATCCGCTACATCATTGAACATGAGGATATCCGTTTTACTAACCGTTTCAATGTCCATTACGCTCGCATGGGCGAACCGACTTGGAATCCTGCGGTGCTGGATTTTACTGAGTCTCGATTGGACGACCTGGTTAAAGAGTGTGGTCTTCACGCTGTCACCATCCATCCCGTAGTTTCCACCATGATGCCTCGCAGCAATAACGACCTCTCCAGCTATTTGAAGCACTGGTGCGAGATCAAGAATACCCAGCGGAATGGTGAAGCTGGGCTGCAACTTAGTATCAACAGCACTTCGGACGACCAGCGGGAAGCTCAGTTCGCCGACAAATCCCTGAGCCTGAGAGAAATCGCCAATATCGCCAGCGATTTACCTATGCCGGTTGGCAGAAAGTACACGTTGAACTTCGCTGTAACCGAAGCAACGATTTTGGACGCCAAAGTGCTCGACTCCCTCTTTGACCGCGATAAGTTTATCGTCAAGATTACTCCGATCCATCAAACCAAAGCTGCCCTGGAACACAACTACGATATCACTACCAGCTACGACGATTACAGCGTCTACGACAAATTCGAGCAGCCCTTGCTTGATTTGGGCTGGGACGTAATCGTGTTTGTTCCCAGCAAGGAAGAGGATTCCGACCGCATTACCTGCGGCAACGCTCTTATTAGCGAGGTATAACACAATGACTGAACAAGAAAAACTAATCAATGTTGATCTATATGGTGACGGTAGCCGTGACTCGCGGCTTCGCGCAGAGTACATTTATTGCGATCATGCCGATGTGTGTTCGGTATACAAGGAAGGAAAGTGCTTCCGTAAAACGACACTATTTGGCGTTCGTTGTGAATTTGGCCGCATAGCCTGTGTTGATGGCGGCACAAAGAAAACCAAGATGTACGGTCGTGTTTATAGTGAAGCCAAAGACTCTGAGCGATACCATAAGCTCTCTTACCCCAACAACACCTACATCGCAAAAATCGGCGACGGTGCTTTTCTCGCGCCGCCCTATGTCAGAATCGAACGCGGCCCGGATTCCAGGCTATTCTGTCATAATCCTGGGTTCGGTTGCAATCGTCTCTTTGTCCCTATTGACGAGCTGACGCCAGACAATATCAATCGAATTTGCACCTACCATCCGCGTGCTATGCTTGGTGGAGAGATTGAGAGCTATCAAACAGAAACCATCCCGATCTTTCTCCACCAGTTGTCCAAATTATTCCCGGAGCAGTACAACGCTTTCATCGCGGCGTTCCCGGATTATGAGCTGAAGGCTCCTGATTATCGTGGGAAATATGCGAAGCTGTCAACCTGCAATCGTGAGCTAACCTATCGTGACGCTCATGGCAACTCTTTCCGTTTTGACGGCGATGAGTTGGTATGTGACAAGTATCGGATTGGCGGGTTCATGCCGTTCTCATCCTCTGGTTACGCACAAATGCGTATTCCGGTGACAGATGATATGCAGGTAAAAATCACCGACAGCAACCAAGTCACGGATCAAACCGTTCTTATGTAATCATAAACCCTCAGTTAGCAACAAAGTAAATCAATCAGAGGTAGCAAAGATGAAAACCCATACTCTCAAATTCAAAGGATATCATGGGCGACCCAAAAAGATCGCTGAGATCCGCGATCTGAACGAAGCAGGCCAGCCCAAATCCGACCAAGATATTTTGGATGAGGCGTTTTTGCTGATTCATGCGTTCTGCGCCGGACGTGGCGTCAAGATTTATTACATCCGAGCTTGGAATTGCAACGGTGTCACCATTTTTGATGTAGGAAGCCATACCGAGTTCTTTCATCTTACCCCGGCAGTCAGTCTCTACACAGACACCGCTTCATCAGAAAGGAGCGAACAGAATGGCTAAAGTTTCAACCAGAACCCCGCCGCTCATTTCCCTTTATTTCTGCCAAGAAAGAGGCGACCCTGACTATGGGTCTTGCCTCTGGGCAGTTTTTAACTTCGATCTCGAACGATATGAGCTGTCCATTACATCCGACTGTGGGAACTACGCCTACGGTTGGGTCCCTACCCACAAAAGCGAGAGCTTTATGCACCTCATGGCAAGGTTGGACTCCGGCTATCTGCTGGATAAGCTCGCCAGCCCGTGCGTTATCAATGAAGAAGCCACCTTTGAGGCTGTAAAAGAACTCATGGAGGCTTGGGGCGTTGATTTCTCAGAGACAGATCGTTGGGGAGATCCCGTATTCGACATGGACGAAATCAAAGACTGTTGCTATCAGAGCAACGAGCGAGATGTCCACGATGCCTTAGAGCGAAAGTTCAAGGGCACATCTATGGAAACCTGTGATGACTACGATCTCTGGGGCTGTATTCAAAAGGACTTCACGACCAACGCCAAGAAGATCGTGCAAGTATTTATGGATCATATTCGCCCCATGTGCAAGAAACTCTCCCTAAGTGATGTTCAAATAGCGGAGGCCGACAAAGACGGACGGCTGGTGGCGCTGCCGTCTGACAAAGCGTTGACCAATGCAGACCGTATGCGAGCTGCGACAAATCAGCAGTTGGCGAAACTGTTATACGATAACCAAAAAGAGTTTTGCAGGTTAATGTACAAAAATCTTGGGTTTGAAGATGAATTGACTTTTTCTGAGGATTACTCGGACATCTTAGCTTGGTTAAATGCACCAGCGGAGATGGGAGTAGTAGCTGCTGTCAATGAACTGAGGGAGAACCATGAGTAAAATCAAATTGTTGTCAAAACTTGACCTTGCGGTAATCGAAAAAAATAACGGCAAAAAAACGATGCCAAGCGGTATTTACCCTTAAACGTTTTATGCCTCTGCTTGATTATGACAAAGTATTGGACAAGCTGAATGAGCTTGTTGAAGCTGTAAACCGATTGGAGGAAAAGATGGCAGCCGATCATGATGATCGAGGAGAATAACCATGAGAGCAACAAAGCAATTCAATAACGTAGACACCCAGAGCAAAATCACAATCAACACTGACGAGCTTCAGGCCATGTTGAGTTGTGGCCGGTATTCTGCCATACAGATTGGCGAGGCTGCTGAGGCTCGTATCCAGATCGGGAAGCGAATCTTCTGGAATGTCGAAAAAATCAAAAGCTACATCAACTCTATTTCTGTATAGGAGACTGCCGTATGAACACTTACCTGACCATCATGGTGACGATCTTAGTTCTTACTCAGATTGTCCGTATCATTCAAAACACCATTCAGCTTCGCCGGCAGTATAAGCTGTTTCAGGCTCAACTCGGACAGCTGGATGACATCACCCAAGAGGATCTTGATATGCAACGCAGAGCATATCGTTTGATCGTAGATCACTTTGAACGCAAGGGGAGTGAGGCGTAATGACCAAAGAAGAGGCTATCGCTGTCTTTGAATGTTTGGCAACAGAAATGACTGCAATTTTGGCAGGAATCCCAAAAAGCGAAGCCGCAACGGGTCAAATAAAAAGGTACATTGATGCCTATGATATAGCGATCTCCGCTCTTCGTATCCAGCAGAAGCAGGAGAGCGAATGTGCAAATTGTAGTGGCATTGTGTATCATCAAACAGATAGTGGGAAAATCATCCCCGTTGACCAGCGTTGCGGCGTAAAAATTACGCCTCCGTGCTACGTGCCTGATGGCGATGGATGTGCCTATCAAATCTATGGAGACAACAACGACGAGCCAATCGCCCGCTGTAAGTCTTGCCCGTTGTGCCAGAGCGACAAGATCAGGCATAAACAAGAGCCGGCACACAATGATCCTCTAACCCTGGACGAGCTGATGCAGATGGATGGTAAGCCCGTGTGGGTTATTTGCGACGAAGGATTTGAGCCATTGGCTTTTTGGGCGCTGGTTGAGGTCTGTGAGGAGTCTATCTTTCTGACAAATAACCTGGGAGGACGTACTGAATATGCCGCTGATGTGGAGCTTGAGGATGACGGTATTACGGTCTACCACCGTAAGCTGGAGGAGGGGACGGTATGAGCAAATCTATGAGCGAGCAAATGCAAAAATTGGCGGCTCGATACGAAAAGGCGACTGGTAAGAAGTTCAATGCGAAAACGAATGCGCAGAAAATCCGTTCCATGACAGACGAGGAGCTGGCGGAATTGTTTGAAGAACTTTGCTACGACAGCATGGCGCATCGTGCCAAATATTGGCTACACTGGCTCCAGCAGCCAGCGGAGGAGGAACCGAAATGAACTTTAAGCAGTTTATCCGGTGGAGATTGGTTTGCTTTGTTCAAACTCACATCAGGCATTGCCAGGAATGCCTTGGCAGTAATGGGCACTGCCAAGAGTGTAACGACTGGCACCATTTGTTCCGCAGAGACTGGCAACGGACATATTGGAGAAGGAAGTTCTGACCATGAGCAATAACGCAAACTGCATCACCTGTAGGCACAAAAAGGACTTCTTAGTTCCGTGCGATTGGTTGAAAAACCAAAGAGCAGTGATTATGCCGCCCTGCCCAAGATACGAATCCGAAGAGGAGGATACCGATGCCCGAATTAAACTTAAAGCCATTACCTTGCCCATTTTGCGGCAGCACAAAGCTGAAAGTCGATCAGAAAGCAAGCAGTAATACGAAGTGGAACCCCGAAACAGGGAGATGCGATAAACTGGTCGTCGTTACAGTTCGTTGCAACAAATGCCACACGAGAGGCCCGACAGTCTCTATGTACGCAGGGTGGTATGATCGGCCTGTCCAGACTTTGAATAATGCTGCTATCGAAGCCTGGAATCAGCGTATCGAAAAGGAGGTGGCTAACGATGCCAGCATATAAAATTGGAATTACAGAGGCTGGCGATGCCGGCGTTGATCTGTCATGGGTTGACAAAATGGGATCTGTTGATGGCGCTGTGCTCATTACCAAGTGCATCTCTCCTAACTTTGTCGATGCGGCTATGAAGTTCAAAGACAAGATAATCGTCCATGCAACGATTACCGGCTATGGTGGGACAATCTTAGAGCCTCTTGTTCCGTACCCGTATGAGCAATACGGCGCAATCATGTACTTAATCGAAAAAGGATTCCCAAAAGAGAAAATCGTAATCCGTGTTGACCCTATTATTCCAACCAGGAAAGGTTGCGAAAGAGCACTAAATGTTATCAAGACATTTATCGACATGGGGTTTAATCGCTACAGAATCAGTGTGATTGATATGTACCCTCATGTTCGAGAGCGTTTCAAAGCTGTGGGACTTCCTCTTCCCTATGGGCTAAAGTTCTCGCCAAACGAAAGCCAGCTCAGGGCAGTAGATGGGATGATCTTGGATGCCAAAAACCACCTCATTAGTCTCGGGAAGCCGCTCAAAGATTTGCGCATCGAATCTTGTGCTGAACCCGGACTAACAGAGGCGATTGCCTGCGGCTGTATTTCTGGATACGATCTTGAACTGCTCAAACTTTACTATGGAAGCCCGCCCGACAAAGTAGGGTATCAGCGTAAGAACTGTATGTGTTATTCGGGTAAGGTTGAGTTGCTGGAGCATAAGCAACAGTGCCCACATAGTTGTCTATATTGCTATTGGAAATCAAAATGACAAGGAGAAAGAAATGCTCTATACTACGTATTTTGCAAAGCTCCGAACACTTCCGCCTGATATCACACCCGTTAGCATTTGTGGGAAAACCCCTGAATGGTACACGGGTGCCCAGTACAAAAAGCTCGCTCCGAAGTGGGACTTTTTTCAGGAGTGGAAAAAGACTCGCGACAATCATTTTTATGTGAGATCCTTTGACGAACAGGTTCTTTCCAAGCTGAATGCTAAACAGGTTTATGACGAGCTAACTGCAATGACTTTGAGTGCAGACATTGCTCTCGTCTGCTATGAAAAACCAGAATCTTTCTGTCATCGTCATCTGGTAGCAAATTGGTTTAGGGAGAACGGATTTGCAATCAAAGAATGGGGATCTTAAACGAGAACCTAATACCATTTGTTGTTGATAGCATAAAAAAAGAGCGTAGGTGAAAACCCTACGCTCTTATAGCTTTAGATTTCTTCGCCATTATCATTTCTGAGAAATCTTCCTTCAAAATGACAGTCCAGTGCATTGGCGATCTCTGCTAATTCCTTTTCACTGAAATTATCACGTCTGAATTTACCGCTAAGATTTTGAGAAGTACAGTTAAGCCGCGACGCTAATTCTTTCAAAGTCATGTTACGCTTGATAAGTGCAATTTTGATTTTCTCGGCCATTGCCATACTAACACCTCACAATCTTTGCTAAATCATTATAAATTGCTAAAGCACAAAAATCAATAGACAGTTTTCAAAGTAACCTATTAGCGATTTTATCGCTTGACTTTAGAAACCCCTCAAGATATTATGTAACTGTAGACTTACCATCGAAACAAAGGAGGATGATAAGTATGGCTGGCTTAAAACGAACAGACAACAAAGGCCGTATCTTAAAAGACGGCGAAACCCAAAGGAAAGACGGTACCTACCGTTTTACTTACACCGACGCAGATGGTGTTCGGCATGATGTGTATAGCAAACGGCTGGTTCCAACTGACCGCCTCCCTCCGGGCTGCAAAGACGATCTCTGCCTTAGAGAAAAAGAACGAAAGATCAACCGCGATCTGGAAGACGGCATCAAGGCTGCGGTCGAAAACAAAGCTACGCTCAATGATCTGTTCGAGTTTGCAAGCCACCCTGCCGGGACGGCAAGCCAGACAAAGGCAATGCCAAAGCGCGGTGCACAGAGCAGGGCAACGGACAGGCGAATGGCAAGGTTTACCATATTTGCAATGAGGAACGGGCGCATGATGCCAAGCCCGCGCAGCACGCCATCGGTCGCCATCTTGATGCCCATGAAGATGAAGAAGTAACCGAGCCACCGCATATAATCACCGGACACCTGATAGGCCAGCGCCGTTCCGTCCTTGCCCAGAAACAGCGAGGAGATCTGGGTGTGCAGGGTTTCAATGACCGCAAAGGCAATGACCGCAAAGCACAGGTCCAGCACCAGTGCAGCGTGGTAGCCTTTTTTGAGGCGGTCGATCTTCTTTGCACCAAAATTCTGGGAGATATAGGGCGAGACCGCATTGCCGATGGAGACAAAGATCAGCGAGAAAACATTTTCTACCCGCATCGTTGCTGCATATCCGGCAAGCGCCTGTGTGCCAAAGGGGTTTACCACCGCCTGCACGATCATCATGCCGACGGACACGGTGGACTGCTGCAAGACCGACGGCACCGCAATGCGGAGCATGGAAGCCAGCTCCTGCCGGTCGAACCTTTTAAAGGGGCTTTTATACTGCCGCATCCGGTGCAGGAAGATCAAAAACGAAAACACCGCAGAAATGCCCTGTGCGATCAACGTGGCAAGGGCTGCGCCAAACACGCCCAAGCCAAGCCCCGCCACCATCCAGAGATCCATAAAAATATTCAGGATGGAGGAAAAGATCAGCAGACCCAGCGGGATCCGGGATTCCCCAATGGAGGTGAACATGGTGGAAAGAATGTTGTACATGAACAAAAACGGAAAGCCCACAAAATAGACCCGCAGATACAGCACCGCATCCTCCAGAATGTCGGCGGGGGTCTGTAAGCCGCTCATCATAGCACGGGAAAAGCTAAAGCCAAAAACGCCAAGGACAACGCTCAAAACCAGAAAGCTGAGCAGGGACGTTGACACGATGGTTTTCATTTTGCCATAGTTTTTAGCGCCAAAATAGCGGCTTACCAGCACACCGGCACCCACACCGGCACCCAGCGCCACACAGATAAAAACATTGGTCAGCGCAGCACAGGCACCGACAGCCGCCAGTGCCGAGGAGCCGACAAACTGACCGACTATGATGGAATCTGCCATGTTATAGACCTGCTGAAAAAAGCTGCCAAGGATCATTGGCATTGCAAAAACCGTCAGCGCTTTCAGCGGCGCATCTGTGATCAGATATTCATCTTTCGACATGATCTATTTCCTTTCAAGCTGTGTTTCTCTCAATTTTTTTAAATTTGCTCTGGCCAAGTATACCACGCTTTTTCCCTACTGAAAAGCTCCCGCTTGCATTCTCGCAAACTGCTTTTATAACGTCCCGTTTCCCCTTCCCCTCGTCTTGACAAGCCCTTTTCTTCCGATTACAATACCAAAAAGAGCCGGCGGGCGGTCTTTTTGCTGCCTGCTGCCACAATCTTCCGGGAAAGGAACTTTTTCATGGAACCAAAAACAAAACAATCTCTGCTCGTTACCGTGGTAGGGGTAACGCTTTTTGTAGCGCTGCTGCGGCTTTCTGACGTTCTGGCCTTTGCCGCAAAGCTGATAGATCTGGTACTGCCCATTCTGGCGGGCGGCATTCTGGCGCTTTTTATCAACGTGCCCATGACCGGTCTGGAAAAGCGGCTGAACCGCCTGTTCGGCAAGGCCAAAAAGCAGCCCTCGGCGAAAGCCATCCACCTTCTCAGCTTTTTCATCACCCTGCTGGGCGTTGTGCTGGTGCTGGTATTGGCGCTGACTTTGCTGATCCCGGAGCTGGTGCAGTCCTTCCACAGCCTGTATGTGCAGATCGAGGCCAATATTCCCCGCTGGACTGCCTATCTCAACGCACAGGATGCTGACATGGGCTGGCTGATGAACTGGCTGGAGGGCATCAACTGGGAGCAGCTGCTGCACAAGGTCACCGCAAGCATCGACACGGTGCTGGTCAATGCGGTAGGGGCTGTCTCTGCCACGGTGAATATCGCGATCACCGCCTCGTTTGCGCTGATCATCTCCGTCTATATGTCCCTTAGTACGGAGAGCCTCGGCCACCAAGCCCGCACGCTGGTGTGCGCCTACCTGAAGCCTGCCCACGCCGCCGGGGTGCTGAAGTTCTGCCGGCTGTTCCGGCAGTCCTTTGCAAACTTTTTAACGGGACAATGCAGCGAGGCAGTGATCCTTGGCGTTCTGATGGCTCTTGCATTTTCCGTTTTCAAGATCCCCTACGGCAGTCTGGTGGGCGTGCTCACCGCCATCTGCGCCATCATCCCCTATGTGGGTGCACTGATCTCCTGCGTGGTCAGTGTGTTCCTTGTGCTGTTGGTAGACCCTGTGCTGGCGGTGCGCTGCCTGATCGTGTACCTTGCCGTGCAGTTTGTTGAAAACCAGTTCATTTATCCCCGTGTGGTGGGCAAATCCGTGGGGCTTTCGCCGCTGTACACCCTTATTGCCGCCATGATCGGCGGAAAGCTTTTTGGCATCATCGGCATTATCTTCTTTATCCCCCTGACAGCGGTGGTCATCGAGCTTGTAAAAGAGGACACCTTTCGGCGTCTGCGCGCAAAAGAGCCCCTGCAATAAAACAGCGTGCCCGGAATACCATACCCCCTGATACCCTTCCCCGGTGTCAGGGGTATTTTTATGCCGTGCAGCTGCAAAGCACGCGGTTGTTCGCCCTTTTCCATGCAAAATCCTTCAAAAAACAGCTTGAAACACTTTTGTTACAATGATACAATATGATTGTTATTTTATGGGAAAATCGGCGTATGCCCCGTGCGGACAGGCCGCGAGCGTAGGGGTTCCTGTGGGGTGTGTAAGAATCGCTAAGGTAGCACTGCGCTCCTGCACTTGCGCAGTACTGCCTTCCGAAAATGTGAGGAAAGTATATTTATATGATAAAAAAGATCTCCCGCCGCTCCTTTTTGCAGGCTTGCAGCGTTGCAGCTGCCACGGCAGCGCTGACCGCCTGCGGCGGCGGCAAGGCTGAAAGCAAAACAGCAGATGCGCACGAAGCCGTCACCTTTATGGCACCTTATAAGGAGATAGAAGCCTTTATTGAGCAGGTACACAGCGTTTACCCGGAAGTGAACATCGAGGTCGTGCCCTACAGCGGCGATAACACCACCACCTGTTTGCAGAATATGTTTGCGGCGGGCGACCTGCCGGACGTCTGCACCTTGACCTACTACGACCCCCGGATCGATCTGGTCTCCGACAAACTGCTGGACCTTTCCGGCTACGATTTTACGGATAACTATGTGGAGTCCCGTCTGCAGGACGTGTTCGACAACGGTGCCATCTACCTGCTGCCCTCGACCTACAACTGCTACGGCATCACCTACAACAAGACCCTGCTGCGAGAACACGGCTGGGAGCTGCCCAATTCTTTCGCTGAGCTGGAAGTGCTGGCTGCAAAAGCCAAGGAAGCCGGGGTCGATCTCTGCCTGTCGCAGATCCAGTATCCGGGCTACGGTTTCCAGTATCTGTGCAACATTGCAGATGCCGATTTCCTTGGCACGCTGGACGGCAGACTGTGGCAGAAGGATTATCTTTCCGGCAAGGCAAACGTCAGCAACACCCCCGGCATGATGCAGGCAATGGCGTATGTCAAAAAGTGGAAGGACATCGGGATGCTGAACGACTCCGGCGATGCTCTTGACGACAATGTGACCCTGCAGAGGATGGCCGAGGGGAATACCCTGTTTTTGATCGGAAACACCAACGGCATTGTGGAGGCAGACGGCAACGCCGATAAATTCGGCCTGATGCCCTATCTTTCCGAGGACGGCACCCAGAACGTTTTTGTGCTGAATGTGAACCGCTTCTACGGTCTGAATAAAAAGCTGAAACAGAACCCCCAAAAGCTGGAAGATGCGCTCAAGGTGATGCGTGTGCTTTCCACCGTTGCAGGCACCAGCGCTCTGCAGCCCGCAACGGCGCTGAAAAGCAGCCTGTTGCCCTTCAAGGGTGCAAAGGCAGACGGCACCTACTATGCCGACATCGCCGATACCCTGAACGCAGGCAACACCGCGCCCTTTATCTATTCCGGCTGGGAAAACACCTTCGTGACCACCGGCCTTAAAATGCTGGACTTCATGAAGGGCAACGCCACCATGGAGGATGTCATCCGTCAGCTGGACGAGGATCAGGACAGTGTGGTGAACAACACCCCGGATGTCATCACTACCGTTACGGAGGAGCTTTCGCAGCAGGACTGCGCCATGCTGGTAGGCCGCTGCTTTGCACAGGCTACCGGCAGCGACCTTGCGCTGGTCTCGCTGAGCACATGGATCCCCGGCAACCCCACCGAGCAGAACCACCACGGCGTAGCCGCCAAGCTGTACGCCAAGGGCATTACGGATTACGACCTTTCGGTCATCCTGCCCACCGGCTGGAACCGCACCATCCAGACCGTTACCCTGACCGGGCAGCAGATCAACGACCTGCTGGCCACGGGCTACGATGCCTACGGCAACGGCAAGGGCTACCCCTATGTGCTGGTAAGCCCGGTGCAGCCGGATGCGGGCAAGACCTATCAGGTTGCCATCTGCGGTGTGAGCGACCAGTTGGCTGCGGAGACCACGGTCACAGACAGCGGCGTGGTGGGCATGGATGCTGCAAAAGCCTTCTTTGGTGCATACACCACCATCAGCCGGGCAGACACCGCATGGAGTTGAATAAAACGGACAGGAGATACTGGATGTGAACAACAAAATCTATAAAAAGCTGTTTGTGGGCTTCGGCTTTGTCAGCATCGTGTTGATCCTGACCCTTTTTGTCATGAGCCAGACCTACATCCAAAACCTTGTCTACCACGAGCGTCTGAGCCAGATGGAAGAGGTCACCCACCAGATGTTCCACAGTCTGGAGGATGTGATCGACAACCACTGGGACGAGGTGGATGTGCAGTGTAATTATTTGTACAACACCCCGCTGGAGACTGATACCGATCTCTACCGCTATCTGAAAAAGCTGTCGGAGCTTTCCAATTACCATGAAAAACAGATCGAACTGATTGCCGTGGATGCTGCCGGGCGTTATTATACCGAGTATGGCCGCACGGGTCTGCTGCGGGAAATGAACTATCTGGAAAACGCGCCGCAGCGGGTCAGCTATGTTTCCAATTCGCTGACCGTGGACGACTCCCGGATGGTGTTTCTGGAACAGCTCTCCACCCCCATCACACTGCAAAGCGGAGAGAAAGAGATCACCCTGCGCTACTTTGGTATTTCGCAGAGCATGACCCAGCTGAACGATTATTTCCGCTGCGACGCCTACGAAAATAACAACAGCGTCTATGTACTGGACAACAACGGTTTCAAGCTGTTCAACGCCAATGATACCGAGCTGTTGAAGGGGCACAACGTATACACCGTGCTCTCCCAGATGTCCTATCTGCACGGTTCTTCCTTTGCAGCAGCAAAGGAGCGGCTTGCCCGCACAGGCTCCTGTTATTCCAACGCTGTGCTGGACGGAACTGAGTATTACTACGCCCTGAAGCAGATGGAAAACGCCCAGTGGACGCTGGCGTTCCTTGTTCCAGCAGAATATGTGGCCGTGAATACGCAGAAGCTGGTCAGCATCGTCATGATCATCATCATCGTCATTGCGATGGTGTTCTCGGTCATAACAGTTTTTGTCGGCTGGTCTCTCCTGCGGCAAAAGCAGCAGCAGGAGCTGCAGGCAGAAAAAGAAGCGAACCTCCGTCTGGAGCAATACAACATCCATCTGACGCAGGTAAACGATGAGCTGCGGCAGGCACAGGACATTGCCGCAGAGGCGTTACAGTCCGCCGAGCGCGCCAGCAAGGCTAAGACGGACTTCCTTGCCAACATGAGCCACGATATCCGCACCCCCATGAACGCCATCATCGGCATTACCACGCTGATGAAAAACGAGCTGCACCA
>OGWY01002648.1_pt1 | contig 12680 bp, 7 predicted proteins | sample 1576121 | NCBI WGS metagenome assembly OGWY01 (sample SAMEA3541543, study PRJEB24748) | human gut metagenome | biome: human gut; feature: human-associated habitat; material: faeces | place: China | collected 2012 | reverse complement strand
CTGGTTTATCTATAGAAGAAATAGAAAGTTTAGTAGAAAAGAAAAAGGTATATAGTCATAAGAAATAAATATTGATTTCCAGAGTCTAATAATAATCTTTTCAATAAATTATTAGAAAACTTGGAAGAATTGTTCAATGAAAAAAAGTAAAAAAATCTTACACAAAAATTTAATTTATGCTATACTTGATAAGTCGTGCAGAAATAGCGTAAGTCCAGACCTAGGATTTACGTTTTTTTTACGAAAGAGAGGAGTATATATTTATGAAAAAATTAGATTTAGGAAAGGAAAAAATTAATACTTTATTATTAAGTTTTGCGATTCCATGTGTAATTTCTATGTTAATTAATTCAGTGTATAACATAGTAGATCAAATCTTTATTGGTAAAGGAGTTGGAACACTAGGAAATGCAGCAACCAATGTTATCTTTCCGCTTGTTATTATTGCTAATGCTATTAGTGGATTAATTGGAAATGGAGCTAGTGCTAATCTTTCACTAAGATTAGGAGAAAAGAAAGAAGACGAGGCTAAAAAATGTATAGGTAGTGCTATTACTTTAACGATTATTGTATCTATTGTTTTTAGTATCATTATTTACTTACTACTTCCTAATTTAGTATATTTATTAGGCTGTACTGAAAATGTATATCATTATGCACTAGACTATGGAAGAATCATTTTAATAGGTGCACCATTTATGATTACTTATTCGGCAATTGCTTCTATTATAAGAGCTGATGGTTCTCCAAAATATTCTATGATTTTATTAGTAGTAGGAGCTATCATTAACATTATTTTAGACCCTATCCTTATTTTTACTTTTAATATGGGAGTAAAAGGTGGGGCTATTGCTACAGTAATAGGGCAAATTGTATCTTGTATTATGGCACTTATTTATATACCTAAAATTAAAAGTGTAAAGTTAGAAAAAAGTGATTTTAAATTAGATAAATCGATTACTAGAACACTAGGATTAGGATTATCAAGTTTTATTACTCAGGCAACTGTACTTGCTTTATTTGTATTTATGAATAATATCATGACTAAATATGGAGCAACTAGTAAATTTGGTAGTGATATACCACTTTCTGTATATGGCGTTATTTCAAAAATAAACTCATTATACATATCTACTATTTTAGGAATATCTATTGGTAGTCAACCTATTATTGGTTTTAACTATGGAGCAGGTAACTATAGTCGCGTTAGAGAAACCTTAAAAAAAGTATTAGTAATCAATATGATAGTTGGAATTATTTTTAATACCATTTTCTTTTTATTCCCAACGGAATTAGCAGGTATCTTTATTTCTAAAACAGATCCTAGCTATGATTTATTTATGGAATTTGCTGTGTTAATGTGTAGAAGTTTCCTATTAGTATGTTGTCTTAACTTCTTAGAAATGACTACTAGTATTGTGGTTCAATCATTAGGAAATGTAAAAAAAGCTACAGCTGTATCTTTTATTAGACAGATAGTTTTATTTATTCCAATTGCCTTAATTTTATGCATTCTGTGTAAAAAAGGAATTTACGGTGCTTTATATGCTGGTTGTATATCTGATAGTATTACTTTTGTAATTAGTATTTTTATTCTTTTATCTGAATACAAAAAATTAAAAGATGATAATCAAGATATTGTAGTAATAAATCAAAATCAAAAAGCAGATTATCAAGGACCAAAAATAGTAGTTACTATTTCTAGAGAGTATGGTTCAGGTGGAAGATATGTAGGTAAACTATTAGCTGATAGAATGCATTTACCATTTTATGATAAAGAATTAATTAGTTTAGCGGCTAAAGAATCAGGTTTATCTTCAGCATATATTGCTAAAAATGATGAAATAATGGCATCTTCTAAATATAAAGATAATAATGATGATAGATTATTTGTAGCAGAAGTTAAAGTCATTAAAGATTTAGCAAAACATTCTTGTGTTATTGTTGGAAGATGTAGTGATTACATTTTAAAAGATACCAAAAACACTTTAAAAGTATTCCTATATAGTGATATGGATTCTAAAGTAAAAAGAGCAGTAAAATATTATGGAATTTCTAAAGAAAAAGCCGAAAAGCAAATAGAATCTATCAATAAAAAGCGTGAAAAACATTATAAATACTATACAGATAGAGCTTGGAAAAATCCTAATAATTATGATTTAATGTTAAATGTTGATTTATTAGGAGTAGAGAAGTGTGCTGAACTAATTGAAAATATTATAAAATCTAAATAATCATAAAAGTATAAAAAAATAAGTAACAGTTTCTAAAACCGTTGCTTATTTTTAGTTTAAATTATCGGGTATCAATAAATCTAAATAGTTAATAATATCATCTTTTGTATAACTAGTATCATTTCTAAGCCATTCTATTCCTACATTAAAAACAGCACCTAAATAGAATTTAGAGGCAATATTAATAGGAACAGTATTATCATTTTTATCTTTACTTTCCTTTAATCTAGTAGTAACATCATGGTCTAATACATCATAAATAATATCTACCATAATACTATTACGATTATTAATCATAACAGCTAAATAAATATCTTTCTTTTCTTCAATATTATTTAAAAATAATCTAATCATTTCTAGATAATATTCTTTTGTGTTAGAAATACTCTTATTTTTGTTTAACTCCATAATAAGTGAATTCTTTAAATCATCAATCGCATCAGCTAATAACTCATATTTATCATTATAATGAGCATAAAAAGTAGAACGATTAATAAGAGCATGACTACAGATATCAGATACTTTAATTTCTTCAAATGACTTTTCTTTCATTAATTCTAGAAGTGTTGTATATAGCGTATTTTGTGTTTTTACAACTCTTAAATCCTTTTTATTCATAAACATCACCTATTACTATTATATTTCTTTTTAGAACTTTGTAAAGATAGAATACATTGTGTTGCTTATTTATACATACATTTTGGAATAAATGTTGGATAACCAAACTAAAATATGATTTTGTTGGTGCATTTTTAAAAGAAAAAGAATAGAATGTTATAGCGATGGAGGGAATATATATGAAAAAAATAGCTGAAAAAATTTGTAAATCTAAAAATTTAATTTTAATACTATCAGCTGTATTATTTGTTTTATCTTTTATTGGTATGAAGCTAACTAATATCAATTATGATATTTTAGTTTATTTACCAGAAGATATTGAAACAGTAGAAGGACAAAATATCTTAACTAATGATTTTGGTATGGGTGCTTATTCTGTAGTAATTACTGAAAACATGAGTAATAAACAAATATTAGAGCTAGAAGAAAAATTTAAAAGTATAGATGGTGTAAATCAAGTAATCAGTGCTTATGATGTCATTGGTACTAGTATTCCTATTGATATGTTACCAAATGAAATCGTTCAAAAATTTCATCAAGAAAATACGGATTTAATGTTTGTTACTTTTAAAGAATCAACATCTTCTGAATCAACAATAGATGCAATTAGAAATATGAAAGAAATTGCTAGTGATAAAGTAGAAATCAGTGGTATGAGTGCTATGGTACTAGATACTATGAACTTATCAGATAAAGAAATTGTTATTTATGTAGTAATTGCAGTTATCTTATGTTTAACTGTTCTAGAGTTATCACTTGATTCTTATGTTGTACCAATTTTATTATTAGGTAATATTGGAGTAGCCATTTTATTTAACCTAGGAAGTAACATTATTTTTGGTGAAATTTCTTATATTACGAAAGCATTAGTAGCTGTACTTCAATTAGGTGTTACAACAGACTTCTCAATTTTCTTGTATCATGCTTATGAAAATAAGAAAAAGGTATCAAGTAATAAAGAAGAAGCAATGAGAGATGCAATAGTTGAAACATTTACATCTGTTACAGGTAGTAGTTTAACTACTATAGCTGGATTTTTAGTGCTTTGTACTATGAACCTAACACTTGGTAAAGACTTGGGTCTTGTTATGGCAAAAGGTGTTTTATTAGGTGTTGTTTGTGTCTTAACATTATTCCCAAGTTTATTATTAGTATTTGATAAACTAATCGATAAAACAAAACATAAACCAATTACTATTCATTTTGAAAAATTAAATAAATTTGTAATTAAACACTATAAAACAATATTCGTAGTTTTCTTACTTTTATTAGTACCTGCTTATTTAGCTAATTCTAAAGTAGATGTTTACTATAAAATAGATGAAAGCTTACCAGATACTTTAGATAGTATTGTAGCAAACACTAATTTGAAAGAAGAATTTAACATTGTATCACCTGAGATTATCCTAATTGATAAGAATATGAAATCAGATCAAGTAGAAGAAATGGTAAATAAAATTGAAAACATAGATGGTATTGATTTTGTTTTATCATTCTCTAAATTAAAACAATTAGGATTAACAGAAAATATGTTACCTAATGAAATCGTTAGTGTTTTTGAAAGTAATAATTATCAAATGTTATTCTTAAATTCTACTTATGATATTGCGACAACAGAATTAAATAATCAAGTAGTAGAAGTCAATAAAATCATTAAAGAATATGATAAAGATGGTATTTTAGCAGGGGAAGGTCCATTAATGAAAGACCTAGTAACTATAAGTGATGAAGATTTTAATAATGTTAACTATTCATCAATTATTTGTATTTTACTAATTATGGTTATTGTTTTAAAATCTGTATCTTTACCAATTTTATTAATTCTAGCAATTGAATTTGCGATATTTATGAATATGTCAGCTTCTTACTTTGGTGGAGTAGTATTACCATTCGTAGCACCTATTGTACTTGGAACTATCCAATTAGGAGCAACAATTGATTATGCTATTTTAATGACTACTAATTATTTGAAACTAAGAAAAGAAGGAATTCCTTCTAAAGAAGCAATGCTTAAAACTACTAATTATTGTAGTACTTCTATATTTGTTAGTGGTATGTGTTTCTTTGCAGCAACCTTTGGTGTTGGTATTTATTCAGAACTTGAAATGGTTGGTTCATTATGTACTTTAATATCAAGAGGAGCTATTATTAGTATGCTTGTTGTTATTATGGTATTACCATCTATTCTATTAGTTTTCGATAAACTTATTTTAAAAACAACTTTAAATATGAAAGGAAAGAGTAATATGAAAAATAAGAAAAATATGAAAAATATGAAAAAAATATTAGCAAGTAGTCTTGTCTTAACTTTAGCACTAACACCTATCTCTACTTTAGCATTATCAAAAGAAGAAACGGTATATGCTAAATTAAATAGTGATGGTAGTGTAAAAAGTATTTTAGTAAATGAACACTTAATTAATAATGAAAAATTAGATTCTATTGAAGATTATTCAGAACTTGAAGATATTTTAAATATTAATAGTAATCATACTTATACCAAAAAAGATAACTTATTAACTTGGAATAGTAAAGGTAGTGATATCTTTTACCAAGGAATTAGTAAAAAAGAAACACCAGTTACTGAAAATATCACTTATAAATTAAATGGAGAAGATATTTCTTTAAATGATTTAATTGGTAAAAGTGGTAAAGTAGAAATTACGATTAAATATAATAATACTGATAAACATGTTATAAATAAACAAACTTTATATACACCATTTGTAGTAACAACAGCTACTATGGTAGATGGAGCTAATAATTCAGATATTACGGTTACTAATGGTAAAGTAGTTAATAATGGTAGTAACTTTATCGTAGTAGGATTATCAACACCTGGTTTATATGAAAGTTTAGGATTACAAGAATTAAAAGGTTTAGATACTGTTAAAATTAGTTATAATACTACTAAATTTAAATTATCTAGTATCTATTCTGTTGTTACATCTAAGTTAATTGATAATAATGATTTAGATATCTTTAGTAAGTTAAATACTGTATATAGTAGTGTTAATAAACTTCAAGATTCTATGAATCAAATTGAAAGTGGTTCTAAAACCATTTTAGAAAATTTAAAAACAATTGATGAGGGTAGTAGCTTAATTTCTGAAAATTTAAATACAGTAGTAGAAAAGTTAGAACAAATTAAAGAGGGAAGTGCTAGCTTAGACACTAATCTAGAACAGATTATTACGACATTAGATAATGTAATTTCATCATTTAATAGTAGTGAAAATCAAGCTAAGATTGAAAGTATCAAAACTTTAATTGCAACTAATACCAACACTATTACGAAATTAACAGAAGGAAATGCAAATAGTAAGTTAGCTTATGAAAAATATCACTTAGATATGTTAACTTATGCTCAAGTAGAAGCTATGAGTAGTGATTTAGTAAGTGCTAAGTATAACTTTGAAAATAATTATGATATGAATAATAATTTAATCTATTTATTAACAAAAAATAATGAAGCCTTAACTTCGAGTCTTGAAACATTAAATTCTATTCAAAGTCAAATTACTACTTTAGATGGCTACTTAAAACAAATGAAAACTGGTACAAGTACTTTAAAAGATGGTACTAGTATGTTATATAGTGGTGTTAGTGTATTAAATACAAAAATGAAAGAATTATCAGATGGCACTTCTAAGTTACAAAATGGTATGAATACTCTAAATACTGGTATTACTACATTTAATCAACAAGGTATTAATACTTTAAGTAATTTAGCTACAAAAGCAAATTCTATTTCAAGTAAAGCAAACACTTTAATGAAATTAGGAGAAGAATATCAAACATTTGATACTAAGAATAAAAATGTTGAATCAAGTACGAAATTCGTCTTAGTAGTAGATGGTGTTAAAGCAAAAGAAGAACAAAAGCAAGTAGTAAAAGAAACTAAAAAAGTAAGTATTATCGATAGAATTAAAAACTTATTTAAATAAAGATAAAAAAGATAAAGAAAAAAGTCATTCCTAGTTAAATGGCTTTTTTTAATGATTTTTTATTTAAAACTTACATAACGAATTCCTAAACTTTTATAAATAGTAGAAGCTCTTGGTAAACCCAACATCCTAGCAAATATTAGATTATAAAATTCATCTAGTAAAATAATAAAACACAATGAAAAACTAATTGTTAAAAATACTTTTTTATTCATTTTCTTTGCTAGATAAAAAAGAATAGGTACAATTACATAAATAAGTAATAATCCGGAAAGTCCAAAAAATAATACACTTCTAAGACAAACAAATCCATTAATGTTTCCAAAATTTAAGATTTCTGTATTATAATTCCAACATCTAAATCCATTTCCAATGATATACATTCCAAGTCCAGAAAAGTATTCTAAAATTCCACTTCCTAAAAAACCAAGTAAAAATACTTTCAAAGGATTCTTTCGATAGCGATAAGATAGAAAATAAATAACTAGAGCTCCAGTTGCATAAATATTAATCCATGGTAGGAAATTACCACCACGCCAGTAAAAATACTTCATACCACAATTAAAATAATAAAAAATAAACTCATATACAAATCCAAAAACACCACTAATTACGATTATAAGACTTAAAATTCCTAACATTGTTATCTTGTCAAATGAATGATCATTATTTAAATAATCTTGATACTTCTTTTTCATACTACTAAACTCCATATCTTATTTTGATAAACTGATTATATCACATAATTTATATTTTTAAAAATTACTTAGTAAGCATTATAAACTCATTATTTGCATGAAATATATCTACATATAGTAGTACTAAAAAGTGATAATGCAGGCGCCAATTAGGATATTAATTTATAAGTATATTTTAATTTCTTATTTTTATAAAAAATAAAACTCGCAATCACTATAAGTGTGCGAGTATTAATACTAATGGAGCGGATGATGGGAATCGGCTCTTTTTTTAAAAATTCCTTTATTTTAATAGATATAACTTAATTAATATTTTTTTTGGTCTTGTTTTTGGTCTTGTTTTTTAATCGGCACTTAAAATATTTAATAAGGTTTTTTGTGAATTTTCATATAAATGTCCATATGTATCAAATGTAACAGAAATGTTTTCGTGCCCTAGATAACCACTTAATATATTTATAGGTACATTTTTGCTAATACACATCGTTGCAAATGAATGTCTAAAGTCATGTATTCTAAAACTATTTATATTTAATCTAAGGCAATTCTTATCACAGTGTCTTTTTAATGTTGTTAGTGTTACAAAACTAGCAGGTGATTTGCAACCACATTCTTTAATAAACATAAAACTTTTTAATACCGTATCTAATATTTCTATTTTTCTATTTGATTTATCAGTTTTTGGAGAATTATCATTTTCATCAATTAATTTTGGATTAAGAGTTTTTGTGATACTTACAGTATGGTTTTCAAAGTCAATATCTTCCCATGTTAAAGCTAGAAATTCTCCACGTCGCATACCTGTATAAAAAAGAATATTGAATACATTTTTATACAACAAATTTGTTTCAATGTTTTCAAAGTTTTTGAACTGTTCCTCAGCCATTATATTCATTTTCTTTTTTTGCTGTCCTTTTTTTGCTTTAAAATTTCCAACCTGTCTAGCTACATTATTTGGTAAATCATAATACAAATATCCGTGATTTAACACAGCTGACAAAGATATAAAAATACTTTTTTTAAAATTTAAAGAAAAATTTCTTTCTTCTATTTTTTGTTTCCACTCCAATATTGTCTTATTTGTAATACTTTTGGCTTTAATGTTTTCAAAATAAGGCAATATATATCTTTCTATACTATCCGTATGCTTTTTTATGGTTCCTAATTTTGAATGGCTAGATAATTCTTTAAGATATGATCTTGCTAATTCTTCTAATGTTATATTATTATTTTTTTTATCTTGCACAATATTTTTTTTTAATTCACTTTCTTCTTGATATGCTAGCCAATAACCATCTCTGCCAATCCAATTTTTATTATGTCTTGTTATTTGCTTTCTTTTTCCAAACTCATCAGTTACATAAGTTCTTATAAAGTATCTTTTTTGCCCATTTATTTTTTCTTTTTCTTCATATACTGGCATAGTATCACCTCTTGAAGCCAATATTATAATCTTTTTTACTGACTTTTCAATGAAATTTTTCAAAAAAGCAATAAAATCGAAAAAATGTTCGTGTTCGATTGAAAATAAAAATTATTAGTTTTATAATATTAATATAAGATATCTTAAAACAATAATTGGTAAAAATTACCAATGAAATTATATGGAAAAATATGGTAATATAATAATAAACTAGTATGTCGCAGTATTTGTACTAAGTTTATTTAGAGAGTAAAGAGGAGTGTGACATACTATGAACTATTTTGTAAAATTATATTTATATTTATTGGGAAATAATAAAATTGATTTATTTATTAATGTTTTGGAACAAAAAAGGCACTAAATTAATTAGTGTCTTTTTTAAAAGAATAGTATTAACAGTAAAATTATCGACTAAAACAGTACTACAAATTTTGTAAATGAATCATAATCATTTTTTCTCCTTTAGCATTGCAACAATTTGCATTGCTTTTTCAAAATCTTCTATAGACATATCATCTATATTATAATCCCACATTCCAGCCTCTTTTAATGCCGTTTTTAGTTTTTCTATATTATCTGCATCATCTTGGGTAAAATTTAGTAAATAATCTATTGTAACTCCAACCTATATGGGCGAGTGAAATCGAACCATTTCCTATTCGGGTTACTACCAAGCGTATTCCGCATATGAAACACTACGGGGATATTTCAAAAATGAACGGCGGAAAGATTGAGCCGGTTGATATAATTACATTCGGGAGTCCTTGTCAAAACTTGTCTTTGGCAGGAAAACGTGAAGGGCTAAACGGTGAAAAATCATCAATGTTTTTTGAGGCGATTCGGGTTATAAAGGAAATGAGGGAGAGTACAAATGGAGAATATCCGAGATGGATTGTGTGGGAGAATGTGCCGGGAGCAATGTCAAGCTCAAAAGGACAGGATTTTAGGACAGTCCTTGAAGAAATCTGCAAAATCAAAGATGAAACCGTACATATTCCTATGCCTGAGAAGAAATGGACAACAGCCGGAGAAATTGTGGGAAATGATTATTCCGTTGCCTATCGAATACTCGATGCGCAATACTTCGGAGTCCCTCAAAGACGCAGAAGAATCTTTCTTGTCGCAGATTTTGCAGGAGAATGTGCCAGAAAAGTATTATTTGAGTCAGAGAGCGTGTTCGGGAATTTTAAGAAGAGCCTCTGCTCGTGGCAAGGAACTGCCGGAACTGCTGAAACGGGCATTGGAGAAACAGGCACAATATGTTTAAACGATCAAGGCGGAGAACGTATAGATGTGACGCAAGACAAAACAACTACATTGAGAGCACAGGCACATCATCCGCCGTGTGTAATGTTTGAAAATCACTCTCAAGATACAAGATATATAGGTCCGTTGGAAGTATCACAGACAGTGCTTGCAACTTTCGGAACGGGCGGTAATAATCAGCCGTTTGTCGTACATACACCAAAAACTTTAAAAATCAGATGCGGATGTGACGGCGGTGGTAAAGGTGCATTGATACAAGAAAATAAGTCGGCAACATTAAGCTGTAATAATGACCAGACCTTATTTGAACCGAAAGTGTACGGGATATGTTCAAACGATAGCAATTCGATGAAGTCTGACAATCCGAACAGCGGAATATATGCGGCAGATACTTCTCGCACCATTGACTGCGGAGGTGTAAATCCGTCATCTAATCAAGGAGGTATGGCTGTTGTTGCATTACAGGGTTCAATGATTGGACGTAAGGAGAAAAACGGACCGAACGGCAGCGGATTTAATCAGGATACATCATTTACATTAAATACAGTTGACCGACATGCGGTTGCATACGGAATTGACCGTGCTGCATTTAATCAAGGACAAAATGCGTTATATGATTTTGCAATAGAAAAAGAGAAACAGCCGACAATGGTGGCAAAAGGTCCGGGAGCGGTAGCCGAACCTGCATATTCGGCAAGCAAGGCATCATTCTTTACAAGTGCCGAAAAAGAATGTGCAAATACACTTGTTGCAAGCGATTACAAAGACCCTCCGCTTGTAAATGATACAAACGGTACGGAATATATAGTAAGACGTCTGACACCTAAAGAATGTGCTCTGCTGCAAGGGTTCCCTGTATGGTGGTGTGACGGTTTGGAAACAGAAAATCCTACGGAAGAAGAAATTCAGAAATGGTCGGATATTTTTGAAAATCACAGAAAAGCACTTTGTAAAAGTACAAAACCGAAAACAAGAAATCAGATTATAAAGTGGCTTAAAAATCCTCATTCCGACAGTGCGGAATATACGATGTGGGGAAATGGTGTTGCACTTCCGTGCGTGTTCTATGTATTGAACGGAATTGCTCACTATGCTGAACTCACAAATTCTGTAATATAATATTGTGTACTATACACCTTGATATATTTTCTGCATGACGGTAATATGTGCTTAACAAAAAAATAAAGGAGGATTACCGTAATGGAGATTAAATATAATCTGACAGGAACGGACAGAAAGGCTCTTGTGAAAGCAGTTAGCAATATAATTGGAAAAAAGTCTAAATATCTTGGAGCACCGTCGTTTGCTTATCAAATTGGAGACTACTGCACAGTTACGAGTGACGGAACACTTAAAATTTCAAACGACACCGACAATGATAAGGTTGAGCATTTACTTGAAAAGCTGTATGAGTGCGGATATGAAACCGAGAATGATGAAAATGTTGATATTTCAGATACAAATAAAGATTTTGAAAGTGAAACAATAGGCTGTTCAATCGGACTGCCGATTGCAAAATTATCTGATAAACCTTGTAGCGATAAAATAATTGCAAATCTCAAAGCGATTATTGCGGGTAAAATGACCTTGTTTCAAAAAGCAGTCGGTACGGATAAGGAACTGAAAGTTGAATGGAACAAGGATGAAATATGGTTTGACTGGTTTGACAGCGTGATTCCTAATGAAAAGCTTGGACTGTATATATCACTTTTCAAAGCCCTTTACCAAATGGCGGAAAAAGCTGTAAGAGTGAATACAAAGGATAAGCCGGTTGACAACGAAAAATTTGCAATGCGTACATTCTTAAACCGTATCGGTTTATCAGGTATTGAATATAAACCGCTCCGTAAAGAACTGATGAGAAATCTCAGCGGTGACGGTGCATTTCGCTACGGCAGACCTGAGCGATGTAAGTAAGAAAAATAAACACGAACTCAATCCACAGCCGTAATGTACACAAATTACAGTGTATATTATTGTGTACTAATCGTATTGATATAATCTCCGTATGACGGTAATATGTGTTACAAGAAAAGGGCAGAAAGCCTAAAAACGGAGGAAATACAATGAACGAGAAAACAAGAATTCAGATTGAGGAAATGAAAAGACAGACCATCGGTGTTGAGGTTGAAATGAACAACATTACAAGAGAAAATGCTGCGAGAATAGCCGCAGACTATTTCGGAACAGGCAGATACAAATATACAGCAGACAGAAACGGTTATTACACTTGGTCAGCTTGGGACACAGAGGGCAGAGAGTGGAAATTCCAAAGGGATGTAAGCATTGCAGGGGTTGACAGTGAGAAATGCGAATTGGTAACGCCGATTCTTAAATACGAAGATATTCCGCTTTTGCAGGAACTTATAAGAAGACTTAGAAAAGCAAAAGCCAAAAGCGATGCAACACGAGGATGCGGCGTACATATTCATATCGGTGCAAACGGACACACAGCACAGACACTCAGAAATCTTGCAAACATAATGGCAAGCCA
>OGWY01002647.1_pt1 | contig 12694 bp, 11 predicted proteins | sample 1576121 | NCBI WGS metagenome assembly OGWY01 (sample SAMEA3541543, study PRJEB24748) | human gut metagenome | biome: human gut; feature: human-associated habitat; material: faeces | place: China | collected 2012 | reverse complement strand
TAATGTATAGGAATGCAAATATAACAAGAAATTTTTTAATTCCTATTGATTCGGTAGGAATTAAATGGTATAATTTATAATTGATGGTAAAAAATAAAAAAAGAATTTTATATAAGTAAATATAGAAGGAGAACTATAAATGAGCAGTTTACTAGAAATAAACAATTTATATGCAGAAGCTGAAGGAAAGCAAATTTTAAAAGGGTTAAATCTTAAAATCAATAAGGGAGAAACTCATGTAATAATGGGACCAAATGGTGCAGGAAAATCAACAACTGCAAATGTTATTTTAAATAATCCAGAATATAAGAAAACAAGTGGAGAAATTTTATTTGAAGGCGAAAATATAAATGAAGAGAGCACAGATAAAATTGCAAAAAAAGGCGTGTTCATGTCTTTTCAATCTCCAGTAGAAATCCCAGGTATTTCTACATTTAACTTCTTAAAATATGCAAAAAATAAAGTAACTGCAAAACCTGTAAAAGTGTTTGAATTTAAGGACCAAGTTAAGAATTACATGGAAGAATTAAGCATGAATCCAAAGCTAGTAGAAAGAAATTTAAATGTTGGATTTTCTGGCGGAGAAAAAAAGAAGAATGAGATTCTTCAAATGCTAGTGCTAAATCCAAAACTTGCAATATTAGACGAAACAGATTCAGGTCTTGATGTTGATGCAATAAGAACAGTTTCTAAAGGAATTGAAATGTACAAGAATGAAGAAAATGCAGTTTTAATAATTACACACAATACTAGAATATTAGAAAATTTGAAAGTTGACTATGTTCATATATTAGTTGATGGTAAGATTGTAAAAACTGGAGATGCAAGCTTAGCACAAGAGATTGAAGAAAATGGATATTCACAATATAAATAGCTCTCACCGTATAAGTTAGTTAGGTGAGAGCCGAGAATTACTTATTTTGCTTATCGGATTTGTCCGATTGGTTTTGCTTTTTTTGTGAAATCTTTCCGAAACTTATCCGTGACAGCAATAATTCCGTCACCAGAAAGTAACAGAACGATTAAGAGAACAAGAAGGTAACTCATAAGTATTCTCCTTTCAAATAAGAATACAAAGATTATATGATATAAAGCGAATAAAATCAAGAAAGAAAGGAAAGATTATGTCAAAAACTCAAGTAGACGATATAGATAGAAATATATATGATATAAAAAATAAAGATGACTACGAGTTTAAAATGAAAAAAGGTCTTAACAGAGAAATTGTTGAAGAGATTTCAGCAAAGAAAAATGATCCAGACTGGATGAGAGAGATTCGTTTGAAGGCTTTAGAAACTTACGAAAAGCTTGAACTTCCAACATGGGGACCAGATTTATCTGAACTTAAAATGGATGAGATTGCAACATATGTTAAGCCAAAATCTAAATTAAACTCAAGTTGGGACGATGTTCCAGAAGATATAAAAAAGACTTTTGATAATTTGGGAATCCCAGAGGCAGAGAAGAAATCTCTAGCAGGTGTTGGTGCTCAATATGACTCAGAGGTTGTATATCATAGCATAAAAGAAGATTTGCTAAAACAGGGTGTAATCTATACAGATATGGAAACAGCTGTTAGAGAATATCCGGATTTAGTTAGAGAGCATTTTATGAAATGCGTTCCAATAAATGACCATAAATTTGTAGCACTTCATGCCGCGGTTTGGTCAGGAGGATCTTTCGTGTATGTTCCAAAGGGAGTAAAGGTTGATATTCCATTGCAATCTTATTTTAGATTGAACTCACCAGAATCTGGACAATTCGAGCATACGCTTATAATAGTAGACGAAGGAGCAAGCCTTCACTTTATAGAAGGATGTTCGGCACCAAAATACAATAAGGTAAATCTTCATGCTGGTTGTGTTGAATTATATGTAAAAGACAATGCTTATTTAAGATATTCTACAATAGAAAATTGGTCAAAAAACATGATGAACTTGAATACTAAAAAAGCAATAGTAGGAAAAAATGCACAAATTGACTGGGTTACAGGTTCGTTTGGCTCTAAGGTTTCAATGCTTTATCCAATGAGCATATTAAATGGAGAAGGTGCAAAAACAGAATACACAGGCATTACATTTGCGGGACATGGACAAGATTTAGACACAGGATTTAAGGTCGTTCACAATGCACCAAACACATCATCAGTTGTAAATTCAAAATCAATTTCAAAAGATGGTGGAGCCTGCACATACAGAGCTTTAGTAAGAATTACAGAAAACGCTAAAAATTCAAAATGTAGCGTAAGCTGTGAATCACTAATGTTAGATGACATATCACGTTCAGACACAATCCCAGTAAACGATATAAGAACTGATGAAGTAGAATTTTCACACGAAGCTAAAATAGGAAAAATAAGTGACAAAGAAATATTCTACTTAATGAGTAGAGGATTGTCAGAAGAAGATGCAAAAGCCATGATAGTAAGAGGATTTGCATATCCAATTTCAAAGGAATTACCAGTAGAATATGCGGTAGAAATGAATAACCTAATAAACTTAGAATTACAAGGTGCAATAGGATAATCGCCCAATAGGGACGCCCCTTTTGGGGCGAAAGAAAGGATTGAGGTAATGCTAAAATTAAATGAAACGCCTGTTAGAACAGCAAATAATTTTAGAATAAATAATATAGAAATAGATGCTCAAATACCGGAAAATATTCCAGAGTTTGAGAATGTTCAAATAGTGAAACAGAATTCAAAGATTGATGAAAATGTTTCTGAAAGCCAATTAGTGTATGGCAACGACAAAGAGCTAGAAAATATGGTATTTGAAAAAGCCAACAGCAAAATTAGAATTGAAAATAATGAAAAAGTAGAAGATGTTAGAATAACTTATGTTTTTGATGAGGATAACCTAGTTTTGCTTAATCAAATTGATGTTGTTGCTAGCAAAAATATTAATGTAATAGTTGAGTACAAATCTGAAACAGACAAAAAGTGCTTCCACAGTGGAATAATTAGAGCTACCGCAAAAGACGGTGCTAAGATAAATATTACGGTTGTAAATTTATTAAACGATGAATCAGATAGCTTTGAAAGCTTCGAAAATAGCATCGAAAAAAATTCTAAAGTATATCATAAATTAATTGACATTGGTGCTAAAAATAGTGTTTCAAATTATTATTCAAATGTGACTGGCGACAGGGCAGAAAATGATGTTAAGACTATTTATCTTGGACAAGGTTCTCAAGTTAAGGATTTGAACTATATAGTGCATTTACGTGGAAAACAAACGAATGTTGATATAGATGCACAAGGTGCTTTGAAAGATAATAGTAAAAAGAATTTCAAAGGTACTATTGATTTCAAGAAAGGTTGCAAGAAAGCAAAAGGAAACGAAAACGAATATTGCATGTTGCTATCAGATAAGGCAAAATCAATAGCACTTCCAATGCTTTTGTGCACAGAGGACGATGTGGAAGGTAACCACTCAACAGCTTCTGGAAAGGTAGACGAGTCTTCAGTATTTTATATAATGAGCAGAGGATTAAGCTACAAAGAAGCGGTAAGACTTTTGGTAAAAGCAAACTTTAACAAGATAATTGAAGGAATAAATAATGAAGATGTAAGAGAAGAAATCTTACAGGAAATAGATGAAAGACTTTAATTAAAAATTAAATGTGTATAATTATTTTGCAGAATTTTAAGTGCCTAAATGTTTGAAATTGAAGTCGATAAAAAAATCAATATAAAAACATATAAAAATTTATGTGAAACGAATAAAAGAAAGGAATACGTAATGAATTATAAAGAAGATTTTCCATTATTAAATAATAGAGATATTGCTTATTTGGATAGTGGTGCCACAACCCAAAAACCTATTCAAGTAATTAATAAAGTTGAAGAATTTTATAAAAATTATAATGCAAATCCTCATAGAGGAGCTTATTCTCTAAGCGTAGAAGCCACAGCTATTTATGAAGATACAAGAACAAAAATTGCAAAATTCATAAATGCGAAAAACAGAGAAGAAGTAATATTTTCTAAAAATGCAAGCGAAAGTTTGAATTTAATTGCATACTCTTATGGCTTAGATAATTTAAAACCAGATGATGAGATTGTGCTTTCTATAATGGAACATCATTCTAATTTAGTGCCTTGGCAATATGTTGCTAAAAAAACAGGTGCAAAATTGAAATATATGTACATAGATGAGAATTATGAGCTAACCAAACAAGAAATAGAAAACAAGATTACAGACAAGACTAAAATAGTTGGTATTACTCACGTTTCAAATGTTTTAGGAACAATAAATAATGTAAAAGAAATAATAGAATATGCTCATAAAAAGGATGCAGTAGTTGTCTTGGACGCATCACAAAGCATTCCTCACACAAAAATAGATGTACAAGAATTAAATCCAGACTTTATGGTATTTTCAGGACATAAGATGTTAGCACCTTTGGGAATCGGTGTTTTATATGGAAAAAGAGAAATCCTAAACAAAATGAATCCATTCTTAATGGGTGGAGACATGATTGAATATGTATATGAACAAGACACAACTTTTGCACCACTTCCAAATAAATTTGAAGCCGGAACTCAAAATGTAGAAGGTGTTGTAGGACTTGGAGCAGCAATAGACTACATAAATTCTATTGGATATGATAAAATACAAGAAATAGAAAACGAAGTAGTAAATTACGCAAGAGAAGAATTATCTAAGTTAGATTTCTTGAAATTATATATGACGCCAAACAAAGAAAATCATTCTTCTGTAATATCATTTAATATAGAAGGTGTACACCCTCACGATGTAGCAAGCATTTTAGATTCAGAAGGAGTTTGTGTAAGGTCAGGAAATCATTGCGCACAACCTCTACTTAGATATATGGGAATAGATTCTACTTGTAGAGCAAGCTTCTACTTTTACAATACAAAAGAAGATGTGGATAGACTTGTTAGTGCATTAAAAAAAGCATACAAAATGTTTGAAAAATATATAATCACAAAATAAATTTCGCCCAATAGGGACGCCCCTTTTTGGGCGAAAACAAAAAAAGAAAGGATAAAAATGGACGAGTTACAAGATGTTTATAATGATTTAATAATGGAACACAGCATGAATTCTTACAATAAAAGAGAACTTCCAGAAAGTGACTTTAGGGAAAAAGGTCATAATCCAAATTGTGGAGATGAAATTGAACTAGAGCTTAAACTTGATGGAAATAAAATTGAAGACATGTCTTTTACTGGTCATGGTTGTGCAATTTCACAGGCTTCTACATCTATCATGATAGATACTCTAAGAGGAAAAACTATAGAGGAAGCAAGAGAGATTATAAAGCTTTTTATTGAAATGATAAAAAGAGAGATTACTGATGAAGAGGAACTTAAGAAGCTTGAAGATGCAATTGCATTTAAGAATGTTTCAAATATGCCAGCCAGAGTAAAATGTGCACTTCTTGCATGGCACACAATGGAGGATTTATTGAATAAAAATGGAAAATAATAGAGTGTTGCTAGGAATGAGTGGAGGTGTGGACAGTAGTGTTTCTGCACTTTTGCTAAAACAAAGTGGATATGATGTAATAGGCATGACGCTTGAGCTATTTGCAGGTAGTTCTTGTTGTAATATAGATACATACATCGATGCAAAAAATGTTTGCAATTCGATTGGTGTACCTCATTTTACTTATGACTGTAAATCTCAATTTAATAAATGTGTAATACAGGATTTTATAGATTGCTATTCAAATTGCAAAACTCCAAATCCTTGTATAGAGTGCAATAAATACATGAAGTTCGGAATTATGTGGGAAAAGGCTAAAGAACTAGGCTGTAATTATATTGCAACAGGCCATTATGCAAAAACAGAATATAGTGAAAAATATGGAAGATGGGTGCTAAAAAAATCGGAAGCTGGTAAAAAAGATCAAAGCTATGTTTTATGGAACATTCCACAAAAATTAATAGAACATGTGCTATTTCCACTTGCTGATTTTGAATCGAAAGATCAAATTAGAGAAATTGCAAGAGAAAATAATTTGAAAGTTGCTAATAAACCAGACAGCGAAGATATATGTTTTGTACCAGATGGAAATTATAAAAAATTCTTAGAGAGTCATTCAGACATAAAACCTAAAGAGGGAAATATTGTTACAACTGATGGCAAGCTACTAGGAAAACATCAAGGACTTTATAATTACACTATTGGACAAAGAAAAGGACTTGGAATATCATATAAAGAGCCACTTTTTGTAATAGGATTTAATCCTCAAAAAAATGAGGTAATAGTTGGAGAAGAAGAAAAACTATACAAAAAAGAAATAATGGTTGGAGATATTAATTTGTTATTATTTTATGAAATAAAAGAGCCAATGAAGGTCAAAGTAAAAACAAGATATTCTTCAAAATTTGCGGACGCAACTATAACTCAAATTGAGAATAAAATAAAAATTGAATTTGATGAACCACAAAGAGCTCTAACACCTGGACAATCTGCAGTATTTTATTTAGATGATATAGTAGTTGGCGGAGGTAAAATATTAAGCTAACTAAAAAATGTGAGAAGAAAAAGATGATAAAACAATCATTGATTTTTCTCTTTTTTTATGCTAGAATTCACTTGTAGAAAACGATCGAATTAATGCAAAATAGAAGGAAAAATGAATGGGAAATATAGTTTTACTAGACGACTTGACTATTAATAAAATTGCAGCAGGCGAGGTTATTGAAAGACCTGCAAATGTTGTAAAAGAGTTAGTGGAAAATTCAATAGATGCTGGAAGCACAAATATAATTGTTGAGGTGAAAAACGGAGGGAAAACTCTTGTAAAAGTAACCGATAATGGAAAGGGTATTGCAACATCAGATATGGCAATTTCTTTGGAAAGACATGCCACCAGCAAAATAAGGAAAATAGAAGACTTGGAGCAAAGTTACACCATGGGGTTCAGAGGAGAGGCTTTGGCAAGTATTTCTGCAATATCTGAACTTACAATGATTTCAAAAACTGATGATGAACCGGTAGCTAACAAATTATTTGCGAGAGCCGGACAAATTGAAAGCTGGGAAGAAGTTGCAGCACAAAAAGGTACAACGATTATTGTCGAGAAACTATTTTTCAACACACCAGTTAGATATAAATTTTTGAAAAATGATGCCACAGAATTTAGATACATAAAGGAATTTATGCAAAAAGTTGCACTTGCACACCCAGAAATTGCAGTTAAACTAATCAATGATGGAAAGCAAATCTTCAGAAGTTCTGGAAGCTCAAAAATTGAAGATGTTGTTTATTTGTTTTATGGAAAAGACATTGAACAAAATCTTGTAAATGTAGACTACACGATGGGATATATTCATATAACAGGAGTCGTTGGAAATACCTTCACTGCAAGTGATAACAGAAAAAATCAGATTATATTTTTGAATGAAAGAAATATTCAGGACAAAGTACTTACAAATAGTGCTGACCAAGCTTTTAAAGGCTCTATAGGAATTGGAAAATACGGATTTTTTATCTTGAATATACAAATGCCAGCAGAGTACTATGATGTAAATGTGCACCCAACAAAACTACAAGTAAGATTTAAAGAAGAAGATCAAATTTATAAAGTTTTGTATCACGCTATCAAAGATGCAATTCTAAGCAAGGATTTTTTAGGAAATACTGAAAAAATAAAAAATGACGAAACATACATTCAAAATGAATTGAATTTTGTAACAGACCATACTCAATTTGGAGCGGAGTATAAGAAAGATAGTAAAGCAAACAATTTTACATCTGATGGAAATTTGCAGAATTTTAGTGGCAATGAGTCTGAGGAAGCAACAAAAGAAACTGAATTAAATGATAAAGAAAAGCAGAAAAACTATTATGAAACAAGAGAATCTAGAAATTTGCAACCAGGAAGTAAATCTCTAGTTGAAAGAGATGAGAAACGTAAAATAGACTATAAATATATTGGAATAATTTTCAGAACATATATTGTTGTGGAAATTGGAAAAGATTTATTTTTAATTGACCAACATGCTGCACATGAAAGAGTTTTATATGAAAGAATAAAACAAAATTATAAACAAAATTTGCAAAATAATGTTCAAATGATGCTCATGCCAGAAATTGTGGACTTATCACATAAAGAAATGGAATTTGTCAAAGAAAATATAGAATTATTCAAAAACACGGGCTTCGACATAGAATTTTTTGGCGAAAATAGTGTAAAAATAAATGGAGTTCCAAACATAGAATATAAGGTAAACAAAAATAGAGTATTCTTAGATACGCTAGATGAAATGATTACAAATGAAAGAGGACAGACAAAAGATGTAGAGGAAAGATTTATTGCAACTGTGGCATGTAAGGCTGCAGTAAAAGCACACATGGATTTATCAAGAGCAGAAGTAGATAATCTTATAAATGATTTATTAAGCTTGAAAAATCCATATACCTGCCCACATGGAAGACCAACCGCAATAAAAATTTAATAATACGAAGGAGAAATAAATGGGGAGAGAACAGGATTGGGAAGAAATAGAGAAGGCAAATGCAAGATACGAGCAAAAAATAAAAGAGCAATTTGGTGGAGTAGATGTATTAAAGCTTAAAAAAGAAACACAAAAAAGTACGCAAAAAATAAAACAAACAAATGATAAGCTGAAAAAGTTGTTTAAGATAATTGCAATTTTTCTAATTATAGTAGTTTCTTTTTTAATAATATTTGGAACAAGGCTTTATATAAGATATATGAAAAATACACAAGACAGAGTAAACGTAGATGTAGTTGCAAATTTAAAAGATATCTATGGAATAAATGCAAAAATTATCGATGAAAATGTAGATAAATCAGGAAACGGCAAAATAACATTGCAATCAAAAGGAAAAGAAAAAATAACATTTATTGCAATAAAAGATTTCGGAAACTATGATTTTGACTACTTTGATCATTGTTTGAAATTTGCTTATGAAAAAGCAGACAATGATGTGAAGACAGTATTCGAACCAGTAGAAAAATACACAGATACAGGAATGCTAGATTATAGCTTAAATGCAACAACATCAGGCTTAGCGGGAATCGAAAATGTAGTAAATAAATTTATAAAACTAAGAGATATAGCACCAGATTATTATGACTACAGTTGGAAAGTAAACATGCAGGCCGATGGATTTAGTGACCAAATAAATTCCTTCGGACTAAAAGAAAGCGAAGCAGCGATTTGTAGAAGAGAACAATGTGAATATGTAATTTTTTGTGTGGATAGTGGAAAAACAGAAAAATTAACAAAGCAAGAAATACTACAAAAAATTCGCACTAAAAGCATACTTAAATGGAAATCCAATCTGTACTGAAATGATGGACGAACAAGTTCAAAGAACTATATTATACAACTACGAATATGAGGAATACGATATTCCGATAGAATGCTTCGAAGAAGTGGATGGAGTAGAAATAAAATATGCTCCCAATAGAATTCCTACAGAAATAACTTATAAGGGTAAAACATACAAAGTTGAAGGTGAAAATATTGACTTGCAAAACAATGTAATTTCTCCGACAGTTGGAACAAGCACATTGGAAGAAATCTTTGGAGCAAGATTTGAAACTGACATGAGAAACAAAACAATGAACATTGTAGTTAGATAAATCATTCGGTACGATTCGAACAATTCGGAACAATTCGGGGACGGAGGAAAAAATGTACCGAAATATATGAAAAAGGAAAAGTAAAAAATGAGTAAAGTAAAAATATTTAAACTGGTAATGTTTATAATAGCGATTACAATATGTGTTGGAACAACAATATATTTGTTCCCAGTAATGAAAAACTTATCAACAGTGGAAGGACAAATAGCGTTCAAGCAAAAAGTTGAAAGCTCAGGAATGCTAGGACTACTTTCATTATTTGGACTAGAAGTAGCACAAATTTTTCTATTTATAATACCAGGAGAGCCAATAGAAATACTTGCGGGAATGTGTTATGGAGGATTGTGGGGAACAGTATTCATAATGGCATCTGCAGGAATTATCTCAACAGCAATCTTTTTTCTAGTTAGAAAATTAGGAAAAAATTTTGTATATGAATTTAGTAATGAAGACAAAGTAAAGAAAATAGAAAACAGCAAACTCTTCCAAAATCCAAAGAAAATAGAAATGATAATGTTAATACTATTCTTGTTGCCAGGAACACCAAAGGACCTATTAGTATATATATCAGGATTATTACCAATAAAGCCATCAAGATTCATACTAATATCAACATTTGCAAGATTTCCATCAATAATATCATCAACAATAGTTGGTTCAAAAATAATGGATGGTAATGTAAAAATAATAGTAATGGTTTATGTAGCAACATTTATTTTAGCTGGTTTAGTAATTTTCCTTGTAAATAAATTTGATAAAAATAAAGTTACAAAAGAAGCAATAAAAGTAATAAAATAGATTAAAAATAATAAGAAAAGAGCATTGTTCTCTTTTCTTATTTTATAGAATCTTATTGCAAAAAAACTCGAATTTTGTCTTACGATTTTTCTTGAAAAGTAGATAAATTCAGTATAAAATAAATACAAGTTAAAGGCTTAATGCAAAATATTTTTATTCAGAGCAAATTTAAAGCTCATAAATTTAATTCAAAAATTTAAATTCTAAAATATTCCAAAGGGCATAAGCAGTGCAATAGTTTAATAAAATTTAAAATATAAACTAAATAAAAGATTAAAGTAATATATAAAAAAATTGCATTCTCACTACAATTTGCAAGTTTCACAAAACTTTAATGAATTTCTAATAATTTTATAGTTCAAAATAATTTAAATCAAAATAATTTCAAAAAAAGTAAATGCGATACTACAGTTTAAAATTCTCACAAGTCTAAACAAAATTTCAAACAACATAAATAAAAACACTTAAACTATTGCACAAAATTTAACTAATATGTTAAAATAAAAGAAAGGAAAAACTATGGCAAAAAGTTTAACAAACACCCCAAGCCCCAAATACCTACCAACAAATGATGTAATATTCAAATGTTTGTTAGGAAATCCAGGAAACGAAAGAATAACAAAAAGCTTTTTAGAGCACATAACAGGGGAAGAAATTGAAGAAATATCAACAAACTTCAAATTAGAATTATTAAAAGAAAAAACAAAAGATAAGCAAATGGTAGCTGATTTAATTGCAAAAGATAAATATCTTCAAAAGTACATAGTAGAAATGCAAAGAAAAGCATATGATTATTTACCAGATAGATTTATAGCATATTTATCGAAAACATATGTAGCAGATATCAAAGTAAAAGAAGATTATAAACAGCTAAAAAGAACAGTATTAGTAGTACTAATGGAAGAAGATTTTCCAAATTTAGAAAACATACAAGAATATCATACAGTATGGCATTATAGAGAAGAAAATCATAAAGAAAAAATATTAACAAAAAATACAGAAATACATATATTAGAGTTACAAAAATACAAAAGATATAAAAATCAAACAGGAGAAATAGACCCATGGTTAGAATTTTTTATAAATCCATATGGAGAGGAGGTACAAGATATGGCAAGAACAAGAGCAGAATTAGAAGAGGCAGTAAAACAACTACGATTATTAAATGCAGATGAAGAAGTACAACAATTAGCAGATGCCGAAGATTGGGCAAGATATGACTACAATAGTGCAATGTCCGAAATGAAACAAAAAGGACTAGAAGCTGGATTAGCAGAAGGAAAAGCAAAAGGATTAGCAGAAGGAAAAGCAGAAGGAAAAGCAGAAGGAGAGAAAAAAGCAAACTTGAAAATTGCTCAAAAAATGCTAGAGAAGAAAATGGATATAAATTTAATAGCTGAATTAACTGGATTAACAAAAGAGGAGATTAAAAGTCTATTGTAAAAGAAAAAAGTAAAAACTTATCTAAAATTACCAACAAAAAGATGGTTCTCTTTGACACACCTACAATGGTCATCAATCGGAACTATTCTTTTTTACAAATACCATTCCACTATAGTGAACGACAAGTAACACAAAATAAAAAGAAAAGTAAATGCAATTTTTTGTAAAAATTTGCATTTTATTTTTACCTTCATTGTCTTAAAAAAAATACACGAGTTTATGTTAGGAGTATTTTAATTATGTATATAAGTTTAATAATAAAAGAAATATTTGATGATTCAAAGGGTACATATGGATATCGTAGGATTGTTGAAGGCCTACTCCAAAAATATGGTGTAGTTATGAATGGAAAGAAGATATTAAGAATAATGAAAAAATATAATCTAATGGCTGAATATATAAGAAAAGCTAAAATTAAACATAAGAATGAAAGAATTGAAGATAATGTAAAACCGAATTTATTAAATAGAAACTTTACTACTGATAATTCAAATAAAGTTTGGGATACAGATGTAACATATTTAATATTCAAAGGTTCAAGGGCATATTTATCTACAATAATAGATTTATATGATAGACATGTAGTTTCATATGTAATATCAAAAAGAAATGATTTAAAGCTAGTTATGGATACTTTAATAAAGCTATATCAAAAGAAAAAGATGTACATGGTTTAATCATTCACAGTGATCAAGGATTCCAATATACATCTTATGAGTACAAAGCTATATGTGAATCGAATGGAATACAAATTTCCATGTCACGAAAAGGAACGCCAATTGATGATTCTCCAATAGAAAGTTGGCATTCACTCCTTAAGAAAGAATGGTTTTGTGCAGAGGAAAGGACATTTTCTTAT
>OGWY01002641.1_pt1 | contig 12723 bp, 13 predicted proteins | sample 1576121 | NCBI WGS metagenome assembly OGWY01 (sample SAMEA3541543, study PRJEB24748) | human gut metagenome | biome: human gut; feature: human-associated habitat; material: faeces | place: China | collected 2012 | reverse complement strand
TATTGCAATTCAACTCAAAAGCAGTTATCTTACAGATAGAGCATAGCAACAATGAGGTGTTGCAAAATGAATTTATCTACTAAAATAACTGCTTTTTTGATTGAACAAAACATAGTCTCTCAAAAAAATAAAGAAGTATATGAATATGGTTTCGACTTACTAATTGCTGATTTCATCAATTTCTCCACTATTCTATTGATTGGTGTATTATGCTGCAGACCGTGGCCAACCGTATTATATCTCACCATTTTTGTCGGACTACGAAGTGTATGCGGTGGTTATCATGCAAAAACACACTTAAAATGTCATGTATGCACAATTGGAGTATATATTGGATTTTTAGTGCTACTACATACACTTGGTGATAAAGGTATCATGCTCCTCTGGGGAGATTGCATCGCTGCTATTCCTATAATTCTATTTGCACCTATTACTCACGCAAATAAATCACTTCCCCCCAAAATATACAATCGAAACCGAATAACTTCCATTATATTAACCTTAGGATTAATTGCTAGTGCTTTCCTCTTAGATTATTATAATCACATAGATGAAGATGATACTAGAGAGATATCATTGGCAAAAATATTTAAAGAGGTTAAAAAGCAAGGTGGATATGTATCATTAAATCATCCCTTTCATAATACTTCAAGAATGTTTTTAGGATTGTTTTATAATATTGATTTAAAAGATTTGGATTTTATAGAGGTAATAAACTCTCCAACAAGAGAAGGGAATAATCCATATTATGATAGAAAAGCATTAGAAGCATTGGATATGTTATGGAGTGATGGGCATAAAATATTTGCAGTAGGTGGAAGTGATAATCATGGAGAAAGTTTAGGAGATCCTTTAAATTATATAAGACTAGATAAGTATGAAAGTAAAAATATTTTAGAAAATATGAAGAAAGGAAGAATGTATATTTCAAGAATTGGAGAGATAAAACTTAGAATGGAGAATAATGGACAAATTATCTATCCTGGAGATGAGGTCAAAGGTGAAATCAGTATAAAGATACTTTCTTCACAAACTTTAATTTGGAGAATTATTAAAAATGGAAAAGTTATAAATATGGTTGTAGGACAAGAGGTTAATATTTTTAATGAACTTAAAGAGGGAGAGTATCTAAGAATTGAGGGTGTATCAGAAAAAGATGAACCCATGGTAGTTATAAATCCACTATATAATAGTTTGAAAAAACCAGCTTTAGAAAAGTGGTTTCAAGTAAAAGATAAAATATGGGTAGAGTGAAAAAATTAGCTTGAATACTAATTCAAAATAATAAAAATAAAAAAAGTATTGATTTATAGTACAAAAAGAGTTATTATTGGTGTACACTAAAAAATATATTTATTAGGAGGCTATTATGTCATATGCTTTTTTCATGCCATCAATTTCTTATATGGGAGAGGGATGTATTAAAAATCTAGGAAATGAAATTAAATCGAGAGGTTTAAGAAAGTCTTTAATAGTAACAGATAAAATATTAGTAAATATTGGTTTAGTTAAAAAATTAACAAATGTATTAGATGAGAATAAAATAGAGTATGTTATCTTTGATGAAACAAAACCAAATCCAACAGTGACAAATGTTAATGATGGATTAAAGATGTTAAAAGATAATGGATGTGATTTTGTAATATCTTTTGGTGGAGGGTCACCTCATGATGCAGCAAAAGGGATAGCTTTAGTAGCTGCTAATGGTGGAGATATAAAAGATTATGAAGGGGTAGACAGATCTGCACACCCTCAACTTCCTTTAATGTCAATAAACACAACTGCTGGAACAGCTTCGGAAATGACAAGATTTTGTATAATAACAGATGAAGATAGACATGTAAAAATGGCTATAGTAGATAAAAATGTAACTCCAATTATAGCAGTGAATGATCCAGAGTTAATGTTAGATATGCCAAAGAGTTTAACAGCAGCAACAGGTATGGATGCTTTAACACATGCAATAGAAGCTTATGTTTCAACAATTGCAACTCCAGTAACAGATGCATGTGCTGAAAAAGCTATTGAATTGATTTCTAAAAACTTAAGAGATGCAGTATTTAATGGAAAAGATATTAAGGCAAGAGATAATATGGCTTATGCAGAGTATTTAGCAGGAATGGCTTTTAACAATGCTTCTTTAGGATATGTTCATGCAATGGCTCACCAGTTAGGAGGATTCTATGATTTACCTCATGGTGTATGTAATGCAATTTTATTACCTCATGTAGTTAGATATAATGCTGAGGTGTCAAAAGAGAAATTAAGAAAAGTTGCAATATTGTTAGGAGTAAATCCTCATATTTTAAATGAAAATAATTCAGCTGATTTAGCAATAGAAGAGATTGTAAAATTATCAAATGATATTGGAATTCCAAAAGGAATAAAAGAGTTAGGAGCTAAAGAGGAAGACTTTACTATTTTAGCAACAAACGCTTTAAAAGATGCATGTGGATTTACAAATCCTAAGCAAGCTACTTTAGAGGAGATTATTGAGATATATAGAAGTGCAATGTAAAAAATAATATGAATATTTTAAGTGAAGTGTCAGAAAATGTTTCTGGCACTTTTTTGTTTAAAATTTTATTTGAACTTTAAAAATAGTTTTTACAATTAATTTACTGATAATTTATTTTATATTAACAAGAAGGTGTTAAAGTAAGTTAGAATTAAAGTTTTAGGGAGGAGAAATGATGAAAAAATTTGTTTTATTGGCAACACTTTTATCAACTGTTTTAACTTATGGAGAAACTTTACAAGAGATTCAAGAGAAAGCACAAAAAGAAGGAGAAGTATTATCTGTTGGAATGCCTGATAATTGGGCCAATTGGAAAGATACTTGGAGTCAAATAAAAGAAAAATATAATATAAAACATAGTGATACTGATATGAGTAGTGCTCAGGAGATTGCAAAATTTAAAAATGAGGGAAAAAATGCCACAGCAGATATTGGTGATATAGGAGCAGGATTTGCAAATATAGCTGTGAAACAAGGGGTTACTCAACCATACAAAACAAGTTATTGGGAAGAGGTACCAGAGTGGGCTAAAGATAAAAATGGACATTGGATGTTAGCTTATACAGGAACAATAGCTTTTATAGTAGATAAAGATAAAATTTCTGAAAAGGATATACCGAGATCTTGGGAGGCTTTAAAAAATAGCAAATTTAAAGTAAGTCCAGGAGATGTTGGAACAGCAGCTCAAGCTTCAAGTGCAGTTTTAGCAGCAGCTTATGCATTAGGTGGAAATGAAAATAATATAGAACCAGCAATAAAGTATTTTGCTAATTTAGCAAAAGAGGGCAGAGTTTCAGCAGCTTCACCAAATATTCAAAACTTAGAAAAAGGTGAAGTTGAAGTTGGATTAATCTGGGATTTTAATGGTTTAAGCTATAGAGATTCAATTGATAAAGATAGATTTGAAGTTTTAATCCCTTCAGATGGTTCTCTTATAAGCGGATATACAACAATAATTAATAAATGGGCAAAGAATCCAAATGCAGCTAAATTAACAAGAGAGTATATATTTAGTGATGATGGTCAGATAAATTTAGCTAAGGGAAATGCAAGACCAATTAGAAAAATTAATCTACCAGAGGATATAAAGAAAAGGATGATTCCAGATGAGCAGTATAAGAATGCAAGAGCTATTGAAAATCATGATGCTTGGGACAAAACTTCAAAAAATTTAGGAAGAGTTTGGCAAGAGGAAGTTTTAGTAAATAGAAAGTAGGAGGGATTATGAGGAAGTTAATTTTAGTCTTAATCGATGGTATGGGAGATCATGTAAGTCATAAAATGGGATATTTAAAAGCTTTAGAATCAGCTAATATGGGGAAAAAATTTACTTTATTAAGTGAGCTTCCAAGTCTTTCAAGACCACTTTATGAAACTATTTTAACAGGGAAGACTCCAATAGAAAGTGGAATAATAAATAATCAGATAAGTAGAATGTCTAAAGAGGAGAGTGTATTTTCTTTGGCAAAAAAAGCCAATTTGAAAACAGCAGCAGTTGCATACCATTGGGTACACGAGCTATATAACGGATCTTTCAATATGGAAGAGGATATTGAAGTTGAAGATTTGGAAAAAAATATAAATTATGGAAGATTTTATTGGGAGGATAGCTATCCAGATTCTCATCTATTTTCTTTAACTAATAAGCTTATAAAAGATAAAAATCCAGACTTTTTACTTTTACATACTATGAATATTGATGATGCAGGTCATAGATATGGGGGGCTTTCAAAAAAGTATGAAAATAGAGTTCACAAATTAAATTACTACTTCTCACACTATGTACCCATGTGGCAAGAGGCTGGATATGAGATTGTAATAACTTCTGATCATGGAATGGATGAAAAGGGAAATCATGGAGGAGATAGCAAACTTGAAAGAGAAGTTCCTCTTTGGATTTTAGGAGATATATCTAAAGATTATAAAGAGAAAAAAATAGATCAAAAACATATAAAGAAAATATGTTGTGATATTTTAGGAGTAAGTTGAGATTGGAGGAAGCCTTGGAAAATATTTTAAAACTTGAGAAATCCAAAAAAATAAGTATACCGAAAAGAGGTTTAAAAGAGCATGAGAAAGGATTTTTAATTCTTATTCCTTTTATAATTTTAATAGGAATGTTTTTAATAACTCCTTTTATCTCAGTTTTCATAGGAAGTTTTTTAAATGAGTTTAGTGAGATTACTTTAGAAAATTATGAGTATATATTAAAAAGTAAATTTATAAAGCAGTCGATTTTTAATTCCATAGAACTTGCGATAGTTTCAACTTTTATTGGATTATTAATCTCTCTTCAAGGAGCATACTCTTTAAACAGATTAAAAAATAGTTCAAAAAAGAATATCTTACTATTTATAAATATGCTTTCAAATTTTAGTGGAATACCACTTGCTTTTGCTTTCATAATTCTTCTTGGAAGTAATGGAGTGATGACAATTTTACTGAAAAATATTGGATTAATAGATGGGTTTGATGTTTATTCAAAGACTGGGTTGATACTTATGTACATATATTTTCAGTTACCACTAGGATTACTTTTACTATATCCAGTATTTGATAGATTAGATCCTCAGTGGCAAGAGATGGTTAATATATTAGGGGGAGGAACATTCATATTTTGGAAAAGAGTTGGAATTCCAGTTATGTTAAAAGAGATTTTAGGAACAGTACTTATAATGTTTGCTAATGCCATGGGGGCTTATGCATGTACGTTAGCTCTAACAAATGGAACATACAATGTAATGACAATAAGAATTACTAGCTATATAGCTGGAGAGGTAGCTTATGAACCAGGTATAGCTAGTGCAATGTCAATACTGTTAGGGGGAATATTGATTTTTGTTGTAATAATAAATGAAGTGATGTTAAAAAAGAAAAGAGGAAGATATGAAAAATAAAATTCATATATGGATTGTAACAACTATATTAACGACACTATTTTTACCAATATTAGGGACATTGCTATATTCTTTAAGCACTAAATGGACTAATACTTTGTTACCTCAAAGTTTGACACTAAAATGGTATTTAGAAATTTTTCAAAATGAGATGTTTTTAAATGCTATTGGAAAAAGCTTTTGGATATGTTTAATCTCTCTGTTTTTTATAGGGATAGTGCTTGTACCAACTGTATTTGTAGCTACTTACTACTTTAGAAAAATAGAAAAAATGATGGAGTTATTGGTGTTAATTTGTTTTGCTGTTCCTGGTGCAGTTTCAGTTGTAGGACTTATAAAATTATATTCAAATGAACCTTTTAGATTGGTAGGAACAACATATATTTTAGTGGGAGTGTATTTTGTCTTAGCTTATCCCTTTGTTTATAGAGGAATAAAAAATAGTTTATCTGGATTAAATATAAAAGAGTTAGTTGAAAGTGCTAATATACTTGGGGCTAGCACAAAAGTAGCTTTTTTTAGAGTGATAGTTCCAAATATTTCAAAGGGATTGAGTGTTTCAATGTTACTAACTTTTTCTATGTTATTTGGGGAGTTTTTATTAGTAAATATGTTAGTTGGAGGAAAGTTTCAAACTATTCAGATGTATATAAATAGCATAAAATCTGGGTACAGTGGGCATTACTCAAGTGCTTTAGTAGTAACATATTTTGGAATACTTTTAATATTAACAACACTAGCTTTTTATATAGGAGAGAAAAATAATAGGAGATAGATAATATGAGTTTTATAGTTGGAAAAAATCTAGAGAAAAGATATGAAAAAACACCAGTTTTTAAAAATATAAACTTTAATATAAAAAAAGGTGAGTTTGTGACGCTTTTAGGGCCATCAGGTTGTGGAAAATCTACGCTTTTGAGATGTATAGCAGGATTAAATGATATTAATAATGGGGATATCTATATTGATGGAGAGAATATAACAGATAAATCAGCTAAAGATCGTGGAATAGGAATGGTTTTTCAAAACTATGCTCTTTTTCCAAATATGACAGTATTTGAAAATATAGCTTTTGGTTTAGAGATGAAAAAGATGAAAAAAGGCTATATAGAGAAAAAAGTTGATGAGATGTTAAAATTAGTTCATTTAGAGGACAAAAGAGATTTTTATCCAGCCCAACTTTCAGGGGGACAAAAACAAAGGGTAGCTATAGCTAGATCTTTAGCTACAGAACCTAAAATATTGCTTTTAGATGAGCCGTTATCAGCTTTAGATGCTAAAGTTAGAAAATCTTTAAGAGAACAATTAAAAGAGATTCAAAAAGAAACTAATGTTACAACAATTTTTGTAACTCATGATCAAGAGGAAGCTCTTACAATTTCAGATAGAGTTTTTATAATGGATAAGGGAAATATAGTTCAAGTAGGAACTCCAGAAGAGATATATACAAATCCAAAGACAGTTTTTATGGCTCAATTTATTGGAAATTATAATATTTTGAAAGATGAGGAAACAAGAAAAGTTTTTGGAAATGAAATATTTGGAAATATAGCTATAAGACCAGAGGCCATATATGTGAGAGAGATTGAAAGAAACTATAATCTAGATGATTTCATACTAAAAAAAGGAATAGTTAAAGATTTTTCTATTTTAGGAAATGTAATCAGATATTTTATTGAATGTAAAGGTGTCAGCTTAAGAGTGGACCTTTTAAATAGAGGACTTGGAAAACTTTATGAAATAGGATCAGTTTTGGATTTGATGTTTTTGAAAAAGGAGATTAAATACTATTAACAAATCTTTTACCAAAATTTTATAACTATTTAACATGTGCATGTTAGACTAATTTTAGAAAATAAAAACTAAGGGGGAGTAAAAATGAGTAAAATGAAGATTAAGTTAGTAACACTAACAGCATTTTTAGCAATGACAGCTGTAACACAAGGGGTACAATTAAAAGATGTAAAGCCAGGATTTGCTAAAAATGTAATCTTTTTAATTCCAGATGGATCAAGTTCAACAGTGTCAACTTTAACTAGAGCAGTATATAATAATGGTGAAAGTTTAAATATTGATGAGATGGCATCAGGAATGGTAAAAACTTATAACTCAGATACTTTTATAGCAGATTCAGCACCAGCAGGAACAGCTCTTGCAACAGGGTGGAAAACACAAGATAAACTAATAGGAGTAAAACCTAAAGCAGCAACTTTAAATGGAGCAAGAGTTCCAGAGGTAGGGGATGAGCTAGCTCCAGCAGCTTCAGTTTTAGAAGCAGCTAAGTTAGAGGGAAAAGCTGTTGGAATTGTTGCAACTTCTGAAGTTTTACATGCTACTCCAGCAGATTTTACAACACACTCAATACATAGAAATAACTATTCTGTAATAGGAGAGCAACAAGTTCATCAAAATTTAAATGTAGTTTTTGGAGGGGGAAAAAGTTATCTTAAAAAGGATAATGCAACAGAGGCAAACTCTAAAAAGCGTACTGATGGAGAGGATATGTTAGAAGCATTACAAGCTAATGGTTATAATATTGTTCAAACTTTAGATGAGATGAAAAGTCTGAATAAAGATTTTGTATGGGGACTATTTGCTGAAAAAGATATACCTTATGATTTAGATCGTGATAAAGCAACAACTCCATCTTTAGCAGAGATGACAGAGAAAGCTATTGAACTTTTATCAAAAGATAAAGATGGGTTCTTCTTAATGGTAGAAGGTTCTAAAGTTGATTGGGCTGGACATGCCAATAATCCAATTGCTATTACATCTGAGTATGCAGCTTTTGATAAAGCTGTAGGAGTGGCATTAGATTATGCAAAGAAAAATAGTGATACTTTAGTAGTAGCAGTAACAGATCATGGAACTGGGGGATTATCTATAGGAAATTTAAAAACGTCATATAATTATCCTGAACTACCTGTAGATGTATTTACAAAGGATATGAAAAAAGCTAAATTTACAGAGGTTCTAACAGCTGAAAAAATATCAAAGGATAAAGCTAATGCAAAGAGTTTAGCTAAAGAGATGTTAGGATTAGATTTAACAAATGAAGAGTTAAATACAATTGAAAAAGCTCAAAAAACCTCTGAGATAGAGACAATTTTAGGAAAAGTTATGAGTGATAGAGCTCACTTAGGTTGGACAACAAATGGTCATACAGGAGAGGATGTACCTCTTTATGTTTATACATCTAACTATGCAAATCAATTAACAGGAACTGTTAATAATTCTGATATAGCTTTCTATATTGCAAAAGCTATGAATTTAGATTTAGATAAAGCAACAGATGAGTTATTTGTATCTGGTAAAAAAATCAAAGATATGGGAATAGAGTTAAATATAGATTCAACAAACAAATTCCAACCTGTATTCAAACTAAGTAAAAATGGAAAGCAGTACACATTCCATGAAAATAAAAATTACTATGAAACAGATGGAAAAAAAGTTAAATTTAATGGAATAGTTGTATTTAATGGTAAAGAGGTATTCATTCCAAATGCAGCTATAAAAGATATAAAATAGTAAAAAAACCACTTTGGAGTAAAAAGTTTTATACTCCAAGTGGTTTTTTATTTGAAGATATTTATTTTTTTAAAAATATATGTAATAACTACAGTTATAATAATTCCAATAAATGTATCTAGAACTCTTTTGAATCCATATAAGTATGGAGCTTCAGAAGTAATTCTATAAACTATAATTAAAAAAACTACAGAAGCAATAGCAGAGGGTATTTTTAATTTTTTTTCACAAAAGAAAATAATAATAAATTCTCCAATAATGACTTTTAGTATTAATGGAAATGGAATATACGAAAAGATAATGCCGATAACTCCTCCAATAAGGGTTCCGATACCCCTATTTTTAGCATTTTCTATTAGTTTTTCAAAATCCACATGAGTTATGATAACGCAAGTAATTGCTGTATAAAAAAGTCCAATTGGTTCAACATTGAAAAATTGACCAACTACGGTGGTAATGACAATAGAAGTGATAGTAATAATAGTTTTTTGAATTAATTGGTCCATGATCTCTAAACTCCTTTATATGAATTATCTATTTAGTTTTTAATACAATAGGAGATGAAACTTTCCTATAAAAAAGAAAAAAATCTTTACTAATTATAGATGCTCATATATAATTTAAGATAATAGAAAAATAGTAAGGAGTATTTATGATAAAAAATATATTAGTTATACTATTTACTTTAGCTAGTTCTACTATGGCTTCAATGGGAAATTATTCAATTAATGAAAAATTAAATTTAGATTCAACTCTTTCAATAGAAAATATAAAAGTAAGAAGCAGTAACAAATTTGCGTTTTTACCAAATAGTTCAGTGGAAAATTTATATAAAGAATTAAATTTAACAAATAAAATGGATTTTACAACTTTTTCAAATGCTATTTCAGGAATGAAAAAATTAAAAGATGTAAAAGAAGATATTATAACGATAATCGATTTTACAAAATCTTCAATTAAAGAGAGATTTTTTGTAATTGATTTAAAAAATAAAAAGACATTATTTTCAACATATGTTATGCATGGTAAAAATAGTGGTGAAAGTATTCCAAAAGAGTTTTCTAATGCAGTAAATTCTTTTAAAAGTTCTCCAGGATTTTATAAAACGGAGAATACATACAATGGTGAATATGGATATTCTTTAAGATTAAATGGATTAGAAAAAGGAATTAATGATAAAGCTATAGAAAGAGCTATAGTTGTTCATGGATCTCAATATGCTAAACCAAAACCAGGTGCAAAAAAATTAGATAGAAGTTTAGGATGTCCTGCTATTCCAAAAGAGATATCAGACAAAGTTATAAATAAGATAAAAGATGGAAGACTACTTTATATACATACTAATGAGAAGAGTTATGTTCAAAAGAGCTCTATAATTTAGAGAAAGGGTATGGATATTATATGGCTTTTTTTCAAGGGAAAACACAAGTAGATGAGTTGATTATAGAAAAATATGAAGCTATAATGGGAGATGAAAATATTGAAATGACTTCATTAGAAGATAGTCATATGCTTATTTTTGAAATAAAAAAGAAGTAAAAAATTATAAAAAAATATTGAGGAGAAAAAATGTACAAATGCAAATACTTTAAAGGAAAAGAGCTAGTTTCACCTGAGGTATACAAGATCCATGGAGAAAATGTGTTGAAATTCATATCCAGAGATATATTGATATTTTTAGATTTATTGAGAGAGGATTTAGGTGTTCCAATTTTAGTGAATAGACCAAGTGTAGGAATAACTCAAAGAGGACTAAGAACAACAATCGATTCTCTTGTAAAAGAAAAGGTAAAAAGTAGTAAACTTTATTTAAGTGCTCATGTATTAGGGAGAGGTATAGATTTTGAAGTTCCTAGTATGGACATGAAAAAAGTTTATGAAAGAATAATAAATAATCCTAGAAGATACTCTATGATAACAAGAATAGAGGACCCTAATGTCACTTTACCTAAAGGGTATATACATGTTGATAATATGGAAACGGGAAAAAATGGTATACATATATTTAAACCGTAAGCTTTAATTAGCTTACGGTTTTTTTATAAGAATATTTATTATTTTTCTTTTTTTATCATTCGGTAAAAAGTAGCTAAACTAATACCTAATTTTTTAGCAACTTCTTTTTTTTCATTAGTTGATAAATTGTAGTATTCATTAAAATTAAATACCTTATTATTATATGAATTTGAAATAGAAAGTGAATTCTTATATTTAGTAATTTTTTCAGGAAGATTTTCAATTCTAATGGTTTCATCCTCGCCAATAACATTTAAAGCAAATTCAATAGCATTTTCAAGTTCTCTCACATTTCCTGGCCAGTTATATTCATTCAAAATTTCAAGAGCATCTTTAGATATACCACATATATTTTTTTTAAAAAGAATACAATATTTTTTTATAAAATATTTAGAAAGAATCTCAACATCTTCTTTTCTTGTTCTAAGAGATGGAACTTCTAATGGAACAACATTTAAACGATAAAATAAATCTTCTCTAAATTTACCTTCAGATACCATTTGTTCTAAATTTTTATTTGTAGCAGCGATTATTCTTATATTTATATCAATTTCAGAATTCGATCCAACAGGAGTAATTTTTTTCTCTTGAAGAACTCTTAGTAGCTTCACTTGTAAATTTAAAGGCATATCAGCAATTTCATCTAGAAATAAAGTTCCATTATGAGCTTGTTGTATTTTACCAATTCGGCCATTTGGATTAGCCCCAGTAAAAGCTCCTCGAGTATAACCAAAAAGCTCACTTTCAAATAAATTTTCTGGAATAGCTCCACAATTTATAGAAACAAAAGAGTTGTTAGAATAATTACTATTTAAATGGATGGCTTTAGCAATAATTTCTTTTCCAGTTCCAGTTTCGCCAGTTAATAAAACATTAGAAAAAGTTTTAGAAATTTTTAAGATTCTATTGTAAAGGACTTTCATAGATGGAGAAATAAATAAAAAATTATCATTTTTATGTTGAATAGAATAAAAATTTATAGAATTTTCATTATTAACTTCATCTAGGTATTCTAAAACCTTATTAGAAATATAGATGGAAAATTGTTTTAAAAAAGTAATAAAACTTTCTTGATTTTTAATAAAATGAACTTTTTGATTTTCAGTAAAGCATATTAAACCAATTACTCCAATAATCTTCTTCTTAACTATGATAGGCATAGAAACTTCAAATTTTTCATTACAAATTTTAAGTTGAGAACAATCAGAACACTCTTTATTTTCTCTAGGATTAAAAATAATACGACTTTTTCCATCAATTAATATTTTTTTATAGATGTGTGATTCATTAGCCATGTTTATTCCGATTTTAGTTTTTAAGATCCCAGTTCCAGCAATTCTATTTAATTCAGAATCCATAACTTCAACATCAATTTCAATTATTTCAGAAATCATTTCTGCAGATTTTTGTATAATTTTATTGATTTTATGTAAAAAATTCATAATTAACCTCCAATTTGTTTAGTAAAAGTATAACATTAGTACCATAATACTTCAAAAAATATTTTTTATCAATATATTTGAGAAAAATTCTTAAATTGAGAAAAATAAGGTTGAAATAAATATTTGGATATAGAATTATAAGGCAAAATAAAATGGTATGGAAATTGCTTGTACTTATATTGTCGAAAATAAATACTTGAAAAGGATGGAAAAAATGGAAAATAAAATTAAATATGCTTTTAATGAAATTGAAAAAGGAGACAATTACGAAAGTTGCTTAAATATTTTAACTAAGGATGAAGTAGTAAAAGCGAAGAACTTT
>OGWY01002637.1_pt1 | contig 12745 bp, 5 predicted proteins | sample 1576121 | NCBI WGS metagenome assembly OGWY01 (sample SAMEA3541543, study PRJEB24748) | human gut metagenome | biome: human gut; feature: human-associated habitat; material: faeces | place: China | collected 2012 | reverse complement strand
AAATCTTTACGGATAACGAATACTACTTTACCAAATCCACCACGAATGGCGTCGTAAATAGAATAGTCCATGATAGTTTCGCCGTTGGGACCCAGTCCATCCAATTGTTTCAAGCCTCCGTAACGGCTGCCCATGCCGGCAGCAAGCACAAATAATGTTGGTTTCATAACTGTGAATATTAAAAGGTTAGTGATGTGTCTCATCAGATATCGTTGCAAAAGTACAAAATAGAATGAAGAATGAAGAACGAAGTATGAAGAATTTTCTTACGCCGCCCATCGTCATCGACTATTTTAGAACGGATAGCCTACGGCAAAGTGTAGTCCCAACCCCTTCCAGAAAGAACCGGTCACATTGTAATATCCCTTCTTGCCGGTATCGTACGGATCATGCAAAGGCACACCACAATCCAGACGCAGAATCAGGAAGTCGAGGTCGTAACGTATACCGGCACCTGTTCCCAACGCAATCTGTTTGCCGAAAGTCTTCCAACGCAGTTGCTTTTCCGGTGCCTCTTCATCTTTACGCAACATCCAGACGTTACCGGCATCCAGAAAGACAGCACCGTGCAAGTCACCGTAAATGCGGAAACGATATTCCACGTTGGCTTCCATCCGGATATCTCCCGTCTGGTCCAGATAGAGCCCTTTCGAAGTCTTTGTCGGCCGGAATCCACCCGGTCCGATACTGCGTGCAGTAAAAGCACGTACACTATTGGCACCTCCGATATAGAACTGCTCGCTGTAAGGTGCCGTATTTGTATTGCCATATGCCCAGATAATTCCTCCAGCCACACGGCTGGCTATGGACTGGTTCTTATCGATCTTCCAGGTATAACGGAAGTCACTGTTCACCTTCAGAAACTGTGCGAAAGGAACACCGAACAGTTTCTTGTCTCTTTGGCTGAACTTCTTTCCGAAAATACGATAAATACCGGAAGTTATGTTACCGGCGGAAGTAAACGTAGTCTGCCACCAGATAGGATTACGCACTCCGCGCAAAGCCGCGTTATCAAAAGTATAGGTATATTCCATTGCCGGAATAAACTGATTCTGCAGACTACGGTACAAGGCTTTGTTCTGATCAGCAATTTCCTCAAAGGCCTTCGTTGTGTGTTGCAGCACATTGAAGGTCACCCGGAGAGGTGTCAGGCTGTGACGACTGATACGGGTCGGCTGAAAGTCATAAGTGGCATTTCCTCCGAACGCCAATAGTTTATAGTATTTGGCACGGTTAAGCTGATCGATATACAAACGGAAAGTAGTCGTAGCGGGAAAGTCAAATTCCCTTTTCCCCCAACGCGGGAAAACCACTCTAGGGAAAGTCAGAGAAGTAGATATTCCCATTTCCCAACTGTTCATCAACGAACTTTTCTCTCCGCCACCGGTCTGCCATTCATAAGAGCCTTTCAGTTTCACGTTCCAACTTTCTCCACCACCAAATACATTATTCCGTGTAACTCCGAACGAAGCACCCGGACCGGTCTGGTCGTTACTTTTAGTTACTACGTTCAATTCCAGTTCAGCGTCCAACGGTTTGGCAAAAGTAGCCTGCATCGTGATGTCCAACGTATCACAAACAGCTGTTGTATCTTTGGGGGCATATTGGATATCCATATAACTAAATATTCCCAACTGGCTGAGTTTCTCCTGTATCTGTTCCTGCCGATACTGGCTGTAAAGCCGGGTACGGTTGGAAGCACGCATCTGTGCGTTCCGTACAAACTGTTGATAATTCAGCCAACGATAAAGCATATTGGGACGAACCTGCAATTTATTGTAATAGTGGATATTCAAGTTCTTATACATCATACTGTCATTCGGCGCTTCTCCGTTCTTTCCGAACAGATAGACAGACGCATCACCCACGTAATAAGGACGCTGTGCCGCAGCCGGCAATCCCGGCACAGGAATCAGGCGAAGGCTGATATGCCCTCCGGGTACCAAAGTCGTATCCGCCTGGTAAGTCATATAGTCGGGACGGAAATAAAAATATCCGAGGTTACGCAACAATGTACTGATACGGGAGCGTTCTTCGTCCAAATCAACCACGTTGAACTGCTCACCCGGACTTATATAAGACATCCGGCGTCCGCGCTCCATAATCCGCAGAGTCTGGGGAGTGAACCGTTGATAGTAAACCGTATCAATGAAATAAGGGTTCTTCATATCCACCGTATAGATAATGCCCGCCTTCAGACTGTCTTTCTTATCAACAACCGTTTCATAAGCTACCTTCCCATTGAAATAGCCATAATCACGAAGCAAATTAGTAGTTACCTTCACACGTACCTCCGGGTTGACCGTAGAAATAAATACGGGAGGATTGGCCGCAAAACGGTTGAACATCCATTTACCGAATCCCTTCTTATATTTCACGAAGTCATTGTACATCCACATTTTAAAAGGGATAGGAAGGATACCGCCAAACATCTTTGTACTAGGTGTCTTATCGAGTGCAGCATCAATTTCCGTCAGCGCCGTCTCTCCTACCGGTGTTGTCGATTTATTCAATATGACAGTCTTGCTTCCGGTGTAAAGCACCTCCCCTTCGGGAAGATGTTTCGTCACCGAACAAGCCGACAGTAACACTACACTTATCAGACAAACAGCCAATATATTTATATGTATCTCTTTCATACTTACTTCTTTTTCTTAAAGATGAACAGTTCACTAAGTTTGTCCAGCTTCTTGCGAAGCACAATACCGACTCCGGTTTCCGTAATCTCACCTTCGAGCACACTCTCGTAGTTCTTGTCATAGAACAGGCGGATATACCGGGTTCCGGTTCTATCCAGACGATATTCCAGAGAAATATTGTCGATGAAGGATTCGGCGTCATTCGTCGCATTCTCACCTTGAGAAACCTTGCCACCGATTACAATCTGGAAACGATTGTTAAACAAGCGTTGTGAATAACGGAAACTGTAATCCGTACGTTTACTTCCCGTCTCTGAATCGTCGTGGTCTTCGACACCGACAGAGAGACTCGCATTCTTCAAGTTACCCATCAAGGAGTTTATCTGACTACTCAATACAGAAGTCAGAGCAGATCCCATATTCAGCTTGCCGAGTCCGCCGCCACCCCCACCAATCGGTCCGGTGCCGAGATAAGTTTTCATCACCATGATATACAATGCCTGTTTACCTCGTTCTTCCGCCCCCATAGCGGTCAACTCGTTTTGTACGGTCGCATCTTCGGGAGCCGCAACATCGAATGCAAACGAAAGATTATCCAAGCGGTTCTTGACTACAACGGAAACATCGAAATTAACCATACGACTTCCACCATTCTCTCCTTCGGAAACTGACGCACGGATACGGTCAGTCGCCTTAAAGTTCAACATCGGGTCCATCGGATTTCCCGTCCATTCCACGTAACTACCGTTATCAATGGCAAATTCCTTTGCTGCAATCACCGGCAAAGCATATTTCATCAAGCCGCCACTCAACGTATAACGTCCGGTCAGAGTCAGGTCACCTTGCGGAGTGTATTTCATGGAAAGGTCACCCCCGCCTTCCAGTTCGATACGGTTATCATTACTTGCATCCAGGTCAACTTTCACTCGGACGGACGGATCGATATGTACCATCATTACCATGTCCAATCCGCCTAAAGAGACAGTCGGCACTTCCTGCCGGACAACAGTTGTAGTATCGCTAAATGAAGTAAATGTTACCAAACTTCCCAAACGGTCCTGCACTGTCAATGGTGAATCGGTCAAGACATACGAAACATCGGTGTTCCCCAGCAGACTCACGTTCCCACGCATATTCAGCCCGTCCAAAGGCCCTTTCACCGTCGCCCGGAAATCAGCAAATACTTTGCCGTAAACCAGACTTTCACGGGTACGCTTAGCATCCAGTAACGTATAATTTTGTGCCAGCATATTCAGGTTCGCCATTGGACGGCTCATATCACGGAAATCAACATAGCCATCAATAGTAAACGGATTCTTCGATGTTGTGTAAATAGCAAATTTATCAAATTCCAACCGATTGTTCTTTATTTGCACAGGACGATTGTCAAACATGAAACGCGCACCATATTGACGGGAAAGGACAGCAACACTATCCAATACAAGTTCGCCGTTTATCAAAGGTTGTTCAGTACTGCCCGTTATATTCAGATTACCATCCATATCACCGGACAAAGTGACCATCTGGTCAGGAATAAACACATTCGCCACCCGCAGCGGAAAATGCTCCAATGTTGTATTCACTTCCAAACTATCTTTGCCTGTGCGGGTAGGAACCAGTTTCCCATCTGCCACCAGCACTTCTGCCTGATCGTGATTCAGATAAGCATTCAGATATTGTTTTCCCTGTTCGCCCGGCAGCCATGTAGCCCCCAAAGTAATATCACCAATGCGCTGGCGTTCATAAGTCAGTTCATCAACAGACGCCTCAGCCGAGAGTTGCAAATCCTTTTCTGTCTGTATGTAATGAGCTTCCAACGAGAACAATCCGGTTATTTCGGGGAAGTAAGGCAACACACTCGTTATCTCTTGCAGACGGATTCTACGTATTTCAACATCTATATTCTGCAGAGACACCGTATCGCCCGGTACGGAATGTACCCTGAATCCCATTCCTTCTTCATCCCACATATCCACGTTCGCGTATACACGCATATTTTTATGCAGGTAAATCCAGTTATGATTCTCGTTGAAATGAAATCTTTGGAAGGCAACAATCGGATTCTCCGGAATCAGTGTGAAAGCGATTCCGTTCCCCTTACCATGTCCTTCGAACAAAGGGCGGGCATTTACCCCCAGCAATACGCCTGTTTCTCCTTTGCCGTTTTTGTAGTCTACCAGCAATTCCGCATCGCGGTCGCGAATCTCTCCGGTCAAAGTAGTAGCAAAAGAGAATTGCGGATTCTTCGGTCCGTTTATTACACCGGCACGTAGTTTCATTAAAGTAGTATCCTGTTTGACAGTGAAGAAGATTGTATCCAGTTGCAATGTGTCCATCTTCAATGCATGCACCGCAGCTTTTCCATTGATTCCCCAATCGGGAGCCGTACCGAACTTCATGGAAACATCATGGTAGGATATGTTTTTAGTAGCCAGAAAATAAGCTAACGGATTCTCTTTTCCTGCGGAGAAAGATAAAATAGCTGTCGGCAACGCTTCACGCAGTTCGGCGTGGTTCAAGGCTTTTTCATCAATCTGCTTCATCAGGACATCCATGAAGTGTGTAGACTGACTTATCAAAGGATTAACACCGGAACGTGCACTCAAGTTGAGTTTCATATCACCGGATGTTAGATGTGTGAACACCCTGTTTTGACGAGCTTCGGCAGAAAGATTAAAGGCGAGCGGGCGCTTCATCGGTTGAGGCATCAACCCCAGTTCGTGTAAGTCGAGCTGAGTGACGTCAACCGTCACTTTTCCATCTGGATAACGATGTGCCAGATTGTATTCTGCATCTGTTGTCATCTTCAACAGCGCATTGTCACTTGTCAGATTAGCCGTCACCAATGCACCTTTCAAAGCTCCAGTCAAATGAACATTGGAAAGCTGGTAACGTGCATAATGTAGTTGATCTAATGAAAGATTCAGTTTGGCTAAAGCACGATAAGACATGACGTCCAGCCCACGGCCTTTGGCATCTGCCGAAAGAGAAAGTTCGTAGATAGAGTCTTTCGGAAGGAAATTATGGAGTTGTAGATTGTCAATCTTCAAGTCGGCTGCATAAGCCTCGGTTGAGGTATTAAGTTCTGCATTCACCCCCATAGAGCCTTGCCCCTGTTTCAAGTGAAGATTAGCCTTATATTCAGGTCCTTTCAGCTCGACACGGGCCTTCAGATTCATGCTATCTGGGATTACGATAGTACCGTTGGGGGCTTCTCCCGTTAAAGCAGTCAGGAAGTTTAGATTCTGAGTAATCATATCCAGACCGATAGTCCCCGAACGCGTCAGGCTGTCAGCCAAGTTTTCAAGAATACCGCCTCCTTTCATGGAAAAAGCTCCCGGGAGATCGACTGTGAAACGAGAAATCTGCATTTGTTTCAGATTTCCGTCCGTACCGGCACGAACCACAAGCGGACGGAAGGGATACGCCTCTTTGAAACTATCCGGCAAACCGCCGGCAAATAACATAACATCCTCTTTACCGATATAAGCATTGAGACCGGCGGACAAACGTCCTGTAGTGGGAATATTGACAAGTTCCCAATATGTCTGGGCGGATAAATCTATTTCGGAATGAGGGGTTTGCAGTTTTATGCCGGGAATACGAATAATCGAGTCGTTAGAAAATGCCCTACCCGTCAATGAAGTGATACTCAATCCGGAACGTTCATTCATCGAAAGTTCACGGATTACAGCATTCATATCCCTACCTTTATATAATAAGGAATCCAAACCGATACGGATATCACGAACGGCAATATGAGACGCATCGAAACCTTCTCCGGGTTTGGCTGCTCCGGTATCATAATTGGCAGAACTTCCGGATAACAGGAATTGTTTCAGTTCATAAAACTGATTCTTCAAATCAGCTTGTGCATCATTGATAAATGCTTCTCCGATATGAGCAGCCATTCGCATCGAGTCAGCAGGAAGTTGCATACTGAACGACACATTCTTCAACTTCAGTTTATGAAGATCCACTTTCCAGTTTACAGGAGCAGAAGCTGTTGTGTCTTTAGGCGTAGTCGTAGTATCGTTCATCAACATTTGTACGTGAGTGTCCGATAATTCCGTCTGGTTGATAACGGCCAGCTCATTAGAAAGATCAACTCCATGACTTTGTAAAAAGAAACGTCCCAGTACCCCCTTTATCTTCATGCCTTCTATTAGATTAGCCGAATTGAACGCTACCTGACTTAATGTTACTTCATCTACCTCTACCTTTCCCTTGACGAGCGGCCATGCCTGTACACGCACGTTCAGACTTTCCAAAGACAACAGCGTATCCGGTTGCTGGATCACTTCCACGCCACGAACCAACAGATTGAGCGGAAAACGAAGGTCGATTCGTTCCACCTGAATCTGCATACCAGTTGCTTTGGAAGCGTATGCTGTCACCTCCCGACGCAAAAGATTCTGAACGGGAGGTATATAAAGTAATATCATTAGTATTACAAAAAGCAATACAGGAGTGAGCAATATCCAACTCACCCTTCTTATCCATTTTCGTTTCATGTAAAATGTGCCAGTGTATTAAAAGGTGACACAAAGTAAACAATTAATTCTGAAAAAAGGTTGACGTTAGGAGCAAAATGTTCAATCACAAAAGAAATACAAGCATTATGGTTTTCTTTCTTCACCTTCTTTACCGGAGCTCTTGTCACTACTTCAAGCTACTTATACCTTACGAGCTTCTTCCAGAACCTTCTGAATCTCCAGAAGTACACAAGCCGTTTTTTCACCTATCTCCTCTGAAAAACATTGCCCACGTTGTGTTTCCAGCCAGTTCAATAAAGGCACAGCTTCCATTGCCCCGATTAAAGTGAAAAGCGGAAGTAGTTTGTGAGCCATAGCCGCTATTCCGTCCACCTCCTTGCCTGCCAATGCTTGTTGCATCCGATCGGCATTCTTTCCGGTTTCTTCGATAAAGGTCTGAATAATGGAATGTGCGGCATCAGCATCGTCTTCAGAAAAGGCTGTTAATGCAGAAAAGTTCAAGGAACTTACAGTCTGCATATCCTCAGTAATGTGTGCTTCGTCAGCGGCAAGCTGTCCTTCGTTGACTGTGAGCAATAGTTCTTTCACCGTAAAAGGTTTGTGCAGGCAACCGGCAAAACCGTGTTCTTGTAAAGCATCTATATCCATTTCACTGCGGGCAGTTACGGCAATCACAGGAATTGTCTTTGCCTGCGGAATATTGGAAGCGCGCAAGAGTTTTACCAAATCAAAGCCATTAATAGCAGGCATTTGTATATCAGTCAGCAATACATCGAAAACAGAGGTACGGAGCTGTTCTATCAACTCCTCCAATTGCTCACAACAAACGGCGTCAATTCCATGTTGCTTTAACATGGCTGCCGTCAAGCTTAATTGAATTTTATCATCATCAATCAACAGTACACGTATCACTTTCATCGGGGGAAGCGTGACAGGGTCTTCTGCCGAAATTGTTTTTTCTTCCAATGCCCTTTCGGACACAGATTTTCCCACCGGATAAAGAGGGAGAATGACTGTGAAGCAACTTCCCTCCCCCAGCTTACTTTGCACATCAATCGTACCTTCAAGCAAAACAACCAACTTCTTCACAATAGACAATCCCAAGCCGAAGCCTTCTTCTCCTTGTGCACCGGATAAACGGGTAAATTCCTGAAAAATCCGTTCGCGGTCTTCCGTAGCCATACCTTTTCCGGTATCCGAAATCGCTATCGTCAGCTTGGAAGAATCATATTTAGCCGTTAATGCAATCTCGCCTTTCGGAGTAAACTTCACTGCGTTGGACAAAAGATTATTCACTATCTGCCGGAGCCGTAAAGGGTCGCTGATGTATCTCCCATTTAATTCCTGAGCGACATGGCATTGCAAGGTTAATCCTTTGGCGGCTGTCAATGGTTCGAAGCTAACATGGATTTCTTCGAATAACTGCGAAGGATTGAAGGTGACGCGGTTCACTTCCGCTTTATTAAGGTCGAGCCGATGAAAGTCGAGCAAGTCGCTGACCAATTTCAAAAGATGTTCCGAAGAACTTTTCATATTGTCAAGATAGAAGCGCTGCCGTTCGTCCTCCGTCAGTCGGGAAAGTAATTCGGTATATCCCATAATAGAGCCTAACGGTGCTTTAAAGTCGTGAGTAATGGCGAGCATCAGCTTTTCACGGGCAATAAGCAGGTCTTCCGCCCGTTTATTAGCTTCTTCCAATTGCCGGCGGTAACGATTGCTGCGGGATATGTCACGCACTATCAAAATCAGGAAAAAGACAGAGAGCAGCACTGCTCCGATAGCTATTCCACCAATGGTGCGTGCTGAACGCATTCTTACCTCCTGTTGCATTTCTGCATCCTGGCGGGCACGCAAGGTCATTTCCTCCTCGTATTGTTTTATCAGGCTATCCATTCTTGCTGTCAACTGCGAATTCATACGCTGATATTTTGTACTAGTCCGCCGGATTGTTTTTCGCCGCTGCAACCGTTTTTCCTCTGTAGCCATACGAATCTTTTGCTGAAGGGAATCTTTAGAAGTGGTCGGTTCCAGAATAGTATCCGTAGCAACCTCCATGGAGGTATTAACAAGCACGGCACTGTCTTGTTTAGTTGGGACAAACACTTCTGCCAATCTCTTAAAGAAACCTTTCTTCTTAGGCGTAGTCAGTAAAGAATCCCGTTTAGTGATAACTCGGTGTTGTACCCGTTGCTGAGTAATGACAGAATCTTGTTCGGAAATTATTTCTTCAATCTCCGAAGCGGAAAGTAAGCTGTCATTCGCTTCGCTCAATACCCGGAGCATCTGTATCGTATTCCGGTCTTTCTCGTGCAGCAGAGTCAACAGGCTGTCTGTCCGCAGATTCTCCTGGTCATCGGCAGCCGACAATGTCTCCATTTCGCGATGTACAAATACCAGAGAAAAAAGAAGAATTGCAAGTAATAACGTATAACCGATTGTTACTTTCAACTTTGTGGAACGATAGGAAGCCATACGGTAAAGTTTTAAGTATCAAGTATTCACTTGGGGAGTGGGGAGTTTCGTCATGTAATGAAAACGCCACCAAAGCATTAATCCTGCACTTGTCAGACCGAAAGGGAACGCCATCCAGACACCTACCACCCCCCAGCCCATTACGAAGCCACAGAAATAACCTACGGGAAGTGAGATGATAAAGTAAGCGATAAAGGCGATGAGCATCATCAGTTTTACATCCGAAATGCCACGCAAGGCATTAGCAAAAGTAATCTGTAACCCGTCCCCGAACTGATAAACGAGGAAAGGAAAAATGAGAGAAGTTACCATAGCCGCCACCTCAGGACTGTCGGTAAACCAACCTCCTAAATAGTTACGGCAAAGAAAGACAATAAAAGAAAGCACTACGCCCAATGTCATCATCAGATGAAAACCGGCATAGGCCGAACGACGAACGTTCAAAATATCGTTCTGACCTTTGAAGTTGCTGACACGAACAGCTACGGCAGCTCCCATGCCATAATACATCATAAACGTAAACTGTGAAATAGCCAACATAACCTGATGCGAAGCCAGTGCAATGGTCCCCAACCAACCTATCATTATGGCACTCAGACTAAAAGAAGCTGTTTCCATTCCCATTTGAAAAGCAACCGGCCAACCAAGTCCGTTCAACCGACCGAATATAGCCCGTGACCACCCCAAACGGAAGAAGCCGACTTTGTAACGGATAAAACGAGAACTACGCAAGAAGATAATGATAAACACGAGCACCATCATAATACGTGAAAACAATGTGCTGATACCGGCTCCCAACAATCCCAACTCGGGCAAACCTAACTTTCCGTAAATCAAAAGATAATTTCCTATGATATTCAATACATTTCCTCCCAAGAGTATCCACATGGCCGTCTTGGTATCCGTGATTCCATCCGTAAACTGCTTGAATCCATTGAAAAGCATAACAAACACCAATGAAGCCAGCAGCACCAAATAATAAGGCTTAATCAAAGGAATCAGTTCTTCCGGCTGGCCGAGATTCTCTATATTCAGATAAAGGACAGTCATACAAAGCGTCAATAATAACGCGACCATCAGATTCGCTAACAAACTGTTACGCAATGCCTGTCCGGCAGGTGCAAACTGATGTGTTCCATATAGACCTCCCACAACAGGAGTTAGCCCATATGAAAAACCGGTACTGAAAATGATAGCCAAATTGAACACGTTATTTACAAAAGAAGCTGCTCCCAATTCTACCGTACTATGATGTCCAATCATCAGGGTATCGGCAAACCCGAGCACGATCACTCCTATTTGTCCGATAACGATAGGTAAACCAAGAAAAAATAATGCTTTATAATGCTCTCTGTATGTTCTATATATATTTCTCATTTACTTTTATAATAGAGTACAACTCCGTTCTCTTTCCGAAAAGCCGATTGAGCGACTTCCCGCAACTGCATAGCAGTGACAGAGCGATAACGTTCTACTTCTTTCTCCAAATCTTCCACTTTACCGAGCAATTCGAACCAGGCAAGATTGGTAGCCACATTCAAATAATTTATATTACCGAATATCTGGGTAGACTCAAACTTATTTTTCACCTTCTCCAATTCCTGTCCGTCAACCAATTCTTGTTGCAGGCGATCGAGTTCGTCGCGCACTGCCGCTTCCGCCAGTTCGAGGCTAACTCCCGCCGAAGGTTTTCCGGCAATGTGAAACAAGCCTGCATCCACACTACCTGAGATGTAAGCATCAATGCTCGAGAATAGCTGTTTTTCCTGTACCAGATGTTGGTTCAATCGACTGGAACGCCCGTTACTCAATACATCCGACAGTATATCGAACACATAATAATCCGGGTGACGATGATCGCACATGTGATAAGCCATGAACAGAGAATCAAGAGGTACATTTCTCTCTACCGTCAGCCTGCGTTCTTCCGTCTGTTCCGGCTCCTGTGGCAGATTCCGTACAGGAACTTCCCGACGGGGAACAGATCCGAACCATTTCTCCGTCAATTCCACTGCTTCCTCAAAAGAGATATTCCCGGTCACCGCCAGTATCGCATTGTTAGGAGCATAAAAACGGAAAAAGAATGCTTTCACCTCTTCTAATGTTGCATTAGCGACATGCGACAGGTCTTTTCCGATAGTCGGCCATTGATAAGGATGTTTCTGATAAGCCAACGGGCGCAAAAGATGCCCCACATCTCCATAAGGCTGGTTCAGACAGCGTTGCTTGAATTCTTCCATTACTACCCCTCGCTGTACTTCCAGACTCCGTTCGCTGAAATCAAGGCTCAACATACGGTCGGACTCCAACCAGAAGCCGGTTTCCACATTCTGCCGGGGCACAGTGAGGTAGTAATTGGTGATATCATTGTTCGTCCAGGCATTATTCTCTCCACCCGCTAGCTGAAGCGGCATATCATAATCGGGGATATTTACCGATCCACCGAACATCAAGTGTTCAAACAGATGTGCGAAGCCGGTATGTTCGGGATGTTCGTCACGAGCTCCCACATTATATAATATATTTAGAGCCACCATCTGTGTACTTTCGTCCCGCGAATGTACCAGCCGCAACCCGTTGTCAAGAATGTGCCTATTGATTTTCATATCATTTAGTCAAGTATAGTCGCTTTTATTATCTTCACATCTTCTTCGGGACGGTCGCTACGGTCCGTCTTCACCTTCTGGATTTTATCTACGACGTCCATACCCTCCACTACTTCGCCGAATACTGTATATTCGCCATCCAGATGTGGAGTACCACCCACAGTAGTATATGCTTCTATCTGCTCCGGCGTAAAATGGAATTCCGGTTCTTTTGCCGACAATTCCTGTGCTTCCGCAAACAATTTCTCCTGCAAGTCATAAAGCCCGTTTTCGTCATTCGCCTTACGCATCTTATAAATTTCTTTCATGTGTTTCTGCGCCAATTTATTGAAAATGACATTGATCTTATTTTCATTCATCTGGCTTTCCATACCCAACAGTGTAGAATCATTGTAAACCTTACCCGTTACGATATAGAACTGACAACCGGAAGATTCTTTTTTCGGATTCACATTGTCTCCCTGACGGGCTGCAGACAACGCTCCTTTCTTATGGAAATACTTCGGATATACAAATTCTGCCGGTACGGTGT
>OGWY01002635.1_pt1 | contig 12746 bp, 13 predicted proteins | sample 1576121 | NCBI WGS metagenome assembly OGWY01 (sample SAMEA3541543, study PRJEB24748) | human gut metagenome | biome: human gut; feature: human-associated habitat; material: faeces | place: China | collected 2012 | reverse complement strand
AGAATCTATGCGGTGGGCTTCCATCCGCAGCATCGCGGCAAGCTCCTTCCTATAATGCCCAGTATGAGGTTCTAACAATGGGCAATATAAGGATGTTACAATGCCCATTATAAGCAGCTAACAATCGCAGTTATAAGCAGCCGCCAATCGCTATGTGGATAATCCGATTTTTTTATATAGCTTTGCCTCATTATGTATAATCAATAAATTATAAGGCAAAGATGTTTAAGAACAAAGTTGTATGGATTATCATCGCTATCGTAGCGATATTATTCTTTTGGGTGAAAGGTGTGTATAATAATATGGTAACTCAAGACGCCTTTGTAGAGCCAATAATTTGTCTAACTGATTTGCTTGAGCATAGAATTTTTCTTCTTTGCCACCAAAGAATTGAGAAGTGTATAAGACGGAATTTAACTGAGGTGCCAACCATTCTCCAACCATAAGTTCAGCAAGAATCTCTAATTCGATATCGAGGAGATCGAATGAAAATTCTTCTAAATCATCGTCACGATCAGACAAATCATGTTGACATCTTCTAAATTTCGCAATAGCACTTTTCATCCATCCGTTCATCATGTCACGGACATCTTCGTCGTTCATTTCAAGCATTTTGAAATCAGTTATTTTCTGTGCAAAGCGATCATATATGTCTTCATAAGAAGTCAATAAAATCACCCGCTTATCCGACAGCCGTGGTAAGTAAGTCAGTTCCGCAAACTTCGTCTACGGCTTTTATTTTTGCAATACTGTCAAAAGTTCCGGCTTCGATTCTGGTTGCAACCTCGATTTTGATCGCATTTCTCAGGCCTGCCGGCGACTGTTTTAAAGCCTTCTTAAACTGTGCGATTGGAAGCCTTAAAATCTGAGATAAATCTTCCGTTTTGTACATGCTTTCGTACAGCGTAGCAATGTCTTTCCATCTCGGATCAGCCATAAGGTCTTCATCTTCGATGATGAAAAACGGAGTATAGATGTATCCAGAACGACTTGCTTTCAATGTATACAGATCTTGATACTCAACTTCTGTAATATCACCATAAGCAGACCAGGTATACAAAATCCCGCTTTTTTTACCAGGAAGAAGAAGTTCTCCTTGAGTGATAGAACGAACAGGGATTAAATCATTTGCTTTAAATGTACGGGCTGCTTTAGCAACAGGAGCAGAAGCGGCAGTATCAGTATTTTTTTTCGTAACTGTTTTTGTTGCCATAAAATCTCCTTTTCTTCCTATTAAAATAGCTCCGCACAATTAAGCACGGAGCCGGTTAATATTAGGCTGTGATTGTCCACATACCAAATTTCTTGCCGATAACAGTAGCTACACCCATTTTCATCTGATATTCATACTCAAATGTCATATCCATGTTAGTAGCGGAATCAGCTACTTCATAGAAACGAGGTTCGCCCTCATTGAAAATTTTGATGAAACGGTTGTCTGCAACAGGCATAATCAGCAGTTTATTATTGTCTACCTGCTTGGTCGTTGTGTCATTCGGAGCAAAGCTCTGAGGAATTTCAACCAGACGAATTCCTTCGAACAGACCAAGGCGACCGGTTGTATGTCTTTCTTCTTTCATGGAATTAGAAATCCACTGAACATCAGCAAGTGCTGTCAGTTTGGACAGAGCTGTTTTGGTTCCCATGATAACTACTTCATCGCCGGTTGCTGCTTGAACATCTTCGCACAGAGTCAGCAGTGTATCTTTTACAAGGGCTCCGGTCTTTGTGAACTGAGAAGTTGGCAGTACTTTATTACCTGCTGCCATTACAGCTTCATAGACCATATCATTGATTTTCTTATCAAATGCTTCGTAAATTTTCTGTACAAAAGCAGCCCAGTCAATTCTACCAGCCATAAACAGTTCGAATTCTGTGTATATTTTTACACCGTAAAAAGAGGTCTTTACGGAGAAAGTGCTTCCTTCATTCAGTCTCTGTCTGATCAGATTGTGATGGTTTCCGGAAAATTCAGATACGGTAAGAATCATTTCACCCGGAACATAGAACTCATTCGTATCTCCGTTATCCATAGATTTGATTTCTACATTTTCATTGAAAAATGGATTATCTCCCCATCCACTAACCAGCAGATTTTCTACCGTTTCTTCAATAACTTCATAGATATCGATTTTATGTCTACGAATAGCTTTTCGTAATTCACGTCTATTCGATGTTTCGTCTACTCCAAGAACTTGAGACATAACTTCCTTGATCTTGTCGTTTGCTTCATCTTTGCTTACTTTTTCCTGTCCTCTTGCTGTGTCAAACATGAGCTTAGAAAAATCCCCGTAAGAATTCACAGCAAAGACAGTTCTAGTCTCTGGATTAGAAAATTTAATCATCTTTTACGGCTCCTTTCTTAAGCTCCAACAGCCAGTTTGTTGGTTGCGGTATCTACAGTAACTTTCTTGCCTTTTTCAGGGGTTTTTGTAACAAATCCTTCAGCGGACAGCTCAAAAATGTCTCCTTTAAACAGCTCATAACCTCTAGTAATATCACCATTCTGGTTATAAAAGTTGGATTCATGTTTCATAGCAGTTGTGTATTCCTCGTAAATCAGAGGTGTAGTCAGGATGAGAATTGCATCTCCTGGATTTGTTACTTCCACATACCAATTTCCGTTAGCGGCTTTATCCAGAATGACTCCTTCAAATCCGGTAACTGTCATATTGGCTTTGTATACTTCCGGTTTTACATAAGCACCTTTAGAAACCAGAACACCATTATCCAGATCTTTTTCAATCTGAATATTGTAAATGTTTCCAGTGATGGTAGCTTTCAGCTTGCTTGAACCGGCAACAGCATGTTTAACAAAGTTGATAAAACTTGTTGCCATCTTTAATTTCCTCCTTATTTTTGGGCATCAAAAAATCGCCCATGGGAACATGAGCGACATGATTAGATTAAATATTTTTATTTATTTGCAAACAGAGTTCCATATGGAGAATAATCAGCGGACTTGCTTGCACCAATGTTTACTTTAATGTTTCTTGCAGGAGAAGCATTAAATGTTTTATGAGAAGACTTCACGTATTCAAGAAGGAGAGAATCACATTTCTCTTGAATTTCTTTTGCACTGTATTCTCCAGCAGAATTTTTCAATTCCTGGAATTCCTCTGAATCTTTGATACATCCATAGTCTTCAGATTCAAATGTGGCGGTCTTTGCTGCGTCTTCTTTTTCCTGTTCGTATTTATTCAGAGCTGTTTCCATCTCAGAATAATTAGCTCTCATTTTATCAAGCTCATTTTCTTCTTCTTTGGTCAGGTATTTTGCAAATACTTCGACTCTATCTCCGGAAAGAGAATATACACCTTTTCTTTCTTTGTAATTTTGCTTGTAAGCTTTGCCTGTCCAATAATCAATCATAACAAGATATTTGTCATATACTTTTACGCCATAGTAAGCATTGTCCTGTTCTGAGTATGATTCATTTACAACTTTTTCAAGAGCGTAAATTACCTCATCAAGAGCAACCTCAAATGTATATGTAGAGTCATTGACTTTTACAGAAAATTCTTTAGTTGTAGACTCTGGATCATTTTCTGGAACTGGCTCCTTATTGAAAACTTCAGCAAATTTTGCTTCAAGTTCTTCATCAGTCAGTCCATCGGTATCAAAAGTTAAATCTTCAATAGTAACATTGTACTTGCTTAAAAGTTCTTCTAATTTCACCGGGCATTTTCCTCCTTCCTGTATTTCTTTTATCTGAAACTTATTTAAAGTATCATTCAATTTATTTAATGTTTCGACAAGTGCGGATTCACTGAACATGGAATTATTTTCTCGGCTAAAATCTTCGAGCGTAATATTAGAACCAACCATGCCAGGCTTAACGATGTTCCCATCCTCATCTTTTCCAAGTACAGTACATCCATTGAAGATAAAGTCATTGATGTACAGAAGCTTGTCTTGAGGAGAATAAGCCAGTTCTTTTACCGCAAGCTCTACAGATACAGAACAAGTACCCTCTCTTTTCAGAACTTCTGCGGCATGCGTATAATCTTCATACACAATTGCGTCTGCCTCAACATATGTTTTATCTTGCTCGTCATCATATTTAAGGGTAGGGTTACATGATTCTGGAAAGTGCCCAATAGGAATTTCCTGATATTCGATATTGCCATCTTCATCGACAGTCATATTGTGACCATAAAATTCCCACTGATCGTTTACTTTATGTAAGAATCCAAGCAGAGGTCTATTAGGAAGACTACTCATGGCTTTTTCCATTACTAGCTTTTCTATATAGGAATGATTGATATTTTCATCTATATGGCACGCTTTAATATGAGGACGAAGTAAACCCTCTGAATTTTCATCATCGGATGCAGAAAAATCTACAGTTCCATGAACCTGAACATACAGCGGTTCGCCGTTATTATCTGCTGCACTAAAGTGGTGAATTTCGTTATTTTTGTAGAAGTTATATAAATCTTCTAAAAACAGTAATTTTCTATTCACCAAACACCCTCCTCTCTAAACAAACATTTTATCTGTATAAGAAATTTTACTTATATCTACCTGATCTGAAAAAACTATATTTTTGCAGTTTAAAAACATAGTTATTCCATTCGACTCAGAACACACCTGAAACCCCAAGTTACGAAGCTGAGATGCAGTAAGTGGATCAGATGTTACAATAAAATAATCCGGTCTATTCATGTTCATCATCCTTTTACAGCCTTTGTTTTATCATTCTTATTTCCATCCCTTGTTGCAAGTCCTTCATCTGATAAATCTTCAGCATTTTTTTCAGGAGCACCTGCAGTACCAGATTGAACGTAACTAGTCTGTAATGGCTGCCATAATTTTGTCTTGATCTCAAGAGCATTTTCCATGTATGTAGAAGCCATTACTTCATAAGGAGTAGATCCGAGAGCAGTAGCGTAATCCATTGCAACCGGAAGTCCTAGAGTAGCTGCGTCTTTCATCACAGAAACAAAATCATTCTGGCTGAAATATGTGATTCGGTGGAATTTAAAAATGAAATCTTGTGAATAATTGAGCTTGATATATGTGTTCATCCAAGCACTTAAACGATCGACATATTTGAGAGAAAGAGATTCATCGTTTCTAATTGACTGCATCAAACCAACAGAGTTAGTTGATGCACCACCGGAAACAACAAGTTCTGAAACTCCAAGATTTGAAAAGAGGTTATTCATAGCTTCAGCAAGTTTGTTCGTATCTTCAGCTTGATTTTTATTATTAAAATTTACGACTTCCAAATCACACGGAGTATAAGCGGTTCCGACAAGAGCTGGAACTGCTTCATCAATCATTTCTTGAATCATTTGAACTAATTCAAAAGACACTGCGAAATCATCAACTTCATCCGTATTTGGAATAAGAGGAATCTTACTGAGCAGAAGAATATAGTTTTCAAGCTCTGTTTTTGATGCTAAGATTTGCTCGAGATCAAGAAGATCTAAAAGACTGGTAAATACAGGTAAAAAGTACGGAAGTGCCATATCGGCATCTTCGTCTGCAAGTAAACAAATTGTTTTCTCTGCTGGAAGCTCAAACCATCGGTAATCATTTCCTTTAGAATTATATTCGTTATACCCGTCTATGAAGACTTTATCCCATACGCCGTCAGTTCCATTATCAGTGCCTTGTACATATTCTTTGTTATTTCCTTGGTTAAAATAATTGGCATCCATGTAAATAACATATTCTCCATCGCCAGTAATAGCAGATATCTTACAATATTTTGGCTCAAGTGCATGAATAAAAAATCCATCTCCGTCACCATCATATATGTATCCGTAGAACACGCCGTCTCTTAAGGCGGTTGCAATAACTTTTGAAAATTCCCTCTGCATATTAATCTGCTGGAGTTTGAGAGAAACATCATTGTAAGATTTAATGAATTTCTGATAATCAATCCCTTTTGTAAAGTCTGATTTATAGACAATGTTATAATAGAAGAGAGGCATTTGAGAAAAATATGAAAGTATCTTTTTGTAAATCATTGAATTTCGTGCCAAAAAAGCAGAAATTTCACGCAGAGTATCTATATTGTTATATGGATTCTGCGTATATTGTTTCACAAGTTCTTTTGTATATCTTGTAAAAGTTTTTGTTTTTGTTTTCCGCACGTTTTGAAGCATAACTTCTTTGACCTTAGCATAGTCAATTTTTTGACGCACGGCCTTAGTTTCTTTTACTTCATTGCTCAAAAACTCGCTCCTTTCAGTAACAAAAACGCTCTCCTAGAAGGACACAAAATTAACAAAGTATTTTATGTAACATGTACAAAGATTTTTTGATCCTTTTAATTCTGATAATGTATGAGATAGGAGAGCGAGTTTGTATATTTTTTGCAATTATGAGTAAGTTGTAACTTTCTTAGGGGATCTAATTTTGAATAATTTAGACAAGTCCTGTTTAGGTTTTTGACGATTTATAATATTTGATCGTCTCAGCAGAGAGAGCTGATAACTGAGTAATGCAAGAACGTAAGCTCTATCATCATGCAGACGATTGGCTTTTTCTGGAGCAAGGTCGAATCGGTCTTTGCCGGAACTCTGTTTAAACCTGTAAATATTCACAAGCTCAGTTTTTGCGGCATCAATCTGTTTTAGTGCAAGCTCTTCATCTCTTTCAAGATTGTGCACTCTTGTTTCTACAGAAATCCCTTTTTTACGCAGGGCTTTTTCTTCCTCTTCAGAAGGATAGGTATACCTCTGACGTAAGATTTTCTTTCCATCCGTTTCATATATGAGTTCGATACGACCTTTGTTCAAATATTCTTCCGGAAAGATTATCGCATTGGCTTCGATCATTTTAATCATCGATTCAAAAAGTTCTGACTTATATTTAGCAGGAGATATAAGCCTTAATTTATCTCTCACAGCATTCGGGAATTTCTTATCATCGCCTTCATTAAATACAGGATCGATAAATCCTCTACGAGTATTTCCATCTTTGTCCTTCCAGTCAAGGCATAGGAAGTCAGTAATTGGAACACCCGATCCACCAGAACCGGCATCAACAAGGATAGAAACAAGCGTATCATACGAGCTATCATCAACTGGAACATAATCGCTAATGAGTTTTTTCAATATTTTAATCTGGTTTGGAGTACTCATTGGGGTTTTGTTTTTCTTCATGGTGTCTGCAAGACTGACCATATTAACAATCCGCATTTTCCATTCTCCAGATTCCGTCTGAAAATATTCAGCAATTCCAACTACAGAGTTATCATGCTGCCTAGCTGGGTCGTATGCAAAGCCATATAATTTATCCTTTGAATCATTCGATAAAACAGGAACCATTGGCACAGAATTTCTTATTATGGATGCACGACGTATGATTTGCCCGTCGCCGCCTTCTGACGTAAAAATATTCCCGTATTCTCGAAGGCCTGCTTCTTTGTCTTCACGCATACGAGAATCAATAGTTTCTTGTGTAAGCAATGCCTGGGGTAAAGCAATGCCGTGTTTAGTTGCATGAATTACCATATCTGAGTTAATATCTGCACAAAAATATCGTTTATCACCTGCATCCATATGTAATGATGCTTCACGGTATTTTTTGTAAAAATATTGATCAGTTCTTCCGGCACTGGAAGCATAAATCAACTGATTTGCAAACGGCTCTGGTTCTGTCTTCAGATCATCATCTGAGAGATCTACACCAAGACCAAATTTTGCATTTTGTGTACAGAATGGTTCAGATGTTGTGAATAATTCTTCATTTCCGACGAATCCCGCTTCGTCATAAAAATTTAGGTTAGAACGCTTACTTCTGTTTCCGTCGAAATTACCGTTAAGAGTAAAGACTTGTGAATTGTTATAAAGACCAAAGCGATAGGATGCTGGATTGTGAACAAAACCATCACTATTCGCACTTTTGACAAGCTCGCTACGGTAAATATTCGTAAGCGTTTTAAAACTTGGGATTTGATTTTTGACAAACTTTTCAATTTTTGTAAAAAGTTCGATAGACTGAGAACCGACACCGCATAAGATGTAAGAAGTGTGGTTAGGAATGAGGAGAGTTTTAGTCATAATAAAGATACTTCCTAAAATACTGTTATGTGTTACAGTATTTTTCTCGCCGCAAAGGTACAAGTGGGACGGAGAATCTACCATGATGCACTTTGTTGGACGAGATTTTACTTTTGATATTCTTGTTATAAATTTTTTACCTATTTGTCCTGCACTGATATAAGTAGGAACCAAATATATCGGTCTGTAAGATTTACAGTAATTCTCAAAAATAGTTCTTGTGTTGACTATTAAATCTTCTCTGGAAAGAGTAGTAACTGACCACAAGTGATCGGCATCGGCAACTATTTTTTCTCCGTCAGAAAACTTAATTTCATAACAATCGTGATTCTTGAAAATAGGAGAAATATTGATTGCTCTTGTTGGATTTCCATTTTCATCATATACATAATCACCTATCCGAATATCTCTCATCGTCCTATCTCCATCTGGAGTAGGTATTCTTGTGTCAAGATCTAGTGCTTTTCCAGACCCACGTGAACAACACCATACAACATATGGAGTGTTCCAGGACATCATAAAAACGTACCTCTGGTAGTCCATGAATTCGACACCAAAGATACGTTCTGCAAATAGCACCGGATTTCGTCTTCCCCAGTTAACGAAATCAGTCCAGTACTGGTATTGTTCCATTTGTCTATTTGATATGTCTAAGATATTTGGATGTTCAAACACCTTATAGTCTGATGGAAGATAAAGGCCGTTTTCATTAAGGACATAATCACTCATCTGATATCAATCTCCCGTTCTCATCCATTAGCCCTTTATCGGTGAGATATTTTTTTAAGTCCATATTTTCAACGAGCAAAACCCTCAATGTTTCAAGAGCAGAATCCCGCTCTTTTGTAAGAGTTTCAACGAGCTCTACTTTGATATCCTTAATTTCCTGAGCGATGTTCTCATCGTAGCCAATCTGAGCATGTCTTGCCTTTTCGCTCAATTCCGCTACCTGTTTCATACCTTCACATGTGCCGACATCAAACGTGTTAACTTTTGCATCACGATATCCGATTTCGGTAAGAGCTTTGATTTTGCCAGCCAGCGTGTTTGCACCTTTGGATTTGTTATTGTTGAAATTTACAGAAATGCCATTATCCTTGGCAAGAGTAGTAGAAGAGCTGATCAGCTTGTTGACGTTGGCTGTTAATTTATCGAGGGCACCAATATTACTGATGAGATTGGTGGGATCTGTTACATAGGCATCAATGATGTCGTTAATTTTTTCCACCTGATTATAAGTTTTGACAATCTGAATGATTGCCTTCATTTTCATACCGTCATTTTTGCATTCTTCATCAATGAAACTATTCAAACTTGCATATAGGAAAGGTTTGTCCTCATCGCGAGCATATTTTTCGAATGGATCGTAACCTACCTGTTTGATAACATCTCTTTTGTTTTTTATGTAGTCTTCCTCGATAGCATCATTAAGAGTCTTTTCTTTCCTCTCTTTTTCAGCCTCAAGAGTTGATGGGAGAGAAGAGTCCAATTTTCCAAGATTGACATTAGTCTTGAACACGTCTCCGTCTTTCCATCTCATTGTTCTGTACTGCTGCATGCTGACATTTTTCATATAAGCAACCCACATATTGGTCAGAGGGGTTTTGCTGCCTGGATTATGTAATTCAAAATAGCTGGAGTCCCATAAACTGTTAATAAATGGTTTATCCAGATACTCAAGAGCCATCATTACAGTGGCTTTCGTAGGATCCATCCTGTTTCCGTCTTTATCAAGAGGGCAAGCAATTTCATATGCACACTTCCTACATACGGAAGTAACTCCAGATTTTAACCTTGTGTCGCTGCTTAAATAAAACATCTTTTTAGCTTTGTGTTTTCCGCACATATTGCAAAAAGCACTTTCTTCGTAGAACTCAATTTTTTTAGTGAGTTCTTCATTTTCTAGCCTAAGTTGAGACATGGTTTTCTTCGGAGCGGTTTGAGATGTAGTTTTCTTAGTTTTGGACGGAGCCTTTTTTGTTACTGTCTTTTTTGCAGTTGCCAATTTATCACCTACCATCAAAAGTTATATTAAAGATACGATCTATAGGTTTTTTATCCGTTACAAGAAAAGCCATCTGCTCCGGAGTACCAACAAGTCTGTTTTCCATAGCATAATCATCCATTCCGCTCAAACATCCACTGGCAATTACGGAAACATTATCCGGTCTTGAAAAACCATTTGTATGTCTGTGCCCCATTAACACGACATCCGGTATGTATCCAAGCATTTTTGTCATAGATGTGACAACAGAAGATGGTGCGTCGTGATGGCCATGTACTCCAACAAATTTATGACCTCTAACTTCAAAAGAACATAATTCATCATTATAAGAATTGCCGTGAACGAATACGTTTTGTATATCTCGAAGAGAAGCTTCCATATAAAAAGGAATTAAGCTATCAAGATATTCTCCAGACTGATTTTCTTTTTTCTGAGCGAACACTCTGGAATGATTGCCAGGGCAACTATACACATGAACATTGTTGTAATATTTGCAAAGCTCATACACGAAGTTTGAAATCAATATACTTACAGACTTTACCTGAGAAATTACATTCTCAGCATTGGCAATACGGATGGTGCTGTGAATTATTCCGGAAATCAAATCTCCGCCAAGAAATAAATGACAATCTCCAGAAGAATGGTCTCTTTGAATCTGTATGAGTTCAGTGGTATATTCCTGCATTCGTTCTTTTGCAATCTCTGGGTTATATATATTGAATCGATTATTGCTAACAATGCCATAATGAATGTCTGATAATACCGCAACAACATCATTATCTGTATGCTTGAGCTGTTCAATGACAGAAATAGAAGGGAAGCGGTATAAATTCGTTTCAGGGTCATTAATAATACGTTTAAAAATATTAATCATATTGTCGCTTCGCCCACGCTCGCGTATCATTTTATTGAATTCATTCCGTTCATCTCTAAGTTTCGTTGTCTCCATCTTAATTTCAAGAAGTTTTTCATCAAGTTCTTTACTTGAAAGGGTAGCTTTTTCTTTAAAATATTTCATAACAGCATAACCGGAGTAGTTTGTTACAGATGCAGCCTTTCGCAAGCTGTCTTTGTGAACATTCAATCCAAGCAAATCAACTATGTCGCTCCATTCAAGGTCTTCCGGCTTTTCCTCAACTTTTATTTCAATCAATCTAAGACCGTATTCATATTCGGACTCATTACTTTTCTTTAAATATCTTTTATTCAATTCCTTTTTCTTCCTCCAATAAAAAAATAGCCCCTAGCGGTAAAATGCTAGGGGCTGTAAATTATTCGGCTTGCACAAACTCCTCACTTGGAAGTTCGCGATCCTTTTTAATGGTGATACTAATACCTTCAACACCATCCCATTCTTTCAGGATGTTCTCAATAAAATATACATTTTCACCATCTTTCAGATATTCCGTAATGGTTCCGGCATCTTTGTCGATTACGGCTTTGGTGTATGTAATGGTTTTGTTGTATTTTGCCATAATTAGTCCTCTTCGTTTGCTGCGGTTTTCAGTGATGGCATTACTTTTGCTGTAACTCTATTCTTAGCTGGTACAGTAACCGGTTCACCAGTCATCGGGTTACGTGCTGTAGTCTCATCCACGTGGAATGATTTTACAACCAGTCCCGGCAATACTTTAATCTCTACGGCGTTTTCTTCATTTGCCTGTGCCAGGTTTGCTTTTACTACAGTATCCAGGGCAGCGAATACTTCTTTTACTGTTTTCTGTGTCATTCCAGATTCTGCTGCTACCTCTTTTGCCAGTTCCGCTACATTAATAGTTGTTTTTTCCATTTTAATTTTTCTCCTTTTATTCGTGTTTTTAAGGCGTAAAGCCTAATATATGATTTCGTCCAACTGAACGTCTTCACCAATGATATAGTCTACGCATCCGAGAGACTTTGCCTCATCGTTCGCATACATGTAATATTCTTTTTCGTACATATTGTCATATGTATCACTATCAATTGCCGTTCTGGAAATTGTATAGTCTTTGATTCTTTTTTCCATAGTATCGAAAAATTTCATCGTGTCTTTTGCCTTAGAAGAGCTATTGCTGACACTAATTTCTCCGTCATGCATCATAAGAATAGAATTCTTGAACGCATAACGCTTATGACCGGCGATAAAGATATGAAATCCCATAGAGCAACACTGTGAGAAACACAGAGTATATACCGGTGTTTGGCTCGATGCAATCACATCAATTACATTAAAACCAGCAATGACACTACCTCCAGGTGACTGGGTATACAGCCAGATAGGTTTTCTTTTATCTACAGGAATATCCTTGTCTTCGGCATTCCATTTCAGGATGTATAAGGCAATTTTCTCAAGAATCCCGGAATCAACACTCTTGTTGAAGATAATAATCCTCTTGTCGAGGTATTCCTGGATGAGATCATCTGTCATTTCCGAATTTCCGCATAATTCAAATAATTCTTCCATTTTTTATCCTCTTATTTTCTTTAGATTTGTTCTGAGTTACACAACGTGTGTGCATCAAAGAGTGGGAGAAGATAGAGTCGAACTATCCGTGACCGAAGCCATCAGTTTTACAGACTGACCCGCTACCCCTACGGTATATTCTCCCATAATAGCGGGGGCAGGATTTGAACCCGCGTATATAGGTTATGAGCCTATCAAGAAGCCTCTTCTTAACTCCGCGTTAATATTTTTTTGCAGGCGACCTTCGCAAGAACCTGCTGGCTTGCCGATAATTTAC
>OGWY01002624.1_pt1 | contig 12768 bp, 7 predicted proteins | sample 1576121 | NCBI WGS metagenome assembly OGWY01 (sample SAMEA3541543, study PRJEB24748) | human gut metagenome | biome: human gut; feature: human-associated habitat; material: faeces | place: China | collected 2012 | reverse complement strand
GCCGCACCTCGCTCGCCGTATCGGCACTTAGAATTATGCGGTATTGCCTTTACAACTTCACAAGTATCTCCCCCGCACCGGAATCCGATTGCCCTTCTCCCCTATCCCCCAACCGCGCGTACCGTTCATCTTCATCCGCTCCCCCACCCCAAAACAAAAGGCATGTGCCCCCTTATCTCTATCATAAGGTGGGCACATGCCGTTACATTATCATGATTTTATCACGCCAAAGTCATCAGGCAATGCAGCCATCGGCAAAGCTGTTGCGCTTGGCTTTCTCTTTCTGCTGGTTGCGCTTGGCGATGATTTCTTTGCTCAGGCCAATACGGTTGGTCTTGAAGTGGAAGAACGGGCGTTCCGGTACGGTGAAAATCTCCACCGGACGCATGTAACGTTCCGGCAGGCAGGCATTGATCTTATCGCGCACATCGTCCAAGGTGTAGCCATCTTTGAGCTGGACGTACAAGTACGGCAGGAAGCAGCCCTCGTGCTCATCATCCGGCACGATAACAAAGAACTCGTCCTTGATGCCCTTGATGTCGGCATCGGCCACGATGTTCTCCAGCGGCTGCACCATCAGGTCGCCGCCGCCAAAGCGCGGGGATGCACCGCGGGTCATCGTGTAGAGCACACCGTCCTCGGACATATAGCCAATATCGCCGGTGTGCAGCCAGGTCTTGCCGTCTGCGTGGACCTGCAGTGCCTTGGCGGTTGCTTCGGGGCGGTCATAGCCCAGCATCACGCCGGGGCCCGTGATGCAGATCTCACCGGGGGTATTGTAGGTCAGCTCTTCCTGGGTGCCGGGCTTGAAGATGCTGATGACGCTGTGGATCATCGGCACACCAACGTTGCCGTCACGCACCGGGAACGGAGCCATGGGCAGAGTGGCGTTGGAGCCGGCCTCGCTGCTGCCGTAGCCGGCAGTAAAGCGCAGGTTGCAGTTATGCTGCTTGAGGAACTCCTCAACATTGCGCAGCTGCTTGTTGTTGAATGCCTCGCAGCCGGCGCCGATGGCCAGCATGTGGGACATATCATAGTCAGCCGGAAGACGCTTGCTGCGGCGGATAACCTCCACAAACATGGGGATCAGGGGCCAGTTGTTGGGGCGGTAGCGCATCATTTCCAGGTCAACATCGTACACATCCACAAACGGATCCAGAATGAGCAGCATACCGCCGGCCAGGGGCAGCAACATCATGGAAACCACAACAGCGATCAGAGCCGGGGGCAGGATGGTCAGCAGCCAAGTGGGGCGGAATTTATCCGAAGAGCCATAAAAGTTCATCTGGGTCAGCACGCCGATGATGCTGTGTGCAGAATGGATGACCTGCTTGGAAGGGCCGGTGGAACCGCTGGTGTAGGCGCGCAGCAGCGGGCGGTCAATGTTGACAGGAGCGGGCACAAAGCCGCGAAAACGCTGGCCCATGTTACAGAAATCAGCCCACATCATGGTATCAGAGCCACGGGCGGGAACATCCGGATACAGGGCATCCAGGGAATGCTGCAGGTAAACCGGCATAGCGGCGCGGTCACCGCTTTCCAGAGCGGGAACGATAACATAGGTATTCACGTTGGTCTGCTCACGGTAGGCTTCGATTTCGGCCTTAGAGAAGAAGTCGTGAACAAAAATCACCTTGGCATTGGCTTTCTGAACAGCTTCAATGTTTTCTTCCAGGGTGTTGTCACGGCACAGCAGCGGTGGTAACGCCGCTGGTCTGCTTTACAGTTGCATCCACGAACTGTGCGCTTGCGCAGTTCTTATCGGTGCAGGTAAAGACAGCCATTGCGGTAACGGTGGTCTTTTCAGCAGCGCCGTGAGCGGTGCGCTCCTCGGCCTCAATAGCCTGGGTTTCTTCGCCGCCGTTGTTGGTATTATCACTAGTGTTGTCCCCCTCACTGGGAGTGGTGGGTTCCACAAACTCTGCCGTGATAATGACATCATTCTTGTCCATATTGAATGTTCCAACGCCATCGCTTACATTCAAAGTGGTGTGTAGGTTGCCAGAATCCAGCTTCGGATTCTCTTTCAGCACATAATTTGCCTTGTCCTCATCCGGCTTAAAAGTAACAGTAACATTCGTACCTTCTTTAATTTCACCGGTCGGGTCAACAGTAGCAGTACCATTGGTTACATTGCAAGTTACGGTATGAGTAGTCTTTGCAAATACGGCCTTAACAACAACATCATAGTCCGGCATGGTGAAGCTATACTTATCATCGGTCAGTGTCAGTGCCTTTGCGGTAGAAGTATCATCCTTCTTTTCGTAACGCACAGAGCTTTCTTCCAGCTTATAGTTTTCGCCATTTGCCGTAAAGGTAACCTCAACCGTATCACCCACAGCTGCAGTTTCTACGCTGAGCTTTGCGGTACCGTTGGTCACGTCAGAAGTAATGCCATAAGTCTTAGCCGGAATAGCTTCAAACTTAGCATCCACGGTAACATCAGCGGCAGGCATCTTGAAGGTAGCCTTGCCATCGGTCAGGGTCAGCTTTTCGGTCTTGGTATCTTCGCCGCTCTTATAGCTGTAGGTCAGGCTGTCAGCCTTGAGCTGGTAGTTATCAGCTGCCTTAACGGTAACGGTAACTACGGTGCCCTCAACAGCTGCGGTCGGGTCTACGGTAACAGTGCCGTTATCAACAGTAGCTGCGGTAACCTTGTATTCCTTAACAAACTCTGCGCTGACGTTGACAGGGTAAGCAGGCATTGCAAAGGTGTAGGTGTTGGCTTCGGTACCAGCTTTCACTTCAACGGTCTTATCGGTGTTGTCAGCGTCTTTGTAGGTAACCTTCAGGCTGCCAGCCTTCAGGGCATAGCCGGTTGCGGGCTTAGCAGTCAGGGTTACGGTTTCCTTCTCAGCTGCTTCTTTAGCGGAAGCAGTGATCTCACCATTGGTCAGGGCAGCAACATTGACCGCATAGGTCTTGGCGTCTTTGGTAACGCTGATGGTCACATCGCCGTCCGGCATGGTGAAGGTGTAAACCGTCTTAGCCTTTTCGGTGGTAGCCTGGGCTGCGGCCTCGTCCTGCGCTGCTTCCTGAACTTCAGTCAGAGTAACATCGGTATCGCCGTTCTTTGCGGTAACGGTAACGATATCGGTGCCTTCCTTTTCTACGGTCAGGGTAACGGTATCGTCCTTGATGTAGGTGTTGTTGATGGTGCCCAGGGTCAGCTTAACACCTTCAACTGCTTCCGGCAGGGTTACAGTGTGAGGTACGCTCTCGGTTGCAGTATGGCAATCAGAGCACAGGTACACATTGTTGCCAACGGACTTGGTTTCCAGCTCGTCCAGCTTCCAGGTATGGCCCTTGGGCAGTGCGTCGTCAGCGTACACCTTTTCGCCCTTGGTCAGGCCGTACTTGGTGGTGCGGGCCTGGGTATAAGCAGGGGTATTGCACCATGCTTCAACGGTAACATCGGTGGTTGCGTCGCTGCTCAGGTCGCTGACCATGTCGGACATCGGCATGGTTTCAACCAGGTTAGCGCACCACATGAACTCTTCGTTCTTGTTCTTCTCGTCAGAGCTGCCCATGTTCTGGTTGTAAGTCGGGTTGTAGTTCCAGGACTCGGTCTTGTAGCTCTTGCGCTGGTCATAGGAAAGGCCGGAATCATCGGTCTTAACAACCGGCTTGCCGTCCTCACCCAGTTCGTCCAGGCTCTTGTAAGTGTTGGACAGGTTGGTGCCGACAGAAACGACCAGCTGATCCTTGGTGGTGTTGATGCCGGTGATCACAGTCTGGCCCTGCTGGGTGGTGGTAGCAAAGCTGTAGCTGTCACGCAGGGTCAGGCCAGCCAGAGGATGGTTCTTGAAGGTGCCCAGATACTTCACACTGCTGGTATCCTGGGCGCTATCCATGATAACCATGCTCATGCCGGGAAAGTGGGTATCGGGAACCATGTTGCCGTCCTTATCCTTGGTCAGCTTAATGCCGCCATAGACGGTGTTGTATTCCTTCACTTCTTCCACTTTGCCGGAGGTCGGGTCCATACGGTAGATGGCGTTGTTGACGTTGAAGTACAGCTTGCCATCATACAGTGCGGTAGAGTGTACCAGTGCGGGGTAGATCCGCTTTGCAGCAGCGTCTGCCAGGCACTCGGTGTTCAGGTTGTTTTCAACCTTGGTATGCTTATCTGTTACACTGGTATCGATCTTATAGATGGTGCCAGCTTTGGCCAGAACCTTGGCATTGCTGTCGTCATCATTGAAGTTGCTGCTGGTCTCCTTCAGATCGTTGTAGTACATCAGGATGATATCATACGGGTCATCCGTCTTGGTAAAGCTGCTCATGCTGAAGCCGCCGGGCCTGCTGCTGCTGGAATCCGCTTTGCGGATATAGTAGTTCGCATTACGCGGACGTGCTTCCAGAGTATCGGGGCCCTGGTTCTGCATCTTCTTCATGAACTGCTGCATCTGGGAGTTGTTACCAGAGCTGCCGGAACCAGAGCTGCCGCTGTTGCCGTTCTCGGCCTGCTGGCGGCGCATGTTGTTATACAGGTTCTGGTTGGTCGTGGTATCAACGTAATAGAAGTAATTATTGTCGAAGTAGATGGGGCTGCAGATAGAGGTGAACCAGGTATCCTCGTAGCAGGTATCGGTGTAACGGGTCTCGTTCTTGTTCTCCGCCTTGGTGTAAGAGTAATGCGGCTTGCCGTTGTTCAACACAACATTGCCGTCATCATCCACATCGGGATTCTTGTTCTTGGTGTAGGTGTAGCCGTCGTACAGCGAGTCAATGTAATCATAGTACTTGCTGTAACGGCCTTCCAGACCGGAGGGAGAAACCAGGAAGTTGACATGGCGCAGGTCGCCTGCGTTCTCAACGCGGGTCTGGGCCATGCACTCGGTGTTCACGTCGTCATAGCAGACGTCAACATAGTACCAGTTCTTGTTGGGTTCGCCGGTGGTCATCGTAGCAGAGTTGCTGTCGCCCTGCAGCTTGTTGACCTTGACTGCGTTGAAGTAGTGGACGTTGTTGAACATGCCGCCGCCGAACGCATTACCGGCAACACTGGTATCAGAAGTATTGCAGTAATACAGGATCTGGGCAAAGTCAACAACAGCGTTATCGCCTACTTCATCGGGGGTCTTCCAGCTGCCGTCATCATTCTTATAGATGCTCTTGTTGTCAGGCAAATTCTGGACCATGTAGTTAAATGCAGCTGCATAGCCCAGGCAGATGCAGCCATACTCAACGCCCTTAGCGCCGATCTCGCCGCCCAGCAGGGCACCGAAAGCAGTCGTCTGGATGGGGTCGTTGTTGCCGCCGCCGGTGATATCGCCCATGGAGCCCATATCGAATTCTGCAACCTGGGAGATCCAGTCGTGCAGGATCAGCAGCTTGGTGACATAGTCAGCGCTGTCACCCAGCTTGGCAACCTGTGCCAAGCCTGCATCACGGATGGCTTTCAGAGCTTCGCCATAGTTCATGACGTAAGACATGAACGCCTGCGGCAGCATGTTCAGCATGAATGCCATGGTGGTCGGCGGGACATCATCGTTCGGATCAATGCTGCACAATATCTTGATTGCGCCCATGGTGCCGGTGATGCTGCCATCCTCGCCCTGCTTCTGAACGCCCTTGGAGGTCCAGAACGGGGCAACCACGCCGAAGTACTCTGCTTCGTCCTGGTTGAACTGCGACAGCTGGAAGTAGTAGTAGTTCATCTGCGCAGTGGAGACATCGTAAGTATTGGTGACCTGGTTGCCCTGGTCGTCCACATACACGGCAGTCTTCTGGCTGTCGTACAGCAGCAGGCTGTTCTTGCCCTTGTTGTCGCCGCTCTGATAGGTGAAGTTCACCTTGCTTGCGTCAACCGGGTTGTTCTGCATATCGTACCAGTTGCCGTCCTTCATTGCGGACACCAGGGTAACGCCGGTGCCGCCGGAGGTGGTATCCAGGGTCGGGGTGCCGCCCACGTTGATGTAGACGGAATTGTCATTCTGGTCTACCACAACGCTGACCGGCATGGTCATTGCCGGCTGGGTTTTGATTTCTTCGCCGCAGACAGCGCACTTGAAGGTGACGCTGGTGCATTCCCAGTCAATGGTAACGGGAGCGCCGGCAGAAATTTTGCCGGTTTCGCTGTCATAGAACAGCTGGGCGTTGCTGTAGTCATCGGCCAGCTTGCCCTCGACCTTCTTCATTTCCCAGTTGAAGGTAGCAACAAAGTTGCCATCTGCATCCTTGGGCACGGCATGGCTCTTGCAGGGCAGGGCGGCAATGTCGTCGGTGCGGGTGGTGGGTTCCTTGTATTCCTTCTTAACCGGGCTCTTGTCAGCGGGCACGCTGGCAGAGTAAACGGTCTTGCCGGCAACGCCGGGCTTTGCCTCGGTGGTATCCTTGGTTACGGTGCCTTCTACCTTCTGGTAGGCATCGTCCTTTTCACAGGTATACACAGCGGTGTAAGCCCAGCCGTCATCGGTCTTGGTCCAGTAACCATCGGGGGTTTCCTTCCAGGTATGGGTGTGGCCATCCTCCGGGTTGGTGTCATTCCAGTACCATTTCGGCTCGCCATAGGTATGGCCGTCCGCAGCGGCGCTGGCGGCAAAGGTATCGGAGTTTTCAGCAACGTAAGCCTGTGCGTAGCTGTCAGCCTGCTGCGCAATCACTTCATCATCGCTGTTGGTCATGGACTCCATCGCAGAGGTCATGCCGGAGCTGCCGGTAAAGGTAACGGCGGTCACAACGCCTGCGGCGTTCGTCTCATAGCCCAGGTCGGTAACGGCGCTGGACAGATGATACGTTTTGATGGTGGCAGCCATCACCGATGCCATCTCGTCCTTGTTCAGGCCATAGGCTTCGGTGTTGATCTTGCCGGCTGCGGCGTTGGCGTACATGGCATCGGCCAGTGCATTTTCCAACGCTGCAAGGCTCATGCCCGCCTTGCTCTGTGCAGTCGCTTCCAGCTTGGCATCGTCCTGCTCCAGTTCATGCACTTCGCCCTGGGCAGCCAGCGTTTGGGCTTCTGCTTGATCAGGTCTGCGGTGCTGGTGAACTTGGGCAGGGACTGCACAGCGCTGGCCGCGCTTGCTGCGCTAGCTGCAACAGACTGCGCTACCGAAGAATCAATCTTGGTAGTTTCGGCTGCTGCGGGAAGCGCCACGCTTTGGGCAACCATGGCTGCTGCCAGCACGGATGCACCAAAACGCTGAAGGTTTTTCTTCATAGTTTTATCCTCCCTTAAGTGTTACTACTTTCCCCTTTTGTGTGAAAAGTGGTACGGCAGATGTGCGGCACTTTGCAGGTGTTGATTGCAAAACGCCTGGTTGTGCTCCCCTCGGTCTGGCGATCCCTTGCCGGGCTGCGGCCTGCTTTTGGGGCTTTTGGCCCCGGCACAGCGGCTGACAAAACGTTGTACCGGCTGCATGCCTTGGTCCCGCAAATGATAACCTTTCCGACACATCTAGGTATATACATTATATCACAGTTGCCAGAATTTGCATAGTTCATTAGAGCGGTTTCTATCTAAATTTTTGTCCTTGAATCAACTGAAACCTGTTTTTCGCACATTATTTGCGCTGCGGTGCGGTGACCCTTTGGCGGTATTTATTAACATTTTTGAATGGTTTATTCCTGATTTTATCAAATGATTAAACATTTACCCTGATAATGTTCTTTGCAATCTCTTAATACAATCATCCGGTATTGTGATCGCGCATTTTTTGCCATTTCGGTTTGGCTTGTTGTTGAGAGATTTGGCAGAGATTGGAGGAAACTTGAAGGGAAAATTGGAGGTTGAGAATTGCCCATTATAAATTGTACTGTAGAGAGCGTTCCTGACCGTTCCGAAAACTTAGGGATAGATCAGCCCTTGCCCCTTAACCGCGACCTGAAATACACCTTCCCAAGGTAGGGCGGTGTGAGTGCCCCCTCCTGCTCCACTTTTTCAAAGTGCCGAATGGTGTCCTCTCCCCTATCTACAATTTCTGATGTTTTCATGATGCCTTCCTTGGTCTTCCACACCCGGCCTTTGCCCCCTCCCCGCCCCATAAGTCGTACACAACAAAAAGGCCCCTGCCTTAACAGCAGGAGCCTTGAAAGCTATATCACAAGCCGAAAATTACTTCTCGATCTTGGAAACAACGCCGGAACCAACAGTGTGGCCGCCTTCGCGGATAGCGAAACGCATGCCTTCTTCCATGGCAACCGGGGTGATCAGCTCAACGTGCATATCAACGTTGTCGCCGGGCATGCACATCTCAGTGCCTTCGGGCAGGGTGATGATGCCGGTAACGTCGGTGGTACGGAAGTAGAACTGAGGACGATAGTTGTTGAAGAACGGGGTATGACGGCCGCCTTCTTCCTTCTTCAGGACGTAAACATGGCCATCGAAAGTGGTGTGGGGATGAACAGAGCCGGGAACAGCCAGAACCTGGCCACGCTCGATCTGGTCACGGTCAATACCACGCAGCAAAGCGCCGATGTTGTCGCCAGCCTGAGCGAACTCGAGGCTCTTGCGGAACATTTCCAGACCAGTGATGGTGGTGGTCAGCTTTTCTTCCTTCAGACCAACGATTTCCATCTGATCGCCGACATGAGCAGTACCACGCTCAACACGACCGGTAGCAACGGTGCCACGGCCGGAGATGGTCATAACGTCCTCAACGGGCATCAGGAACGGCTTATCAGCAGCACGGTCCGGAGTCGGGATGTAGTTGTCAACAGCGTCCATCAGCTCCCAAATGCACTTGTATTCCGGAGCATCGGGATCCTTGGAAGTGCTCTCCAGAGCCTTCAGAGCGGAGCCACGGATGATCGGGGTGTTGTCGCCGTCGAAATCCTGGCTGTCCAGCAGTTCGCGAACTTCCATTTCGACCAGGTCGAGCAGCTCTTCGTCGTCAACCATATCGCACTTGTTCAGGAACACAACGATCTTGGGCACGCCAACCTGACGAGCCAGCAGGATGTGCTCACGGGTCTGCGGCATCGGGCCATCGGTTGCAGCAACAACCAGGATAGCGCCGTCCATCTGAGCAGCACCGGTGATCATGTTCTTGATGTAGTCAGCATGGCCCGGGCAGTCAACGTGGGCATAGTGACGCTTCGCGGTGTGGTACTCAACGTGAGCGGTGTTGATCGTGATACCACGAGCCTTCTCTTCAGGAGCCTTATCGATGCTGGAGTAATCCATGAAATCGGCATCGCCCTTCAGAGCCAGAACCTTGGTGATAGCGGCAGTCAGAGTGGTCTTGCCGTGGTCAACGTGACCGATGGTACCGATGTTGACATGCTCCAAAGAGCGGTCAAATTTTTCCTTTTCAGCCATTGGAAGTATCCTCCTTTAATTCAAACAGATAAAATAGCCTGTTGTAAGGCTATCATACTAGATTTTTCAAGAAAAATCAAGTATTTTGCGCGAATTTGTGCAGAATCAGCCCTTATTGCGCTCGGTCATGATCTTATCTGCAACACTCTTGGGAACCTGCTGGTAATCAGCCGGCTCCATGGAGTACTGGCCACGGCCCTGGGTCTTGGAACGCAGGTCAGTAGCGTAACCGAACATCTCGGACAGAGGAACCATAGCGGTGACACGGGCAGTGCCATCGGTGGATTCCTGGTTCTGGATCGCGCCGCGGCGGCTGTTCAAGTCGCCAATGACGTTGCCCATATACTCGTCAGGAACAACAACGTCAACCTTCATGATGGGCTCCATAATGACGGGATCAGCCTTCTTCATAGCATCCTTGAATGCCATGGAGCCGGCGATGGAGAACGCCATTTCAGAGGAGTCAACTTCATGATAGGAGCCGTCCCACAGAGTGACCTTGACATCCACGACGGGATAGCCAGCCAGAATGCCGGACTTCATCGCGCCCTGGATACCGTTGTCAACAGCGGGGATGTATTCCTTCGGGATAGCGCCGCCAACAATACCGTTGACGAACTCATAACCCTTACCCGGGTTGGGCTCAATCTTGATCTTAACGTGACCATACTGGCCCTTACCACCGGACTGACGTGCGTACTTGGTTTCCTGGTTAGCATCCTTGCGGATGGTTTCACGGTAGGCAACCTGAGGTGCGCCAACGTTAGCTTCGACCTTAAACTCGCGGAGCAGACGGTCCACGATGATTTCCAGGTGGAGCTCGCCCATGCCGGCGATGATGGTCTGACCGGTTTCTTCATCGGTCCAGGTACGGAAAGTCGGGTCCTCTTCAGCCAGCTTAGACAGGGCAATACCCATCTTCTCGCTGCCAGCCTTGGTCTTGGGCTCGATGGCAACGCGGATAACCGGCTCGGGGAAGTTCATGGACTCGAGGATGATGGGATGCTTCTCATCGCACAGGGTATCACCAGTGGTGGTGTTCTTCAGACCAACAGCAGCGGCGATATCGCCAGCGTAGCAGATGTCGATATCCTTACGGTTGTTTGCATGCATCTGCAGGATACGGCCGATACGCTCGTCCTGATCCTTAACAGAGTTGTAAACAGTGGTGCCAGCCTCAACGGTACCAGAGTACACGCGGAAGAAGCACAGCTTACCGACATACGGGTCAGTCATAATCTTGAATGCCAGTGCAGAGAACGGCTGATCATCGGAAGAAGCGCGATCTTCTTCCTCGCCAGTCTCCGGGTTGGTGCCCTTGATGGCCTCAACGTCGGTCGGAGCGGGCATATAATCAACGATTGCATCCAACAGTTTCTGAACGCCACGATTCTTGTAAGAAGAGCCGCAGACAACAGGAACGATCTCGTTGGAAATAGTAGCCTTACGCAGAGCAGCCTTGATTTCTCCCTTGGTCAGCTCTTCGCCTTCCAGGTACTTCATCATCAGCTCTTCGTCGGTCTCAGCAACAGCTTCGATCAGCTTGTCATGATATTCCTGAGCCTGTTCTTTCAGGTCTTCAGGAATTTCCTCAACGCGCACATCATTGCCCATATCATCATAGTAGATATCGGCTTTCATGTCGATCAGATCGATGATGCCGCGGAAAGTGTCTTCCTGGCCGACAGGCAGCTGGATAGGCACACCGTTGGCATGCAGACGATCATGCATCATCTGTACGCAGCGGAAGAAGTCAGCACCCATGGTATCCATCTTGTTGACGTAAACCATGCGGGGAACCTTGTACTCGTCAGCCTGGCGCCAAACGGTTTCAGACTGAGGCTCAACGCCACCCTTTGCGGCCAGAACGGTAACAGAGCCGTCCAGAACACGCAGAGAACGCTGAACTTCAACAGTAAAGTCAACGTGGCCCGGGGTGTCGATGATGTTGATACGATGACGGTTCTTTTTGAACAGAGCCGGATCGTGCTGGGTCTCGGTGTGGCTCCAGTAGCAGGTGGTTGCAGCGGAAGTGATGGTGATACCACGTTCCTGTTCCTGCTCCATCCAGTCCATCGTAGCAGCGCCGTCATGAACTTCGCCGATCTTATGGTTAATACCGGTGTAGTACAGAATGCGCTCGGTGGTGGTGGTCTTGCCTGCGTCGATGTGGGCCATGATACCGATATTTCGGGTCATTTGCAGGGATACGTCTCTCGGCGTTGCCATGGCTTAAACCTCCTCAGTAAGCAGATCAATAACGGTAATGCGCGAAAGCCTTGTTGGCTTCTGCCATCTTGTGGGTATCTTCGCGCTTCTTGACGGCGCCGCCAACGTTGTTGGTAGCGTCGATGATCTCGGCGGCCAGGCGAGCGGACATGGTCTTTTCACCACGGCTGCGGCTGTACAGAGTCAGCCAGCGCAGGCCGAGGGTCTCGCGGCGGGCGGGGCTGACCTCCAGGGGAACCTGGTAGGTGGAGCCGCCGACACGGCGGGCCTTAACTTCGAGGCTGGGCATGATGTTTTCCATGGCCTTCTCGAACATTTCGAGAGGATCGTTGCCGGTCTTCTCTTTGACAGTCTCAAAAGCTTCGTAAACGATCTTCTGAGCGACGCCCTTCTTGCCATCCAGCATGATGCTGTTGACCAGACGGGTGACGAGCTTGGAATTGTAAATAGGATCAGCCAGAACTTCGCGCTTTGCGATTTTACCTCTTCTGGGCATCTTTCTTCCCTCCTTCACATAAATGATATCATCGGTACTCGAAAGTTAAAGAAAACTCCCGTTATGCCACAAAAGGGTCAGCTGACCATTTTATGGCGAAAAGATGTTTCCTTACTTCTTGGCACCGGCCTTGGGACGCTTTGCGCCGTATTTGCTGCGAGCCTGGTTACGGTTTGCAACACCCTGAGTATCCAGAGTACCACGGATGATGTGGTAACGGACACCGGGCAGGTCCTTAACACGACCGCCACGGATCAGGACAACGCTGTGCTCCTGCAGGTTATGGCCGATACCAGGAATGTAGGAGGTGACCTCGATACCATTCGTCAGGCGGACACGGGCAACTTTACGCAGAGCAGAGTTGGGCTTTTTGGGGGTCATGGTACGAACAGCGGTGCAAACACCACGCTTCTGGGGGCTGTTCATGGTGGTGTACTGCTTCTTCTGGGAGTTGTAGCTCTTCTGAAGGGCAGGAGCAGTGCTCTTGGTTACCAGGACCTCACGGCCTTTGCGTACGAGCTGGTTAAAAGTAGGCATTTCTTTTCTCCTTTCTTGATTATTCCGCGCAGTTTTTTGCGGGGGTTGTGCTTCCATTTTGGCCGCACTTGACCCCTTAACTCACGCATTTATAATAATAGCGGATAAACCACGCTCTGTCAAGAGTATTCACAAAAAATATTTCAAATAATCGTGCAAGATGCTGATTTTCTGCACTGGGGGTTCTAAGGCAATACCGCACAATTCCCGCCTAACGGCTCAAGCACCGCTCCGGCGGCTG
>OGWY01002620.1_pt1 | contig 12775 bp, 8 predicted proteins | sample 1576121 | NCBI WGS metagenome assembly OGWY01 (sample SAMEA3541543, study PRJEB24748) | human gut metagenome | biome: human gut; feature: human-associated habitat; material: faeces | place: China | collected 2012 | reverse complement strand
CATTTGTATCATTCCTTTCTAAATAGTTTTCTTTTTCTTTTAAATCAAAATCAAAGTAAAATTCTAACTTAGATAGTAAATCTTTTGTATTTTGATAATATTTATAGTTATTTTTGCGTACCTTTTCTGTTAATTTTAAAATATCGTAGTTATCACTTTGAAAGGTTTTTAAAAAAGTTTCTAATTCTTTTCGTGTTTTTTCTTGATAATTAGATTTATTACTAACAGTAGTTAAAAACTTAAAATAAATTCTATTATTTTTAGTACGTATCATAGTTTGATTTTCAATAATATTCGTATCATTTAAGTATGATTTTTGAATTTTATTTTGTAGCATATTTAGTAAAATACTTTCTTCAAGTGTTAATTCTTTGTATACTTGATAATCTCTAATTAGAGTAAATCCTTTTAATATTAATTCTTTATTTTCTATGGTAATGGTTGGAAGATATGAGTTTTTATCGATTAAAAGTTCCTTTAATAAAGTTTCAAAATCTTTTGTATTTGTAAATCCTGTTTCTTTTTGATTGGTTTTTGTAAGATTATTAATGGTTTCTGCTAAAATATTATCTTCTTTAAAGTCACTTAATGAATAGTTATCCAAATAGGCAACATCAAAATTATTTCGGTATTCATTGTTTTCTAAGAAATTATTTATAATTTCAGGTAGTTTTTGATTAATTGCATTTTTAGTTAGGATTAATAAGTCTAAGTGGGATAAATATAATTTTTTATCACTTTTTAAATAGATTTCTTGAAATGCTTCTTCTAGGTTACTTTTTTTACTTTCATAAGTAATAATTTTCTTTTCTATAGAATTATCTTGTTTTTTACCATCAATAGTACTAATCATTAATAGGTATTTATTATCTTGATAATCAATTCCAATGGTACTTACAATACTTAAATCGTTTAATTCAGTATAAGAGTTGCAACCTGTAAAACAGAAAATAGCTAGTATTAATATTAAAAATTTTTTCATATCATCGACCTCTAATCTTATTTTTAGTAGTTAAAAGGGGATTTCTTCTTTTTAGTTTATTTCCATTATTTATTTTTAAGATAGCGTCTTTTTGTTCTTCTTTGATGAGTGGAGCAAAAGGAGCAAGATATGGTATATCAAAACTAGTAATACTAGCAAGTTTTGCAACTAGTAAAATAAAGCCTAAAAAGATACCATAAAAACCTAAACTAGCAGCTAAAATCATAAATAATATACGATAAAAACGAATAGCAGATGTTAATTCAATAGAAGTAAAAGCAAGACCAGATATTGCACTTATTGCTACTACAATAATCATAATAGGAGAAATAATACCTGCTGTAACTGCTGCATCTCCTAATACTAATCCACCTAATATAGAAACAGCTGTACCCATAGTAGATGCCATACGCATATCACTTTCTCTTAAAATTTCAAACGATATAGTCATAATTAATCCTTCAACTAGTGCAGGAAAGGGAACTGTTCTTCGCTGGGCTAAGAAATTTAATAATAAGTCAGTCGTTACAGAGTCATGATTATGAGTAGTAATTGCTATATAATAAGCAGGAATAAAAATAGCAATTAGAAATGCTAATATTCTAATAATACGAATAAAAGTAGTATTTACTGTTTTTTGGTAGTAATCATCTGGTGTATGGAATAAATCAATAAAAAAACATGGTGTGATTAAAACATAAGGACTATTGTCTACAATAATTATACATTTTCCTTCTAGTAGAGCCATAGCTACTAAGTCTGGTCTTTCTGTTGTTTGAATGGTAGGAAAAAGACTATTTTTTTCTACTAAGTATTTTTTTAAGTAACCACTATCTAAGATACCATCAATATCTATTCTTTTTAGTTTTTCCATAATATTTTCTAATAATTTCTTATTGATAATATTATTCATATAACAGATACCAACTTTGGTTTTTGTTTCTTTTCCTACTAGTAAATCTTCTACCCATAAGTTTTCACTTTTGATACGTTTTCTAATTAAACCTAAGTTTTTATTAAAATTTTCTGTAAAACTATCTTTTGGTCCACGAATAGATAATTCACTATCAACAGTATTAATCCCTCTATCTAATTTTGCTTTGGTTTCTAAAGCAAATACTTTTTTATCATTAATATAAATAACGGTATACCCATTAAAAATTTTAGATACAAAGTCTTGATAATTCGTAATATCTACACGATTATGAGAAGGAATATTATTATATAAATAAGAATATAGATCTTCTTCTTGAAATAAATTTTCTTCTATAATGTAGCTAATGTTTTTTAATATTACTTGACTAATATCATCACCACTTGATAAAACTTCCGAATAAATAATATAGATTTTTCTATTATTTATTTTAATTTCTTTATAAATAATATCACTTGCATAATTAGTATCTTTTTTTAATTTTTCTAGCATTTTATACCTCCTTTTTTTATTATGGAAAAAATGAGTTAAAACATACAAATTCTTTGACTTTAGAGATAAAATAGTTTATGATAATACTAGAATAGATGGTGATAAAATGAGAAAGAATCAAAAAGGATTTACATTAATTGAAATGTTAGCAGTAGTAATCTTACTCGCTATTTTAATGGCAATAGCAGTAGGATCTTATTATAGTTATATTAAAAAATCTAGAGATGATTCTTTTAAGATAGCAGAAAACACGATTCAAAATGATGTAAAGAATGCTTATGCAGATTGTTTAAGTAATTCTAAAAATGAATTTTGTAGTAATCATAGTGGATATGGTGAAAAAAATGATAAAATTTATCTAAAAGAATTAATTGATGCAGGATATAGTGAACAAATAAAAAATCCATATGATACGAATAGTTTCTGTGATACATCAGCATCTTATGTTACTGTAATAGGAAATAATACCGATAATAATTCTTCTTATCTTACTTGTTTAGTGTGTGGAGATAAGAAAAGTGATTCTTGTGAAAATGCTACTATTTATGTAGATACAAATGGATTAACAGCAACAATTACGATGGAAGATGAACAAGGAGTAGTAGGTTATGGAATTAATCAATCTGAAGAAAATGAACCAAGCTATATCAGTATTGGTAATTTAAAGAAAGTAGTAAAAAGTTATACTTCAGAAAAAGAAGGAGAATATTACGTTTGGGTAAAAAACACTTTAGGAAATGTTAGTAAAGCAAAATTTACTCTACATTCTGCTAAAAACGATACGATTTATTTTTTAGCAAAAGAAGCAACTTATACAGGAAATCCAATTGAAGCAAATATAGCGACAAGTGAAAGTGGTACATTAATTACTTATACTTATTATAATGGAACTAGTTGTAGTGGAAGTAAATTAGATAGTGCGCCAATAGAACCAGGTAATTATAGTGTAAAAGCAGTAAGTAGAGGTAATATTAATTATTTAAGTGCAAGTAAGTGTGTGATTCATACAATATTAAGAAGTGTGCCAACTTTAGTACTAAAAGAAAAAAGTGCAACTTATACAGGAAAGCCAATAAAAGCAAATAAAGTAGAAGCAACTAATCCAAATGGAAGTAGTGTAGAACTTGCTTATACATATAGATATTATAAAGATAATAGTTGTAGTGTAGCATTTAATGAAAAAACGCCAACAGAAGCACCAACAGAGGTTGGAACTTATTATGTTAAAGCAACAAGTGCTCAAACTTCGACATTAGGAAGTATGACTACAGATTGTGTAAAACATACTATAACAGAAAAGAAAGATGTCGTTACTTTAAGTAAAAAAGAAGTAGTATATAATGGAAAAGAAGTAGTAGCAAATCAAGCAACAAGTGAAAGTGGAAGCGAAATTATTTATTTCTATTATGCAAATACCAACTGTAGTGGAACAGCATTAACTACTGCACCAACAAATGCAGGAAATTATAGTGTAAAAGCAGTAAGTAAAGGAAATCATAATTATTCAAGTAGTAGTATATGTGTAACTCACACTATTACTAAAAAACAGGATACTTTAACATTAAGAGAAAAAATAGAAAGTTATACTGGAAATAAAATAGAAGCAAATCAAGCAACAAGTGAAAGTGAAAGTAAAATCAGTTACTTCTATTATGCAAATACTAACTGTAGTGGAACAGCATTAAGTGATGCACCAATAAATGCAGGAAACTATAGTGTAAAAGCAGTAAGTAGTGGCAATAATAACTATAAAAGTGGAAGTGTATGTGTAAGTCATACAATTATAAAAGGTATTCCTACTTTAATATTAGCAGAGAAAAATAGTGTTTATACAGGAAGTAAGATAGAAGCAAATGAAGTAGTAGCAAAGAATCCAAATGAAAGTAGCGTTAGTTTAAATTATACATATAAATATTATACAAATAATACTTGTACAACAGCATTTAATGCAACTACTCCAACAGAAGCACCAACGAATGTAGGAACATATTATGTAAAAGCAACAAGTAAAGCAACAGATAATTTAAATAGTACTGAAACAGAATGTATTCAACATAACATTACAAAAAAGGTAGATGTAATCACATTAGAAAATAAAAATGCAAGTTATACAGGAAGTGAGATTAGTCATAATCTTGCAACAAGTGAAAGTAAGACAGCAATTACTTATACATACTATAGTTCATCAGACTGTACAGGAGAAAAATTAACAAGTTTACCAGTAAATGTAGGATTTTATAGTATTAAAGCAGAAAGTAAAGGAAATAGTAACTATGCAAGTGGAAATAAATGTAGTAGTCATATTATAACGAAAGGAACGCCAACTATTAGTTTATTAGATAAAACAATAGAAGCAACCGGAAGTGGTATCACCATAGGAAAAGCAACAGCTACTAATCCAAATGGAAGTAATGTCGATTTAGAGTATAGTTATATTTACTATAGTGGAACAAGCTGTAGTGAAGCAGTACTTGATAATCCACCAACAACTGTAGGAGAATATAGTGTAAAAGCAGTAAGCAAGGAAACTGCAAATTTAAAGAGTGGAACTAGTAACTGTAGTTTATTAAAAATAACTCCAAATACAAATAATTATTTAAAGAATTTAGGAGTTAATGGATATACAATTACACCAAGTTTTTCATCTACAAATTCTCTATATAACTTAAAAGCAGAAATTGGAATAAAGAATGTAAGTGTAGTAGCTGAAGCAATGAGTGTATTATCAACAGTATCTGGAACAGGAAGCAAGACATTAAGTTGGGGAAACAATGATTTAATAGTTTATGTAACAAGCCAAAGTGGAAGTATTAGAACTTATAAAATAGTTCTTAATAATCAAAGACCAACAGCACCTACTTTAACAGGTGGAAGTAATAGTTGGGTAGCAACAGCACCTACCATAAAAGTATCAAGTGCAGGAACAGCGTTAAGTGGAGTAAAAGAATATGAGTATTATAAATCAACTTCATCAACTGCACCAACTGATGAGGTAACAGCAACAGGAACAACAAGTGGTAATCTTACAGTAAGTGATGAAGGTACAACTTATGTTTGGTATAGAACTGTATCTAATAATGGAAATAGAAGTACATGGAGTAGTTTCCAAGTAATAAAATTAGACACCACTAAACCAACAACTCCAACAACTGGTTCTATAGGAAATGTAAGTGGAAGTAATACAACAGGAAATATTCAAACACTTGCAGGTGGATCAACGGATTCAGGTGCTGGAAATATCACTTATAAATATATTATTTCTACATCAAATACCACCCCAAATAATACAGATAGCAGATTTTCAACAACGACAACATTCACAAGAAGCTGTGGAACAAGTTATTATGCATGGGCAATTGCAGAAGATGGTGTAGGAAATAGATCTGAAGTTAAATATTTAGGAACAACTAGTGATGGAGCAAATAGTTATGGTGCTTGGGGAAGCTGTAGTGCAAGCTGTGGCGGTGGAACTCAAACTAGAACTAACACTTGTGCTCTTGTTACAACAGGATTAAGTCAGGAATGTAATACACAAAGTTGTATACCAATTGGAAAAGAATGGACTTATGATTATACAGGTGGAATTCAATCCTTTACAGCACCTGTCTCTGGAACATATAAACTTGAGGTATGGGGAGCACAAGGTGGTACTAATACATACAATTGGGCAGGAACAGAGTATTCAGTTGGTGGCCTTGGTGGTTATTCAATAGGAAATATAACATTAACTACTTCTAATATATTATATGTAGTTGTAGGTGGTACTTCTAGCACTAATGCTGGTGGTTATAATGGTGGAGGAAATGGACTTAGTTATCAAACATCTCCTAATATTATGGCACGCGGTGGTGGTGGAGCTACACATATTGGTACTCGCAATGGAACTCTTGTACAATATGGTAATACATATGGGCTACTTATTGTTGCTGGAGGTGGCGGCGGCAGCTCTGGTGATAGAAGTATGGGCAGCGGCGGTTCTGGTGGTGGCCTGTCTGGTGGCGAAGGTGCCCCACATAGAGAGTATGGAAAAGCTGGAACTCAATCTTCTGGTGGAGCTGGTGGATCAGCAGAGGATACTGATGATGATATTTTTCATGCAGCTTCCGGAACATTTGGTCAAGGTGGTCAAGGTGATCATGGTGGATTTGGTAGAGCCGGCGGTGGTGGCGGCGGTGGTCTCTATGGCGGTGGCGGCGGCGCTGATGGCGGCGGTGGCGGCGGCTCCGGTTACATTGGTGGTGTAACTGATGGCTCTATGCAAAATGGCGTTCGTTCTGGAAATGGATATGCTAAAATCACATTAGTATCAACAAATTAGTAATAATATTAAAATGATTATGTTTACGGCATAATCATTTTATGTTTTAATAGTAATGGAAGTGGTATTATGGAAGAAAAAATAAAAGTAAATGATGAATATTTAGTTACTATTTTAAAACAAGATCATTTTGGTAGAGGAATTGCTAGAATTCATAATATGCTAGTTTTTGTTGAAAATGGTTTACCAAATGATTTTTGCAAAATAAAAATAACTATTGTTAAGAAAAAATATGCTGTTAGTAATATTTTAGAAATGATAACTCCTTCACCATTTAGAAAAAAAACAGAATGTCCTTATTATTCTGTTTGTGGTGGCTGTCATATTATGCATGAAGATTATCAAAATCAATTACAGTTTAAAGAACAGAAAGTTCATGAATTATTAACTAAATTTATTCATCTTGATTATATTAACTTTTTTCCAATTGTTCATGGTAAACAGTTTCATTATCGTAATAAAGTAATCTTTCATGGCTCTAATCATAAACTTGGCTTTTATCAAGAAAAAACTAATCAAGTTGTAGATATTTCAGAATGTCTATTAATAGATAAGGATTTAAATACTATTTATAATGATACCTTAAAGTATATAAATGATTATCCTTGTTCTAATCTTACTAAAGTTTTATTGCGTAAAACTTCATTAGGTGAAAAATTAGTTGATATAGAAGGTATTATAGAAAATAATACAGTTTTACCTTATTTAAAAGATGTAGATACTATTTATATCAATCATATTTTAGTAAAAGGTAAGGCTTTTATAACAGAAAAAATAGATGATATTTATTTTCATATTTTTCCAACCTCTTTCTTTCAAGTTAACTACGATATGATGTTAGCTTTATATAATATTGTTTCTAATTTTTATCAAGATAAACATTATCATAAAGTCTTAGATTTATACTGTGGTACTGGTACAATAGGTATGCTTATTTCTAAATATGTAAATCAGGTGATTGGCGTAGAAGTAGAATCATCTTCTATTGTTTCTGCTAATATCTGTAAAGAGTTAAATCATATTTCTAATATTTCTTTTTTAGAGGGAAAAGTAGAAGATAAAATAGATTCTTTTAAAGAAATAGACTCTATTATTGTAGATCCTCCTAGAAGTGGATTAGACAAATATTCTATTCAAACTATTTTATCTATAAATCCTAAAACTATTATTTATATATCTTGTGATCCAGTAACACTAGCTAGAGATTTAAGTACTTTACTTTCTAATTACAAGATTTTAGAAGTTCATCCAGTTGATATGTTTCCTAATACTTATCATGTAGAAACAGTTTGTGTTTTAGAAAGAAATATATAGAAATTTGAATAATTATATTAAGTGATAGGCTTAAAATATAAAAATATGGTATGATAGAAAAAATTATAAGTTAAAAATTTCCTTTTAGGAAAAATAGAAGTGGTGGGGTTTTATTATGAATATATTTTCTGAAATATGTAGTGGAAAGGAATATAAAGATAATTTTTTCTTTCAGGAATGGCATAAAGCAATTATTAGAGATTTTGAAACTTTTAAAACAATATTATCTAGTTATTACGAATCTAGTGCAAAAAAATTATTAATAGATAATATCTGTGATATTCAAAAAAATATTATGAATTCTTTTGATAGTCAAGATGAAATTATATTAAAAAGTACACCTAATTATTTTTTATTTTCTTTCTATTGTGAGAATGACGAAATTCCAACTCATGTATTATTATCGAAAGATTATAAAAGAATTTTAATTGCAGATGAAGCAATGGAATGGTTTGATGTTGATGATGATTATGACCAAGACGAAAGATATGGAATTTATAAATTTAGCATTTTTCAAATGGAAAATAATCAAGTATTTCATAGTGTTGAAGAGATAGAAGAAGGTACTGATTGGTATTATGATCAGTTTTTGCCTTATGTAGACTTAAATAGAAATATAGATAAGGTTGAATATGTTGAAATGAAATTTGCTGACTTATTAAAATGTGAAAGTAGTAAAGTAAAACAAATTAAGATGTAGATAGAGGTGAAGTAGTGAATACAGAAGTAAAACAAAATACTTTTAAGCGTAGTGTTTGGAAAAATTTAAAATCTACTTATCGCTATGCCAAAAAGGGAAAAAAATATTTATTTTTATTTTTATTTATTAATTTTATTCTAACAGTACTTTCTGTAATAGTACCTGTTATTATTGCTAAGAGAATGGTTCTGTTAACAAGTGGTTTATTTGAAAAACTACTTGGTATTATCATTATTATTTTCGTGATTGAAATATTTAGAAATATTGTTACATATTTATATAATCATGTTTATAATAAGTTTTATTTTGATGTTAGAAAGAATCTACAAATTGAACTTACTAGAGAAACATTAAGAATTACACAAGATGAATTAAATCATAATTCTAGTGGCGTTTTTATTGAAAGAATTAATAATGATACAGATAATTTAACAGATATTTTTACTACTTTAATTGATTATCTTATTAGTATTATTGGGAATATTGGTATTTTAATATCTGTTTTTTATATTAATATTTATCTTGGACTTGCTTATATTTTATTCATTGTTGTTATCATAATCTATAATAAATTTACTAGTAATATTAATTATAAAAACCGTAAAGAGTGGAAAAAGAATCGTGAAAAAACAGGAGGTTTTATTTCTGAAATTGTAAGAGGTGCAAAAGATGTTAAAATTTTAAATAGTGAAGAATCTTTTTTAGAAAAGGCTAGTATATATATGGAAGAAACTAATAAGATTTCTTATAAGTATCAGAAAACAAGAGCTAAATTTCGTATGTATGGTGGTAATATTAGAGATATTTGCGATTTAGGAATTAGTTTATTAATGTATTTCCTTTTAATCTCTAACAGTTTAACTATAGAATCTTCTATCATTATTATTAATTATCATCATCAGCTTACTTGGACTGCTGATTGGGTTAATCAAATTTATGAAATATTAAAGCAATTTAATTTAGCAGCTAATAGAATTTTTGGAATTTTAGAAGAAAGTGAATTTGATAAAGAAAAATTTGGTACCGTTAAACTTGATAATTTTAAAGGTAATATTGAATTTAGAAATGTATTCTTTTCTTATCAAGATAGTCTTCCTGTTTTAAAAGATTTAAGTTTTAAGATTTGTGCAAATGAAACGGTTGGATTTGTCGGATCTAGCGGAAGTGGGAAAACAACTATTTTTAATCTAATAAGTGCTTTAAATAGAAAAGATAGTGGAGAAATTTTATTTGATGGCGTTTCTATTGATAAGCTTGATAAATCATCTATTCGTGGTAATTTATCAGTAATTAGTCAAAATGCTTATATTTTTAATATGAGTATTTTAGATAATTTAAAAATAGTTAAAAGTGATGCTACTTTAGATGAAATTAAGGAAGTATGTCATCTTGCTTCTTTAGATAATTTTATTAATTCTTTACCAGATAAATATGATACCATTGTAGGAGAGGGTGGAGTATCTTTATCTGGTGGACAAAAGCAACGATTAGCAATTGCTAGAGCCCTTTTATTAAAAACAGAAATTTTATTATTTGATGAAGCAACTAGTGCACTTGATAATGAAACACAGACAAAAATACAGGAAGCTATTCATAATATAAAAGGAGAGTATACTATCTTAATGATTGCTCATAGACTTTCGACAGTTATTGACTGTGATAAAATTTTCGTAATAGATGATGGTAAAGTAGAAGGAGTAGGAAACCATGAATACTTACTTCAAAATAGTAAGGTTTATCAAAAATTATATAAAAAGGAAACAGAAGAATAATTCATTTATTAACAATAGAAAAATAAAAATAGATTCATCATCTATTTTATCCTATTAATTAATTCATGTGTTATATTAGCAGCAATTCTTGCTGCTTTTTCTTCTTGTTCAACAGTCCCATCTGCAAAATCAGAAATAGATCTAATAATTAGAAAAGGTATATTATTTTTACTGACAGTATGACTAATACTAGCACTTTCCATATCAACTGCAATACAGCCAGTTCTTTCATAGATATCATCTCTCATCGTACTACTTGTTACAAAACAATCTCCACTAGCAATTCCACCAATTTTATAAGAAATATGATTTTCTTTTAAAATGTTTTCTGTTAATTGAAACATTTTTTCATCTACTTTAATTTTACCATTATCAGGAACACAGCTTTCCATAATACGAAGCGGTGTAAAGTCATGATAAGTAGCATAACTTACCAAAATAGTATCTAATACCTTTACACTTTCTACTAAACTACCACAGCAACCAGAGTTAATAATATAATCTAGTTGATAAGTATCAATTAAATACTGGGTATTAATAGCGGCATTAACTTTACCAATACCAGAAAGTGCTAAAATAATTTTTTTATCTTTATAAGTTCCCTCATAAATAGATAACTTTTCATTTTTTAATTCTAAATCAAATACTTCTTGATATTTTTTTATTTCTTTTTCCATTGCACAAATAATTCCTATTGTCATAAAAACACCTCTTTTTTATTATAACAGAAATCTTTTTCTGTTGTTGTTTTTTTTCTATAATTCATTTATAATGGTAACAGATTGAGAGGTTATTATGGAAAAGAAAAATGTTATTTTTGTTGTTAGCATTATAGTTATTATTGTATTACTTTTAGTAATTAATATCTTAGTAAACGATAAGAAAGAAAAAAATGATATGAAAGATTTATTAACAGGTAAACATTATGTAGAAATGAAAGTAAAAGATTATGGAACAATCGAGTTAGAATTAGATAGTGATGTAGCTCCTATTACCGTTACTAATTTTATCAATTTAGTAAATAGTAAATTCTATGATGGATTAACTTTTCATCGTATTATTGATGGCTTTATGATTCAAGGAGGAGATCCTTTAGGAAATGGTACTGGTGGAAGTAGTAAAACTATTAAAGGTGAATTTAGTGAGAATGGTGTTAAAAATTCAATTTCTCATGTAAGAGGAGTAATTTCTATGGCAAGAAGTAGTGATTATAATTCAGCTTCTAGTCAGTTCTTTATTGTTCAAAAAGATACAACTTCTTTAGATGGACAATATGCTGCTTTTGGTAAAGTAATTAGTGGTATGGATGTTGTTGATAAGATAGCTAAAGTCAAAGTAGAAGATGATAATGGAACTGTTAGTAAAGAAAATCAACCAGTTATTGAAAGTATTCGTGTAACTCAAAAAGATGAAACAAGTAGTAACTCATAGTTTTGATGCTTACTTTAATCCTGATTCTGAAATTTTAATTCTAGGAAGTATGCCATCTGTCAAGTCTAGGGAATTAGGTTTTTATTATATGCATTCTAGAAATCGTTTTTGGACTGTTTTAAGTAAAATATATGAAGAAGAAATACCAGAAAATATTTCTTTAAAAAAAGAATTTTTGAAAAAACATAAAATTGCGTTATGGGATGTACTTCAAAGTTGTGAAATAGAAAATAGTAGTGATAGTAGTATTTCTAATGTTATAACTAATGATATAAAAGGCTTACTAGAAAAAACAAACATTCAAAAAATCTATACAACTGGAAAAAAGGCTTTCTTTTTCTATCAGAAATATATTTATCCTAAGACTATGATAGAAGCAGTTTCATTGCCATCTACTAGTCCAGCCAATGCTTGTCTTTCTACCAAAGACTTAATTTTAAAATACCAAGTAATAAGAGGTGATATCAAAAATGAAAATAATAGTAAAAGAAGAAAAAAATTTAATTGATTATTTAGTATCAAATACAGATTACACTAAAACCAAAATAAAAAGTTTATTAAAATATAAAAATATTACTGTAAATGGAAAAGTACCACTTAGCCATGATTATGTCTTAAAAAAAGGACAAGTAGTAGAAATCTCTAAAGAAAAGAAAGCTTCTAAAATCGGTAGTATCGATATTATTTATGAAGATGATAATTATTTAGTTGTTAATAAACCTAGTGGTATGCTAACAATTTCCACAGAAAAAGAAAAAAATAGAGTTCATGAATCACTGTCATTAGTCGCTCAATCCAAACAGGCGTTAGCTGATCATAATGGCATTGCTGC
>OGWY01002611.1_pt1 | contig 12807 bp, 10 predicted proteins | sample 1576121 | NCBI WGS metagenome assembly OGWY01 (sample SAMEA3541543, study PRJEB24748) | human gut metagenome | biome: human gut; feature: human-associated habitat; material: faeces | place: China | collected 2012 | reverse complement strand
AAGATACTAATAAGTTTTGAATAATCAATGCACTACAAGTTTTTTTTTGATTTTATGCTTCCCCCTTGATGTTGGGCAGCGGCGGGAGGGGCTGTTCGTCCGGCATGCGAATGGGGCCAAAAGCGCGTTCATATTTGCCTATGTTCTCTTCGAGAGCGCGCAGCAGGCGTTTGGCGTGTTCGGGCGCCAGCACGATGCGCGACTGCACTCCGGCTTTGGGCATCCCCGGCATCACCCGCACAAAATCCACGATAAACTCCGAGCTGGAGTGGGTGATAATGGCAAGATTGGCATACGTGCCTTGCGCTACTTCCTCTTTCAGTTCAATCTGCAATTGTCCGTTATTATTCTCCTGATTTTCCATAATTGTTTATACATCATTATTATTTATATAGATAGGGGCAAATATACTTCTTTTCATCGGGAACACACAACATACTCCGGTGTAAAAAAAGCCACTGCCTCCATAAAGCACAAAAAAAAGTTCCGCCCCTGCAAGCCGGCCGGCCTGCAAGGGCGAAATCTTTACACAGCCGCAGTGCCGTCCACCGCCAGCCGCCTGTCGCAATTCTCCCGCATGCAGCGACAAGTCAACGCTTTCGCCAGCTCCGCTTTCAGCGAGAAGATTTCGGTGTGCATCTCCTTCACGCGTGCACTCAGCCCGAAGTAGTCCTGCAACACCTTTTCCAGCTGCCCGACGAGGAAGCCGTACTGTTCCCTCACCAGCTCGCTGAACTCTTTCATCTTCTCCACTTTCTTCTTGCTCCGTTTGGAGAGGAACGGGAGGAACGCCAGCAGGCATTCCAGCATTTTTTCAATAATCGCTTTCATCTTTCACTCCTTTCTTTTTGTTCATAACCACAGATGCGCATCATCCCAACGGGTCCTGCTCCTCGCCGCCGCCCGGCACGCTGCCGCCTGCATCTTCCTCTTCTTTCTGCCCGTTCAGGTAGGTTTGCAGATCCACGAACTCCATTGCGTCTTCGGCGCGTGTAGAGGCCAAATCGGGGCGCACGCCGGTCGAAGGGCGGAAGTTGATGCGCACTGTCCGTATCTTCTTTGCCGTACAGTCCTTCTCCGTTTCCGAGCCCTCGGTACGCGCCGAGAGGCTGAACACCCCGAAATCGCGGATGTTCACCGAATGTCCGTTGTACAGGTTCTTGCGCATGCACTCCACGAAGTTGGCAATCACGCTGAGAATATCACCTTTGGAGAGCGAACTGTTCTCTTTCATCTGGTACGCAATCTTGTCGATGCCCACGCTCTGTCCCAAGGTGAGCAGTTGCGGGTAATACTTCGCCGCTGCCGTTTGGTCCGCCACATTCTTACGCAATGCTTTTTTAAATACAATAGCCATACTCTTGTCTCCTTTTTACTTTTTTTTAAGTGAATATTGTCTTTGGTTTCTCCACCATCCCGGCTACCGGTTCTGCCGGATTGGTGAAACAAAGATAACACCGAACGGAGGCAACACCGACCGCCGGGCGCCGCCGAACGTCGCCCATGTATCCGGATGTATTTATAAAGTCCTTAGATGCAAGAAGGGGCCATCCTCTTTCGGACAGCCCCCAAGCACAACTGATTGTCACAGATCACCACATCTGCTGCTACGAGACGGATACACAAGCATCCGACCGCACATCGTTTATTCCAACTGGTTATTTCATTTATTAACGCCAAGTGACATTTCCACAGTGACCGTTATATCCGGCACCAACTCCTGTATGCCCTTTCATTCTTCCCAAAAATTTTTCTTTAGTATCTCCTTGCTTCAGAGTAATAGTTATATTGCCGCACGTTCCTCCTACCCCGCTGCCAATCCCGGCTCCCCCTGAGGTTCCGGTCGAAGTTATCCATGCATTTTTAATGGTAATGTCGCCACACCACGCTGATGCACGCGTGCCAATACCTGCCGGATCACTTCCATTCGCTTGTGCTATAACCGTACAATCCTCAATATTAATTTTATAGTTTCTACCACCATTTATCGTACCTATTCCACAACCATTTTCCCCACCTATTGCCGTCAGTGTCCCGGAACCTACAATCGTAATGCTTCCATTTTCGCTTTCCGTTCCCACTTGAATGCCCGAAGCACCAGGATCAGTACTTTTCAAGGTGTTACTATTTACTACCCTAACTGTAGAGTTACCCCTTTTAATATTCAATGCTACCTTGGCAGACACATTTAAGCCATCAATATATATGGTTGGAGCGCCATTTTCAACGGTGATACTATTACCGGTAACCCCGGAAGAACTTTGTGTAACATAATAAGGGTCATCACCTTCAATTGTCAGAGAGCCTACCGATAAGTCCCAAGGTATATGTCCATCTTTGTTTTTCCACTTATTTACATTAAAAGTATATTGCTTTCCCTCAACCATACCGCCACCTACATTACACGTAATTCCATACTTTACTCCGCCTTTTTTGCAATTCATTTTCAGTTGCGTCTGTCCCGGCACAATGCAAGCCTTCCATTTCCGCGCATTCACTTTATATGGCTTGATTGAGGAACTCCCCGTAACGGCACTTGTTTTCAGCGATTGATTGAGAATGGTTACATCCGTTACATCTTCATTGAATGTAAAGATCACTTTTGCCATGCGGTGAGCAAACCGCAGCCTCAGTGCGCCATTGCTGGTTGTTCCGTTGGCCGCAAGGGCATCGCTCTTATAGTAATTATCGCTGCTGCTTTGGTCGGCTTCCACAAAAGCGGTGGAATAGGCCCCGCCATCCTGGTAAGGATAATAGGCTTTCACTTTCGAAGCAGATTGCCCCCCGCAATAGATTTTTTCGTCTACCGCCACCAATGCCGAACCGCTTGCAGGGTATTTGTAGCGCACGTTCTGATAGGCCGCACTGCCATCCACCGACACACCGATGTGGCAGCCGGGGGTGAATTTCGTATCGAGCTCTCCGTTGCCTGCTCCGGTAAACGTACTTCTGGACACCACGATGTCTACGGGGATATCCCCGTCGTCCTTGCCGGTGTCGTCCGGCAGGAACGGCTGCCCGTCGCGCGAACAGGCGGCAAGCAGCAGGAGTGCGAAACAGAAACTGAAAAATCTAAAGATTGCGGTTTTCATACATGCGTCTTTTTTTATTGGAGGATCGCGTCAGAGTTGCTATCTCCCCCCGGTGCCCAAGGCGTAATATCGCTGCTTTCCACCACCAGTTCCAGTTTCTTCACAGTGATAGTTACGGTATAGCAATTGCCTGCCGCCAGTTCCTTTTTCGACAGGATTCTGGCGCTCAGATAGCTGTCGTTGCCCGATGCAATCGTCAGAAAGACATCCGCAGAAGCCGTTTGGGGAGGAACGATTGCCACGAAAGACTGTTGGGTATCAGTATTAGTAGTCTCCGTCTGGTTGGACAGGAGAAGGTCTACAACCTTGGCATCACCGGCAAGAGCCGCCACACCATTAGCCAGGCTGAACGTACCTTTGGCCTTCAGGCCCTTCAGCGTAGGCTCCATTGTGCCCAAGTCCTTCACAGAAATGTCGTCGGCCTTTAGCACAATAATAATTTTCGTCATGGAATGTGCAAACTGGAAATTCACATTGGGGCTGTTCTTGCTTCCGGCTGACGCATTTCCATCCTTGTCCTTATCCGCAAACAGGAAGTCGAACTTCACCTGTCCTGCAAGGCTCTGGTCGGCGGCTTCGAAAGCGATTGTCCCTTCTTTCTTCCCTCCTGCGCCGTCCGTAATATCGGCATCCGCCGTATACGGATAGTACGCCCTGAAAGTCACCTTAGCATCTGCCGGATTTTTGAAGCGGAAAGCGGTAGTCCCGCCGTCCCAAACATTTGAGCTACGGGTGTATTTCAGGTTGACCGCGTTGTTGCTCTGCTCCACATCGTCTATCATCACCCCCTGCATTTCATCATTCAGCGAGAAGATACCGATGGCATCGTCCTCCGCCCACTCTTCGTCCGCCATACGTGTCTGCACGCGTCCGTCCAGATTGGTGGTGAATACTGCCGCCACGCCGTTGGCGTTGTCTGTCGGCTCATTGTCGTTGCTGCAAGCACCGAGCAACAGCCCCGCAGCCAAAATCATAAATACGTTCGCTTTCATTGTTATTCGCTATTTTAAAAATGTTATTATCCATCCGTCTGTCCGTTTCACACAGCATCCCCCTCTTCGCTTCCGGAGGGCACCCAGTCGGTGATGTCCGCATCGGGCAGCGCATCGTTCATCAGTTCCAGCGTTGGCGTCCAGCGTCATGGGGTCTGTTCCCCGGTTGAAGTCGGAGAGCGCCCCGGTCATGTCACGCGCCAGCGTCTGCCGCTGTCCGTCGGTGGCAATGAGCACGATGATGAACTCCTGCCGCACATCCGCAGCCGTACCCAGCAAGTTGAGCTCCGCCGTCAGCACATCGCCTTCGCGCACAAAGACAGGACGCACCGTAGCAGGATCGCCCTGCAGCTTCAAAGCAGCGATGTCCAATGCAGGGGCAATGCCGGTTATGGAGGCTTCGGTTCCTGCCAGAATGCCGGGGTTGCCGCCCGCCAGTTTCATCTTCAGCGTCAGGCGGCGGGTGAGCTGCTTCATCGGAAGAGTCACCGCAAGGGTGTCGTCCGCCGCAATGCCTATGGTTGCGGCATTGCCATAGAGCACTCCGGGTTGCGGAAGCAGCGTGCCGTCCGGCAGGGATGCCACGCCCACCCGGTTGTCCGCACGCTCCATGCCTTCGGGCAGGTTGAATACGGAGAGCGTATAGCTGCCGGGAGCAAAGACCTGCGGACAGGGGAAATCGGCCGCGGGAACGCTCGTGTGGTAGTCCTGCACCTTCATGTAGTAGTTGCCGGCATAGCCGGTGTGCAGCAGCAAGGCGCCTTCGGCGGGATGCGGCGTGTTGCAGAAAGTGTCGTCGCGCTCGCAGGCGGCAAACGCCACCCACAGGGCAAGCCACCCAAGACATGATTTTGAAAATATAGGGTTCTTCATAAGTTCATCGGTTACTGTTCGTTGTTTTCAGAAATCGTACAGCAGGGAAACGCCCAGCTGATTGATGCCCCAATAATCTTTCACGAGTTTTCCGCTTTTGTTGCGGAGGACGTTGACCGTCCCGATGCGGGTGTATTCGTCGTATTCGGCACGAGTATAGCCTGCGGCGGCATGGAAGTCGAAAGCCCAATGACGGGTGAGGGGCAGGCGGTAACCGCCCGTAATGCCTCCGCCCTGATAGTCGCCGGCCTTGCCCGTAGCATCCAGTTTGTAGTGGAAACCGCCCCGGTGGTACATGGCTCCCAGAAAGCCGCGGCGGCGGGTGCCGAGATAACAGCGTGCTTCGGGGGAGACACGCCAGATTTTGTAGCGGCGTTGTTTCTCTTTCCAGCCCCAGTCGGCATAAGTGCCGTTCAGGAGAATGGCGATGCGGGCATCCGCCATGCGATATTCCAAGCCGAAATCGGCGGTGAGGGTGGCAAGGCGCAAGAGGTTGGTGCGGAGCGCAAAGGCCGACCCGAAGTCATGCCGTCCGTCTTTGTCCGGCTGCGAGCCAAGCGGCGACGCAGACAAGGAGGCTGCCGGAACAACCGCCGTATCCGCAGCGCAATGAGTGGTATCTATGTCATGGGGCATATTCTCCGTTTCGGAAACCGCGTCTGCATCATCCGCCTGCTCCGAAGCCTGCGGTGCGGCGGGAAGCCTCAGACGCACTTCCACATAATCGCCTTCCTGCACATGGTTGACGGTGCGGAAGCATGCTTCGTGCAAACCGCCCCGCAGTATCATTTCGCTCTTCACGCGGTTGCTGCGTTCGCGGGCAGTCTTGCGGTCGGGACAAAAACCCTCCACAAATACCGGAACGTTGCCCGAAAGGATGTCTTCCCGATGCATGCCTATCAAGACCATAAGGCGCTCCAACGCTTGCCCGTTCCCCTTGTAGGGTACGTAGAACATGCCTTTGCCCCGAACAAAACGAAAACAATACAGAGAATCGTCAGCAAGAGCGCCACTCGCCCTACTTTCTACAAAGCATGCCATAAACAGCAGTATTACAGCGAGTTGTTTCATGTGGTCTGTTTTTTAAACGTTCGTTTAAAGAACACCCTTTCAGCATTCTGTCACGCATGCTGTCACCGGCTATTCGAAAAAGATTTTTTCACACTTCATAGACTGTTTAATCAATTGGTAATAAGGATTATAATTCTGTTTCAATAAATTATAATTAAAATATTTTGAATAAAATTTGCGGTTCTATCTTCATGTTCTTATCTTTGTGTTTTCAAACGAACGTTTAAAAAACACCCCACCCCATTTTTACCACTGCTCTTTCGACACCTCAAAGCAAGGGCATTGCTTCACCCATTCTTCGGGTTCAATCTCTCCGTTCCCGTTCAAGTCGGGGCTAAGGTCCCGATGTCCGCAGATGCGGCAGCCCGGATAGTCCAGCAGCAACGTGCGCACCAGCACGCGCAGCGAATGGCGCTGCCACCCGGTACGCGTATCGGCAGGCCTCCCTTTTTCGTCCAATCCGCCCTCATAGCAGATGCCGATGGAACGTGCGTTGCAGCCTCGTGCATGCGCCCCAATCCGCCCGACGGGGCGCATGGTTTTTATATCCCCGTTCTTGCGGATATAAAAGTGATAGCCGCATCCGTTGAATCCCCGGCGGCGGTGGGCCGCCTCAAGGTCGTGCTCCGTAAAACAACGGTCGGCACGCGTGGCCGAACAGTGAATCACAATCAAATCAATTTCTCTACAAGCCATAGTCTACTCTCTCCTGCTTTTTCTTAAGTTAAACATCTGTCATTTCCTCACCCTGCAAAGATAGGGCATGCCGCCCGCAAGGCAGACCGCCCCGCGTCGCCGAGAGCCTTATTTGTATTTATTCATACTTTAATCACACAAAAAACTTGCATATCTCACTAATAATCAGTATATTTACATAAACTTAAAAGCATACAAAAACATGAAAGAAGAAATGGAAAAAGACGAAAGATTCATCATCCGCACCTACGAGAAAGCAGAACTTGCACACCTCTACAACCCCAACATGCCCCTCGTCTCCGCCATGCGGAAGCTGCGTGCGTGGATACGGCGCAACCGCCAGCTCACCGACGCACTCACCGCAACCGGAGAGAACAAGCGCGACCACTCCTACACCCCCCGGCAAGTGTCACTCATCGTGGCGGTGCTGGGCGAACCCTGAAACAAGCCTCTTTTCGATAAAAAATCACCACATAAAACTGAAACAGTTCATGACACAGCAAGTGAAACAGCTTACACGCTATCTCCCAACCATTTACAGACAAAACTGGAACAGCAGGTGAAACACTTTGTGAAACCAATATAAAAGAAATAACCAAAATAGATACAGGTCCATTTTCTTGTTTTTTTTGATTCTTCCGAAAGCGCCGGATGCATAAAATCCCAACAAACCCGATTATCCCCGCAGGATACCGGAATTTCCCCTGAGGATGCAATCCGAATCCGCCCGCCGCAATTTTTTTTAAAAAAAAGAAAGAAGAGAACCCCGTCCGGCGGAGCCCTCTTCTTTCATTATCAAAATCAGTGATTGTATCAGCGTTATATATTACTCTTCCGCTTTTTCATCGACAGCATAGTCGAGCACCGTCTTCTTGTTGGCAAGCATGCGGTCGTACTCTTCTTTTGAACCGACAATAATCTTTTCATACTCGCGCTGGCCTGTACCGGCAGGAATCAGGTGACCGCAAATCACGTTCTCCTTCATACCTTCCAGACGGTCCACCTTGCCGTTGATGGCAGCTTCGTTGAGCACCTTCGTCGTCTCCTGGAAGGAAGCGGCCGACATGAAGCTCGAAGTCTGCAAAGCAGCGCGGGTGATACCCTGAAGAATCTGCGTAGAAGTGGCGGGAACCGCATCACGCACTGCAACGGGTTTCAAGTCGCGGCGCTTCAGCATGGAGTTCTCATCACGCAGCTTGCGGGCAGTGACAATCTGTCCCGGCTGCAGGTTCTGGGAGTCTCCTGCATCTACCACCACCTTCTTGCCCCAGATGCGGTCGTTCTCTTCCATGAACTCCAGCTTGTCCACTACCTGCTGCTCAAGGAAGCGCGTATCGCCCGGCTCGTCGATTTCAACCTTACGCATCATCTGGCGAACGATGATTTCAAAGTGCTTGTCGTTGATCTTCACACCCTGCAGGCGGTAAACGTCCTGCACCTCGTTCACGATATATTCCTGTACGGCCGTAGGACCTTTAATGGCAAGGATGTCGGCAGGCGTAGTGGCTCCGTCGGACAACGGAGTACCGGCACGCACATAGTCGTTTTCCTGCACCAGTATCTGCTTGGACAACGGCACGAGGTATTTCTTCACTTCCCCGGTCTTGGAGGTAACGATGATTTCACGATTACCGCGTTTCACCTTACCCATTGTAACCTCGCCATCAATTTCGGAAACCACAGCAGGGTTGGACGGGTTACGCGCCTCGAACAACTCGGTGACACGAGGCAAACCACCGGTGATATCACCCGCCTTACCAACGGCACGCGGAATCTTCACGATTACTTCGCCGGCTTTCACCTTCTGGCCGTCTTCCACTACCACGTGACCACCCACAGGGAGGTTATATGTACGGATCAGCTCGCCGTCCTCGGTCATGATATGCGCAGTAGGCACCTTCGTCTTGTCCTTGGACTCGATGATGATGATTTCGCGCAAACCGGTGGATTCGTCGGATTCCACTTTATAGGTGACGTTCTCGATGACGCCTTCAAACTCAATCTTACCCGTAGCTTCGGTGATAATGACCGCGTTGAACGGGTCCCAACGGGCAATGAGCTTTCCTTTTTCCACCACTTCACCGTCGGCTGCATAGAGCGTGGAACCGTAAGGCACGTTGTGCGTGGAGAGTATGATGCCCGTATTGACATCCACGAAACGCACTTCCGCCAGACGGCCCACCACCACCTTCGCAGGTTCGCCCGCTTCGTCGATGATGTCTACCGTACGGAGTTCCTCAAATTCCAGACGGGAAGGATTCTTAGCCACGATGCTTGCGTTGGCAGCGATGTTGGCTGCCGTACCACCGGCGTGGAACGTACGCAACGTCAACTGTGTACCCGGCTCACCGATGGACTGCGCGGCAATCACGCCCACAGCCTCACCCTTCTGAACCATACGGCTGGTGGCAAGGTTACGTCCGTAACATTTGGCACACACGCCCTTCTTGGATTCACAGGTCAATACGGAACGGATTTCAACACTCTCAATCGGAGAGTCCTCAATCTTCTGCGCAATGGCTTCGGTGATTTCCTCACCGCCCGCAACAAGCAGCTCGCCGGTTGTGGGATGAACAATATCATGTACGGATACACGTCCCAGGATACGTTCGTACAGCGTAGCGATGGTTTCATCGTTGTTCTTCAAAGCCGTACAAACCAGTCCGCGGAGTGTGCCGCAGTCTTCTTCATTGATAATCACATCGTGCGACACGTCCACCAGACGACGGGTGAGGTATCCGGCATCCGCCGTCTTCAAAGCGGTATCGGCAAGACCCTTACGGGCACCATGGGTGGAGATGAAGTACTCCAACACCGACAAACCTTCCTTAAAGTTGGAAAGAATCGGGTTCTCGATGATCTGACCGCCTTCGGCACCCGCCTTCTGAGGCTTCGCCATCAAACCACGCATACCTGAAAGCTGGCGGATCTGCTCCTTAGAACCACGAGCACCGGAATCCAACATCATATATACGGAGTTGAACCCTTGGTCGTCGCTCGAAATGGTCTTCATCAGGATGTTCGACAACTCGGAGTTTACGTGTGTCCAGATGTCGATTACCTGGTTGTAACGCTCGTTGTTGGTGATGAAACCCATGTTATAGTTGTTGATTACCTGCTCCACCTCTTCGTAACCTCTCTGCACCAGCGCTTCCTTCTCCTCAGGGATGATGATGTCGCCCAAGTTGAACGAAAGACCGCCCTTGAAGGCCATCTGGTAACCGAGGTTCTTGATTCCGTCAAGGAATTCGGCTGCTTCTGCCACACCACAAACCTTGATTACGTGGCTGATGATGTCGCGAAGTGATTTCTTGGAGATAATCGTATTGATGTAACCTGCTTTGGCAGGAACAATTTCGTTCACAATGACACGTCCCACCGAAGTGTCGTGCATCATCTTGTCCACCACGTTGCCGTTTTCGTCAACGTCCTTCACGATGACGCTGATAGGCGCGTGAATGTCGCACTTGCCTTCGTTGTAGGCAATAAGCGCCTCTTCGGGACCGTAGAAAGTAAGGCCTTCGCCTTTGGCTCCCTTACGCAGCTTGGTGATGTAGTACAAACCGAGTACCATGTCCTGTGCAGGCACCGTAATAGGCGCACCGTTGGCAGGGTTCAAGATGTTATGCGACTGGAGCATCAGCATCTGTGCCTCCAGAATGGCTTCATTGCTCAAAGGCAAGTGAACGGCCATCTGGTCACCGTCGAAGTCGGCGTTGAATGCCGTACATGCCAACGGGTGGAGCTGGATTGCCTTGCCTTCGATCATCTTCGGCTGGAACGCCTGGATACCCAGACGGTGAAGCGTCGGGGCGCGGTTCAGCAACACCGGATGTCCTTTCATTACGTGTTCCAGAATGTCCCAGATGACAGGTTCCTTACGGTCCACAATCTTCTTGGCACTCTTCACCGTCTTCACGATGCCGCGCTCGATGAGCTTACGGATGATGAACGGCTTGTAGAGCTCGGCTGCCATGAGTTTAGGAATACCGCACTCGCCCATCTTCAACTCCGGACCCACAACGATTACGGAACGTGCGGAATAGTCGACACGCTTACCCAGCAAATTCTGACGGAAACGTCCCTGCTTACCTTTCAGACTGTCCGAAAGTGACTTCAAAGGACGGTTGGCGTCAGTCTTCACAGCGCTCGACTTACGGGAGTTGTCGAACAATGAGTCGACAGATTCCTGCAACATACGCTTCTCATTACGCAAAATCACTTCAGGAGCCTTGATCTCAATCAGTCTCTTCAAGCGGTTGTTACGGATGATGACGCGACGGTAGAGGTCGTTCAGGTCGGAAGTGGCGAAACGGCCGCCGTCCAACGGAACCAACGGACGAAGCTCAGGCGGGATAACCGGCACAATGCGCACAATCATCCATTCGGGCTTGTTGCGTCCGCGTGACGCGCGGAAAGACTCAACAACCTGAAGACGCTTCAATGCCTCCGTCTTGCGCTGCTGTGAAGCATCGCTGCCTGCACGATTACGCAGTTCGTAAGACAATGAGTCGAGGTCGATGCGCGACAGCAGGTCATAAATGGCCTCCGCCCCCATCTTGGCAACGAACTTATTGGGGTCTGAATCTTCGAGGTACTGGTTGTCGCTTGGCAACTTTTCCAACAGATCCAGGTATTCTCCTTCTTCGAGCAGGTCGAACTGTGCTACCTCGCCTTCCAATATACCCGGCTGGATAACTACATAACGCTCGTAATAGATAATGGCATCGAGTTTCTTGGTGGGCAGGCCCAGCAAATAACCGATCTTATTGGGAAGCGAACGGAAATACCAGATGTGAGCCACCGGCACAACCAACTGGATGTGTCCCATACGCTCACGACGTACTTTCTTTTCTGTCACTTCCACACCACAACGGTCGCAGACAATGCCTTTGTAACGGATACGCTTGTACTTGCCGCAATGACATTCGTAGTCCTTGATAGGACCGAAAATGCGCTCGCAGAACAAACCGTCACGCTCCGGCTTATACGTACGATAGTTGATGGTTTCAGGCTTTAAAACTTCACCACTCGAATTCTCAAGGATTTCCTCAGGAGAAGCCAAACCGATAGAGATTTTCGAGAAATTACTCTTTATCTTGTTATCTTTTCTAAAAGCCATACTTTTATATATAATTGATAATTGAGAATTAAAAATTGAAAAATAAATGTTGATAAGTCGGGAACCGGAAACCGGGAAGCATCCGCTTCCCAATCCCCAATCCTCAAAATTTCAATTTATTCTAAGTTGATGCTTAAGCCCAAACCTCTCAACTCGTGCAGCAATACGTTCAGTGATTCGGGGATACCCGGAGCCGGCATCGGCTCGCCCTTAACGATTGCTTCGTAAGCCTTGGAGCGCCCTACGACATCATCAGACTTGATAGTCAGGATTTCCTGCAGGATGTGCGCCGCACCGAATGCCTCGAGCGCCCAAACCTCCATTTCTCCGAAACGCTGGCCACCGAACTGTGCCTTACCACCCAACGGCTGCTGCGTAACCAGAGAATACGGGCCAACAGAACGAGCGTGAATCTTTTCGTCTACCAAGTGGTGGAGTTTCAGGTAGTGCATGTAACCAACGGTTACACGGTTATCAAACTTTTCGCCAGTTCTGCCATCATACAGTGTGAACTTACCATCTTCGCAGAATTCCAGTGCCTTCGGGTTGATGACCTTCTGCATCGGCTTCAGGTCGAACGGATCATTCCGATGCGGTGCGTTCCGGCGATTTGCTTCCCGGAAGCATTCTCGAATGTCATCTTCGTGTGCACCGTCAAAGACAGGTGTCATCACGTGCCAGCCCAGAGCCTTGGCAGCCATACCCAGATGCACTTCCAATACCTGACCGATGTTCATACGAGAAGGTACGCCCAACGGATTCAAAACGATATCCAGCGGTGTGCCATCCGGCAGGAACGGCATATCTTCTTCCGGCAAAATGCGGGAAACGACACCCTTGTTACCGTGACGGCCTGCCATCTTATCGCCGACGGAAATTTTCCGCTTCTGAGCGATATAGCAGCGAACCAATTTATTGACACCAGCCGACAATTCATCACAATTTTCTCTGGTGAATATCT